>ERZ1292642.163-Hain-H14-01um-R1-163-length-43434-cov-9_pt1 | contig 43434 bp, 66 predicted proteins | sample MGYA00564403_ERZ1292642 | MGnify/ENA primary metagenome ERZ1292642 (study PRJEB36523, sample SAMEA6512643) | groundwater metagenome | collected 2019-01-09 | study: AquaDiva: Metagenomics assemblies of 32 groundwater samples
GATGAAGGCACGCTGCGTCGTGTCGTGGACGTGGCCGACATTGGGTTTAGGAACGCGCGCGCAGCACTCCACGATGATGCGCGCGTCGAATGGCCGTCCGAGTTTGGGTCCGATGCCAGGCAAAGCGCGGAACGAATCCTCCGCAGGCTCGGCGAACTTGATTCGATCACAGTTGAGGCGACCGGCCACGAGCCTGTCACGCTGGAAGAGGTGCAGCTCGACGATGCGGTTGTCGGGCGCCCCAGACGGCGGGTTCACTCATCTGTGGACGGGATTCTTGAGATGGTCTCGCGCGTGCAAGAGTCTCGTACGGTAAGGGCTGGGCTCAGGGACAGTGCAACGCGTCGCTACGTGCGGTGCTACCTCTCCGCCGAGCGATGGCTCGACTACCTTCGCCAGCGGAACCTCTGGGAGCGCCGCGTCGTGCTCTATGGACGGGTCGCGTATGACGAGGAAGGCAACCCTCTCTCAATCGTGGATGTGGACGACATTCAAGCGCGCGAGCAGGGCGTGCGGCTCAGGGACTTTCAAGGCGCGGCGCCGGATATCGCTCGCGGCCTCTCGACCGACGCGCTAATCGAGCGGCTACGTGGCAATGGCTGACTGGCGTCGCCAGTATTGGGATTCACCGCTTTTCTGCGTGTATGTAGCGAACGTGGATGAGCCTAAGACCAGCATGATCAATGAGCTGTTGGGGCAGTACGATCGCCGAGGGATCGAGATTGTGGTCTCAACCTTCGTCATCGCCGAGGTGCGGCGCGTTCCAACCCTTCGCGCTAGGACCCCTGCAGACGAGACCAAGGTGAGGTCGCAGCCCGTGGACCCCCTGCAACTAGCAAGGGTCCGGCAGATGTTCCAATCGGAGCAGTTGGAAGTGCGCGTCCTCACGCCACGGATTGCCGAGCGAGCAGCGGAGATCGGTAATCACTATCCGAGACTGCTGCCGGGAGACTGCGTGCACATCGCGACCGCGATAGATGCCCGCGCGGACGTGCTCTTCACTTGGGATGGGGCCGGTCAGCGGCGCAGGCCGGGCGAGATGCTGCGCTATGACGGCCTGATCGAGGGCCTCGCGATCAAGGCACCTTTCGTACCGATGGGGCAGATGTTCGACCCCGCGCAGCGCGCTTGACCACTCGCAAGAAGCCGCCGCGCTGATCCGCGCCCTGTCGCGCAGCCTCGCGCTGCAAGCGCTCGACCTCGGGATCGCGCACCGTCCCATCCTCGTAGGAAGGGCGCAGGCGCTTCGATGGTGATCCGCTCATGCGCCTAGGGTACCATCGCTCCCTATGCCGTACTCGTCCAACTCGCGGTTGAACACCTCGAGCATCCGCACCATGTGGGGGAGCAACTGGCGAGCACGACCATGCCTCGGGTCCAGTTGGTCGCCCCACGCTGGAATCAGCGCATCGATAGTCCGTGCGATCCGATCCCTCGCCTCCTTGGCGTACTTGATTCGCTCCTCGTCCGTTTGTTCTGGCATCCCCATCTCCTCCCCGACGAGAGTAGCAGGACGCCTCGGCACGTGCTATGAGGGGATAGTTACGGAATCTTCTCCGGCCAATCCAGCGGCCCAGTGAAGTCGGCGTATTCCGCGAACTCGCGCCATTCCCTGCGCGCCTCCGCTACCGCATCAGTGCCAGGACCGGGAGTGGTCATCGTTCGAGCACCGTAGCCACGTAGTCCTCCCACCTCGCGATCGGCACGTTCTCCCGCCGGCACCACCGCACCACCGCCGCGAGCTCGGGTTCGATCGCCTCCTCCGGCATCTCGGGGAGCTCAGCGCCCGAGTCCGCGAACAGCACGAGCACGTGCGGGGAGTCGATCTTGATCTGGCGCAACGCCCGCCGCTCACGCGCGAGCTCCGGGGCGTAGCGGTAGTGCTCGGCGCGCTCGACGCGCAGCTTCGGGCGGCTGGCGCGCGGGATCGTCTTGAGGATGCGCTCGGCAGCTGTGGCGACGCCGTAGGTGCCGTCCGTGATCAGCACGTCATCGTGGCCGAGCAGCTCAACGACGCGGCGGACGGCGGTCCAGTTGGTGGCGTATTCGGTGACACCAGCGATCAGCACGTTCATCGCGTCCCGCCGTCGCCGAGCATCAGGGAGAGCGCCCCCACGTCGAGGATCGTGGCGATGCGCACCAGCTCGTCGGATGGGATGGGCGACTCGCCCGTCTCCCATCGCCGATACGTGCCAAGGGGGACGCCGAGCCTCGCCGACGCCATCGCCTGCGACAGCCCGGCCGCCCCACGCGCCGCCTTCACGCGCCCCGCGATATCGAGTCGCACCTCGCGCGATGCGTCATCGAGGCGGTCCGCGTGGTAGCCGTACGCTCCCGCCCTCGGGTCCTTCGCAGTCTCACTCACGCCTGATCGCCCTCTCGTAGGGACCGTGATCCCAGAATCCTGCTTGCGTGGACACCGGACTTGTTCTCTTCGCTTGTTCTCTTGATCTAGATAAAGGACGTGAGTCGGACCCTACGCCATTTACTGCGTAACCTTGCGCCAGTTTCGGCGTAACCCTATGCAATATCATGTAGCCGAGGCGCCCACCGGCGTTGTCGGGCTCACGCTCGATCGCTATCAGGCCAGCCGTCACGAGCAGGCCGATCGCCTTGTTCACGGTGCGTTGCCCGCATCCGGTCGCCTGCGCGATCTGCCGCTGCGACACAAAGATTCGCGAGTCGCGTTTGCGCATACGCCCGACCTGCAGGTCGAGCCACGTGTAAACGCGCAGCGTCGAGGCTGGGAACTTCGCGGTGATCGCTGCGGTGGGGAGCTGCGCAAACTCGTAGCGCGCGTCGGCCTCGGCGAGGCGATGTGCGTCGGTCCCGTGTGCTGGCACGTACCCTCCCGGCTCAGCGGGAGGGGTGTATGGCCACCAGCCCGCGCTCCAAGACGGGAGGCCGGAGCTTGGAGTCTCCGGCCGGCCCCGTTGCGCCACTCGGGGAGCTACCCCGAGCGGTCGCGATCGTATCAGTCGCGACCGCAGCACTTATACCCTCGCTCCGTCGCGAGCCGCGACCACCTCGTCAATGAGATCGCGAAGAGCGGCGTCAGGATGCGCTGCGAACCAGCCCTCGAGCGCCTCCCGCGTGGGCGTCGCCCGCAGGTACAGCGCGATGTGCGCGTGGCGTACCCCTTCTGCCTCCATCAGATCCCAGAGCGCGAGCAGCCACGGTGGCGCGTCGTCCTCCCTCGTCGACCCCGCCGGCACCATCCCGAGCGGCTCGCGGCGCTCTACGCGCTGGCGCCCCGCAGCCGCTGCACGCTGCGCAGGAGCCTCTATACGCCGCTCGGGCTGCGCCACTGGCCGCGCGGGCTTCTGCGGCGGCTCCTGCGCCTCCTGGGCGGGCTCGTCTGGCAGCACGTCGTCATAGTCCTCGGGGCCCGGGTCGTAGCCAACCTCGGCCGGCCGCTCACGCAGCGCGCGCGAACGCCAGACGTTGTGCGCCTTGACCGTCGCCCCCCTGAACGCGCCGTCGCCCTCGTAGGCGTACCACGCGTCCTGCGGGAGCGCATGGTAGAGGCGGTCGCGGTCCTTGCCGTCGCCCTTCCAGTACGCCTGCGCATGCAGCCTGAGCGTTACCCCGCCCTGGCAGTGCGGCGTCGGCGGGCAGTAGAGCACTGCGCCCTCGTCCGCCGTCCGCTGCACGAGCGTGCCCAGGTCGAGCACTAGCTCGCGCAGCTCACCGATCGCATCTAGAATCTCTTGCGCCCCAGCCATCGCCCCCTCCATCTGCTCGCTACGGAGCATACCACGCTGCGCCGTAGGGCGCTACTTGTCGCCTCGGATGGCAGCTTCGCGGAGCTCGCGGATGGCGCGCAGAAGCCGCGACCCGGCGAGCACGGGGAGGTGCTCGATGACGGAGCGTTCGGCGCGGTCCGCCGCATTGAGGAGTTCTGCTAGGGCGAGCGGGAAGCCTGGGGCTGGTGCATCGCGACTGAGAATTGTGCGCGCGCCGGCGAGCGAGCGAGCTAGCTCACTGTCTTTCATGGTCAGACTCGACATCCGCTCGAGGCCATGCGACACCGTCGAGTGATCCCGCCCGATAGCGTCCCCCGATTCCTCGAGCGTGAATCCGCAGTCGTGGTAAAGCACGAACGTGGTCAGCCAGCGCGCCTCGACCAGCCGACGGTACTTTTGCGAGCCGGGCACCTCAGCGGGCGCCACATTCCCGCGCGCGGCGCACACGGCGGCGATGACGCGGTCAGCGACGATTCGCTGCTCTGCCGTTAGCGGCGCTGCGGTCACGGGGAACTCACGGAGACGCGAGACGGACGCCAGGCCACACCCGCGTGCCGCGCTGCCACCCGGCGCCCCGCTTCGTCGCGCGCCTCTCGCCGGCGATCGTCGCTCACTTGTGGCGGGATCGCCGCTCCCACCGGCTCGTCGTCGAGCTCACCTGCGAGGGCCTTGCGGTAGGTCGTGGAGTCGAGGGTCGGGACATCGCGTACGAACATCGCGCGCTCATCGCCCGCGAGCGCCGCAACCACCTCCGCAGCCTCGAACGTAAACCCCCCGGCGACGGCCACAGACTTCCACTCGCCCACTCCTGGGACGAGCAACGACTTGACCTCGCCCCCCGTCACGTCGCGCAGGCGCAGCAGCTCGGCCGAGAGCGCTCGTTCGATGACGAGCCACTCGGCATCCAGCGGGTCCATCGCCACGTCGAGCTCGTGCAGCATCCGCGCGCGCATCGCGGCGAGCGCGGCCATGCGCACGCGGCGCCGGGCGAGCGCACGCCCGAGCGCGAGCACGTACCCCTCATGGTCCTGTTCGATGAGCTGGGCGATGTGCTCGGCGTTCGCCCCCTCGCGCAGGAGCGCCTCGACCTCGCGGTCGCGCCCCAGCGCATCTGTGATCTCTCCGGTTTCCTCGTCGATTCGTTCAGCCACCGCGTACCTCCTTGGTGATGCGTTCGGCCTCTTCGACCGCGGCCTGGGCCTGCTCGTGCAGGCGCTGCTCACGCCAGTAGTCCGCCTGCTCCAGCAACCAGCGCCGCCGCCTCCCCTCTCCGCGCGAGCGCAGCCCTGCGTACGCGCGGCGTCCGAGCGCCACTGCCAGCGCCGCGCCCGCGGCGACAACCAGCGTCCACCCTGTGCTCACGCCTCCGCGCTCACGGCGAAATGCCACGCGTCGGACTCGTCCTCGCTGAGCTGTAGCAGGCAGAACGCGCAGACGAACGTCACGAGACCGACGAGGTGTTCACGCGTCTCGACGTACGGGCGGAAGTAGTGCTCGCTGCGGTCCGGCCCGCCGTCGCCGGCGGCGCGCTTGATCGGGCAGTAGAGCGGGACGTCGCGCCCACCGACCTCGACCAATGGGCTCATGCGGGCGAGGTGCGCGAGAGCCGGGATCTCCATCGTCGCCTTCTCGTCCTCCGTTATCACCCTCGCTGTGAGCGGGTCCTCCCCGGGCCCAATAAGCCGCCACCGCTTCACGATCGCCATCAGTCGACCTCCTCGTCATCGCGCAGCGCGCCGATCCACCATTGGCGGACGAGCTCTACGCCGCTCACCGACACGATCAGCACGAGCACCGCCAGTCCGATCGTCTCGCGCTCAATCCCGAACATCAGCGCTCCTCAGCTCGTTCGATCAGTACGTACTGCTCGTCGTGCGTGCCCTCCGCGACTCGCACGCCGCCGGCCGCACCGTAGCAGTCACAGCCTTCGGTCCAGACGGGCATCGTCGCCGGTAGCAACTCGAGGAGCCTAATCAGCTCAGCCACCGTTAGATGCTGCGTGCTATCTGTCGGCATCAGCGCCCCTCCGGTACAGCTCTGACTGAGCGACGCGCGCTCCCCGCCCGTGCCCGCGCTGCTCCTCGCGCAGCATCGCTTCGATCTCAGGCGTGAGCGCGTACGTGTCGCGCCCGCAGGCGAAGCAGACCAGCTCGCTGTCCTCCCGCAGCATCCCGCCCCCGCAGCGCTGGCACTTCGCCAGCGCCATCAGCCCCGCGCCTCCCGCACCCACAGCCGGCGCCCGAGTTGTTTCGCGATCCAGTCGTCCCGGAGCTGCGCGATCGCCACACGCGCCGACTCGATGCGGTACTCGTCCATCGTCATCGCGCCCTCCCCTACCAAATCGCCCGGTTGCGGTGCTCTGCCATGGTCACGTCCCAGCCCTCGCCCTCGAGGTGGTGGTGCACGAGCCGCCGCACGAAATCCCCGATCCACTCGTTCCCGAAGCGGTCGGCGGCGGGGGTGTGCCCGGGCGTGAGCACGCAGTGCGCCCGCACGTACGCCTCGGCCTCGTCGCGCCAGCCCGCGGGCGTCTCCCGCGTGCAGAAGATGAAGTTAGCCCCGAAGTGGACCCGCTCGGCGTCCGCTGGCAGCACGGGCTCGAGCGCCCGGTTGTCCTCGGGCTCGTGCTGCCCGCCGCTGCCGGTTGTCCCGGGGTCGTGCGCGACGAGCGTCGTCCCGTCCGCCCGCAGGTAGTGCGTCCGGCTGTAGGCGAGGTCGATCATGCCGTCGAACCCGCCGCCCTGGTAGGCTTTCGCGACAGCCTCGACCTTCCGCGTCAGCGGCCCGCCGCACCATTTCACGTCGATGCTCGCCCCGCCGCTGTAGACGTGGCTCTTCACCCGAAACGGCACGCCGGGGAAGGCTTCCTTGAGCGCCTTGCGCACCAGCTTTGCCGTCTCGGCGCAGCTCAGATACTTCATCTTCACCGCTCGACCTCCTCGCTCCGTACGGAGCATACACAAGTGCGCGCTACGGCGCAAGTGCGTCGGCCTGCGCCTCCTGGCGAAGGTCGTCAGCACACGTCCCGCAGATGTCACCAGCGATCGCGTTCCCGCGCCTTGAACGCCTCGCGATGGAGCTCCTCAAGGTGGCGGTCGAGGGCCGTGCGCACGAGCTGCCACCCAGCGTCGCCGAGCGCGTCGGCGGCGCGCCGCGCGAAGTAGGCCGCCTCTGCCACCATGTGGTGACCGAAGTCGTGCGCCCCGAAGGTCGCCGTCTCGGCGAACCGAGCCCCGCAGTGGTCGCAGATAAACATCGGTCCGGTCACTTGCACCCTCCCGTCACCGTGCGCACCGCGCGCACGCAGCAGGCTCCGTGTGTCCCGCGGCGCAGGACCGCGGCTCCTCGAGCCCAGAAGAACCGCGCGTTCGCCAGGTCGCGGTGGTCACACGTCTCGGCGTAGGTCCACGCCGCCCGCACCGCCGTCGCCAGGTAGTGCCCAGCGCACCCCCTCGGCCCCGAACGCGACAGCCGCACCCACTGCGCGTCCGTCACGTGCGATCTTCCGCGACCGTGTGCCCGCGCACCTCGTCATAGCAGCGCCGGCACAAGACCATTGGCAGAGGCGCCTGCCGCACTCCGCACCGCACGCACGGCAGCCAGCGCGTAGAGACCTGCTCGAGGCGGTCGTACGGATGTACCGTCATGCCGCGACCGCCAGCTCGCCGTACCACAGGTGGTCATGCTTTAGACCACCGGCGCACAGCCCGCACTCGCCGGTCAGCACCTTCGCCGCGATGGCAGTCCCCACAATCCATTTGACCGTCTTCGCCGTCTCCACCATCAACCTCCTGAGCTCCGTACGGAACGTACCACACTGCGCCGTACGGCGCAATAGGGGGAGGGGCAGTGGTCAAACTTTGACACCGATTGACCAGCGGGCGCATAGTGGCTCGCGACGGAACACCGAGGGGACGCCGCAGGTTGAGCAGGGAAGTGTTCAGCGCGCGGAAGGAGCGCTTCGTGCAGCTCCTCGCGCAGGGGGTTCCCCCACCCGACGCCTACGAGCGCGCTGGGTATGCGGCCGAAGGCAGCTCGAAGCACAACGGCTATCGCGTTGCCCGCCAACCGGACGTGAGGCGCGCCGTGGAGGCGCTCCAGGCTCCCATGCAGCGCCGGGCCCAACGCAGATTCGAAACCGAGTTCAACCAGCTACTCCTCCACCTCGACGCGATCGCTCGCTCAGACGTGGCCGAACTCGACGAATGGGTGAAGGCCGACGGCGACTCGTTCAGCCTCGCCGACCTGCCAGACTCGATTCGCTGGGCGGTCCGCGAGGTCGAGGTGTACCGGCGCACGGAGCGCCACAAGGACGGTGCGACGGTCACGCACGAGACCCGCAAGCTCAAGCTCCATGACAAGCTGCGCGGGCTCGAGCTACTCGGGCAGGAGCTCGGCGGCTTTGTGAACGGGCGGGATAGGGCGAAGCAGGGGCTGCCGGGGGTTCCCCTGCAGTACGCGGAGCTGACGCCCGAGCAGATTGCAGCGGCTACGGCGGCGCGCTTCGTGCCCTCTCGCGTCGTCGCACTGTTGGAGGAGGGCGAGGAGGTCGAGTGATGGTACTTTCGGGAGTCGGGACATGGCCCTCGATAGCGGAATATAAGCTCTTAGAAGATGTCTCGAACATGAACACAGCGGAACCGGTGAGTGAGCCGTCGGTCGCCGAGGTCGTCGCGGCGATTGTGCTGCAGCTCCGCGAAGTGGCGGCAAAGGCGGATGCGCTGGTGATGAGCGTCAGCGCATACATGGACGGCAACGCTCGTGTCGTGCTGGCCGAAGTGCTGGGTGGCTCGGACGAGCCCGCCCCCGCCCCGCTCTTGCTACAGGGCGTCGCGTGGGCGGAGGCGGAGACACAGCGCCTCGCCGTGATTGTGGCCGCCCTTGAGGTCATGCTCGGCGCGCTCTCGAAGCGCATCGGACAGTTGTGATGGTGCAGCTACCGAGAGGCGGGCAGCCGCCACCGCAGGAGCCGAAGGCGGCGGCCACGAATCTCAGCGCCATCCCGCGCCGCATCGCATCGAACGGGTACGTCGCGATCCCGCAGGAGCCGACGGGGACGGTTTGGCCTGAGCGGCTGCGCGGCGAGTATTGGGACGGGGAGCAGCTCGTCGAGGCGATCCGCCGCTCGCTACGCCAGGAGCTGCGCGCAGCCTTCACGCGTGCCGGCCTCGTCCCGCCGGCCGACGAGCCGGAGCCGCCGGCGGAAGACGGGGCGTTCGGCGTGATCATCGTGGCGCTGCTCGACGAGCTCTCACACCTCGCCGAGGGTGTGCGGCGCGTGGTAGCGTCGGGCACGGTGCCGGCGGGACGCGAGGTGCTGCTCGCCATCGCGGCTCAGGCGGCTCACGCTGCGCGGGCGGTCACGGAGCTGGGCGAGCCCGGCGCGGTCGAAGCGCAGGAAGGTGAGCAGCAGTGAGCGACGCTGGTGAGTTCAGTGTACGCCGGGGCATGGAGCGCGTCGTGAGAGGCCGACGCTCGGACGAATTCGCGGCGCTGCGCCGCATGGCAGACGCGCTCGATGTGCTCGACGCTGCGGCGCGAATGCGCGTGCTCGACTACCTCATGGACCGTGAGGAGGCCCGTGAGGGCAAGCACACTTACCGCGTCCCGCGTGTCCTGCTCGAAGGGCTCGCCCTGCGGTCTGGCGAGCGACAACCGCTCGTGACCGGGGAGGTGGCGCTGGATGTGTTCGATGCGTTCATGCGCGGGCTCAGTGGGCTGCCGTTGGACGGGCGTGAGGAGGGCGCACCGCAGGGCTCCTTCGACCCGCCGCCCGGCATGCACTCCAACTAGCACCGCGTGACGACGAGGGCTGCTCCCGCCGCGGAGGCGTGGCGGGAGCAACTCGTCGCCAACGCGGCGAGCGACTTCCGCACGTTCTGCGCGCTCGCCACCGACGGCTACCAGCCGGCGCGCCACACCGATGCCCTTTGCCTCGCCTTGCAGAGGCTAGAGCAGCGCCGCTACCGCCGCCTCATCATCGAGGTCCCGCCCCAGCACGGCAAATCGACGACCGCCTCGATCGCCTTCCCTGCGTGGTATCTCGGGCGGCACCCACGCGATCGCGTCATCCTGGCGTCCTACGCGCAGCAGCTCGCCACCCGCAACGGGCGAAGCGTCCGCAATCTCATCAATGCCGACACGTCCCCGTTCGATGGGCGTGTCGCCTACGACCAGAAGGCAGCGGCGCAGTGGGAGACGCAGGACGGGGGCGGGCTGCTCGCGGTCGGCGCCGGCGCCGGGGTCACGGGCTTCCGCGGCAACCTGATCGTCCTCGACGACCCGATGAAGGACCGCGAGGAGGCCGAGTCCGAGCTCGTGCGCGAGAACCGCTGGCAGTGGTACACCGACGTGCTGCGTACGCGTCGCACGCCCGGGGCGCTCGAGGTCATCATCATGACCCGCTGGCACGAGCAGGACATCGTCGGGCGCATCAAGGCGTCGGCGCAGGCGTTCCGGTGGAAGGTACTGACCCTCCCAGCCATCGCCGAGGAAGATGACCTGCTCGGGCGCAAGGCCGGCGAGGCGCTCTGGCCGGAGCGCTACCCGGTGTCCGAGCTCCCATCGGTCGAGTTCGGCGAGATCAGCGAGCGTTCGTTCGCGGCGCTCTACCAGCAGCGCCCCTACCCGGCCGGAGGTTCGGTGTTCCGGCGCGACTGGTTGCAGACGTGGCCAGGCGAGCTGCCCCCCGAGCGCACGAGTGGCGTCGACCAGTACGGGCGCACCCTCACTTACCGCGGCACGTGGCGCGTCATCCAGACCGTCGACTCGTCCTGGGACAAGGGCGTCGGGCACGACTTTAGCGTCATCGCCACGTGGGCGACGGACGGCATCGGGTTCTACCTGCTCGACGTGTGGCGCGACCGAGTCGAGTACCCGGACCTCGAGCGCATCGTCGCCGCGCGCTTCGCCGAGCAGACCTACCGGCCCACCGCGGTCGTAGTCGAGGACAAGGCGAACGGGCGGGTGCTCATCCAGCGGCTGCGGCGCATGAAGATTCCCGTCATGCCGTTCAGCGCGAAAGGCTCGAAGGAGGCGCGAGCCGACGCCGTCACCCCCATGTTCGCGGCGCACGCCGTCTGGCTTCCCCCCACCAACCCTCCATGGCTAGCGGCATGGATCGAGGAGCACCTCGCGTTCCCCAACGGCGAGTACGATGACCAGGTGGACACGACGAGTTCGGCGCTGCTCGTGCTGGGGCAGCAGTGGACGAGGCGCCCCATCCAGGTCACCGACGACCCAGGCGAGTTGGAGCTGACCGAAATGCAACGACGCGCTGCCGCGCTGCGTCGTCGTTACGGCATCGAGGCGCTCGCGCCGCAGGCAGGCCCGAGCAGGATTCCGGGGTAGGAGGAGTGACGATGTACGGACCGGACATCGCGGAGCGCATCTTCTGGGGCGCGCTCGTCTCGCTCGTGATCTGGGGCTTCGCCGCCCCGCACGTCCTCGGCGGGGAGCGCTTCGAGGAGCGGCCCAGCATCGCGGAGGCGATCGAAATGCTGGGCGGGTGACCTACGTGCTCGCGCAGGCGACGGCGACGCATATCCCGCTGGGTGACGAGTCGGTCCAGTGCGTCGTCACGTCACCGCCGTATTGGGGGCTCCGGTCGTACGCGGGCGAGCAGCGGCAGGTGTGGGGCGGGGAGCCGCACGAGCACGAGTGGGCGGCGCTGCCGACTGCCGAGGGCTACACCGGTACCGCGCGGTGGCAGCACTCAGAGAACGGTCGCGGGGAGGAGCAGCCCGATGGCAAGAGGCTGCGCGAGAAGGTGTCTCGCGCCGTACAGCCCGAGGCATGGGGGCAGATCGAGCGTGGCGGATTCTGCTCCTGCGGCGCGTGGTACGGCGCGCTCGGACTTGAGCCGACGCCCGAGCTCTATGCCGAGCACATGGTCGCCATCTTCCGCGAGGTGCGGCGCGTGCTGCGCCCCGACGGCACGCTCTGGATAAATCTGGGCGATAGCTACGCGGGTGGCGGGCAGGGTGGCGGGGGTTCATTCGAGGGCGAGCGCGCGGGCTGGCGTCGCGACCGACGCGGTGTCCCGATCCATGCGCGGCCCGGCCTCAAGCCGAAAGACCTCGTAGGCATCCCGTGGTCTGTCGCAAAGGCGCTCCAAGCGCCGTACTACACCGGGCGTATCGGGGCCGAGACTGATCGGGTGTGGCTCGCCGCGATGATTGACGGCGAAGGCTGCATGTTTCTTCACAAGCGCAAGATCGGTCAGAACAACGGGAACGGCTACAAGCGCAAGGCGGACTCATTCGGTGCGGGCCTCGAAATCTCCAACACGAGCGAGGCGATCATTGCGCGGGTGATGCAGATCACGGGTCAGGGCAGCGTGTTTCGCCACGAGAAGGATCGGCGGCAACCGCTCTTCCGCTGGAATCTCCGATCGAACCAATGCCGCGACGTGGTCCGCGAGGTTTACCCGTACCTCGTCGGGAAGCAGCATCAAGCGCGGCTCCTGCTCGGCTGTCCAAGCTCAGGTCCGCAGGCTGAGGCCGCGCACTCGTCGCTCATCGCCCTGCACAACGGCGGGACGCCGACGATTGACTTCGGTCCACCAGCCTCCATGTACGAGCCGGGGTGGTATCTCAGAAGCGACATCATCTGGTCAAAAAACAATCCGATGCCCGAGTCGGTGACGGACCGCCCAACAAAATCGCACGAGCATGTGTTTCTCCTATCGAAGTCGAGCTCTTACTACTACGACGCGGACGCGATCCGGGAGCCGATCCAGCGGTCGAGCATCGACCGGATCTCGCAGAACGGTGGGCACCCGACGTTCGACGGTGCGCGGGAACGACGCGAGGCATCGCATATCAACGGGCGCGACACGCTGCGAGCCGATCAGCTTGTGCCGACGGGGGGCCGCAATGCCCGCTCGGTGTGGATGATCGCGACGCAGCCGTACCCCGGCGCGCACTTCGCGACCTACCCCGAGGCGTTGGCCGAACGGTGCATCCTCGCGGGCTCTGCGCGAGGTGACGTGATTCTCGACCCGTTCACCGGCTCAGGGACAACGGGCCGCGTGGCGTTGCGGCACGGTCGGCGGTACGTCGGGCTGGACGTGAGCCGCGAGTACCTGGCCGAGCAAGCGATCGGGCGGGTCGACCCGATCGCAGCTGCGAGGGTGGCAGGGCGCGACGGGGCGGTCGACGTTCAGGCCGCGCTCCTGTGAAGCCGCCAGCCCCGACGATGACGCCGGCGCAGCTCGCCGCGTGGGAGCGCCATGCGCAGGAAGGGACGCTGCTCGATTACCTCGCGTACGGCGGGCGAATGCCAGGGCTTGCTGATTGGCACAGGCGCCGGGTGGCCGTGAAGGGACGCGCGTTGCCTCCCGTGGTAGAGTCCGTGGGGAGCGCTGGGGGGAACGGCTAAGGGATGCCAGCAGCTAACCGGATCGCCGCGACAACCCTCAAGGAGCAGGATTGTCGCCGCTGGATTCAGCAGCTCGTCGGCACGCCGAGGGCGCGCGGTGGGGGGGCGACGCGAGGGCGCTTCGTAGCGCTGCACGACGCGATCCGCATCCGCGACCAGCACTTCCACAACGACAAGGCCGTCGCGCCGAAGTTCAAAGCTCCGTTCGACAAGGCGCAGCCGTTCCAAACCGACTCCATCCGCCAGGTGTGGTCGAAGACGAAAAAGCGCGCTGAGGAGCACCCGTTCCGGGTCCATGTCGACCCCCCTCGCGCCTCGACGCCCATGCGCGACGCGGCGAACGCGCTCGAGACGGTGCTCGCGGCCGGCATCGAGCAGGGCGAGAAGCGCCGCGGCGTCAAGCTCGCCGGCGTGCTCGCGGACGGGCAGCTCCTACACGGGTTCGGGGTCCTGTCATGGGAGCTTGCGAGCGACCTTTGGCCGGAGTGGGAGCCGGAGGATGTCGACGACCTCCCAGAGGACGAGGACGAGCGCAAGCGCTACCGCGCCTACGACGACGCAGACGACGAGCCGGCAGAGGACGCACCGCCGCGCAAGCGCTACCGCGAGACGGAGGGCGCGCTCAAGGAGCGCATGCGTGACGCGCGCGCGCGCAGCTTCCCGATCGTGTGGGGCGCTCCCCGCGCCGACACTGTCGGGTTCGTGCTGGACGACGCCCCGATCCCCGGCTTCGCTGTCTTTGTCACCGTCCGCAACGTCGGCATCCTCGAGTACCGCGGCGAACTCGCGAAACATGGGCTCGGCGTCTCGCTCATCGAGGGCGAGAAGAAGCTGCGCGTGTGGACTGAGCAGGAGCGCCCGGCGTCGGGGGAGCCTTCCGACGACCCAGACTCGTGGGGGCTGGAAATCCGACTCGGGCACGTGTGGACGCGAGACGAGTGCTACGAGCTGGTCGCCACCGTCGGCACGAACGACTGGACGCTTGTCAAGAGCTGGCTGCACGGCTGGGGCCGACCGCCATTCGCGCTGGCCTACGCCGACCGTGAGAACCACCCCGACCCGCTCTACGCCTACCAGCCATACCTGCAGGGCATGTTCCGCACCAAGCCCGACGTGGACTACGAGCGCACCCTCGGGCGCTTCCTCGCGGAGCAGACGGCGCTCAAGCGCTACTGGATCGAGCTCGGCGAGGGCGGGTTCATGGAGGACCAGCGCGGCGAGAAGGTCGTGCTCACCGAGAACAGTATGAACAGCTTCGCGCTCCCGCCGGGTGCGAAGCTCGTCTCAGCCGATGTGTCCATCGACCCGGCCTTCATCCAGTTCCTGCAGCTCTCGCGCGAGGAGCACGAGGACTCGAAGCCGGACACGGGCGAGGTCGACATCGGCGCCTCGACCGCGCCCCACACCGCGGCTCAGTCCATCGCGCAGGCGAACACCGACGTCGCCGACATGAAGGGGAAGCAGGTCGACGCCGTCCAGGTGATGCTCGAGTCGTGGGTGCACATCATGCAGGTGCCGGCCGCGAAGGGCGGGCTCGGCGACGCGCCGGTAGAGGTGTACGGGACCGAGGAGTCGGCCGGCAAGATCGTCGGCGTCGAGCCCTCGAAGCTCGCGGGGATGCATATCGAGGCGTCGATGCTCCCGGCGTCCGGGTCGCAGCAGGTCGCGCAGGCGGAATACTACCGCGGGCTGCTCGCCGACGAGAAGGTGCCGTTCGGGACGCGCGACTACCTCGAGGCCACCGGCAAGGAGAACCCGGACGCTGTGATCGAGAGCTGGATCGCCGAAAACATCGAGCTCGAGATTGCCACGCGCACGGCCAAGGAGGAGAGCGCTCGCCGCATGGGCGGCGTCTACTCGCTCGCCGCGGGCGGCGGCATCATGGACGGGAACGGGACACCGCAGGAGCCAGACGCCGTACTCAACGCTGCGGGCTACCAGCGCGCCGGCCCGCCCCCCGGCACCCCGCCCGGCGTCGTGTCGCTTGACCCGTCCCTCCCGCCAGTGCTCCCGCCGCTCATGCCGATGCAGCCGGCGGCGGGCGAGATGATCCCCCAAGGGATGCCGATGTGACCGACGTCAAGCCTGGGGAGACGATGGTCATCCGCGAGTCGGATTGGGTGCCGGTCACGGACCCCGCCGAGCTCGCCGAGCTTGAGTGGAACTACGCGCACCGCCGGCTCATCGAGGAGGCAGTCCGCAGGCTCGGCGAGGCGCGCATCGTGGATGCTTCGCAGCGCCGCGCGATCGTCGGGCAGCTCCTCGAAGGGGTGCGCGTAGGAGGGTGGCCGGAGCGGTGAGCGTCGACCCGAACCGCATCGCCGACGAGGTATTTACCCGCGCTCTCAAGCTGCGCGAGTACCTGCGTTCGCAGGACTGGATCACCCCGCCAGGCGTCGAGGAGGCGTCCGACGAAGAGCTCGCCCTGTTCTTCGAGGAGCAGCTCCGCAAGTACCCGCCGGAGCTCTGGCGCGACCCGGACGGGAACCAGGCGCTCGTTTCCTCGTACATCGCGGCGCTCTATGCTGTGCATGCTGACGGTCCCCTTAAGGGGAAGCGCATGAGCGACGGGGCGGAGGAGGTCACGCGGCAATGGGAACGCTACCAGTCGCGGCAATCCATGCAGCTCCCGCTCCTGGTGGACGCGGCCTACTAATGTGCTGGCGCTGCGGGCGCGCGTGGCTGCTCGGCTATCGCTGCGCGGAATGTGACGAGGTGGCGGCATGACGACCGGCGGGTTCATGGGGAGCGGCTCGAACCTCTGGGACTGGCGCCGCGGCACGGGGGTTAGCTGGCCGACGGGGGTCGGTGGGGCGGCAGCGCAGCAGGCGACACGCAAAGCACCTGCGCGTAACCCATTCACCGACGAGGAGGAAGAGGGCGGGTCGCGCTACGCGCCGCAGAGCTTCGGCGGGCGGCTCTACATCTTCGATAAACAAACCGGCGACATTGTCCCGGCGCTTGGCGTTGACGGGATGCCGATCGAGATGGCTACCGGCGGGGCACTCAATCTCGAGTTCCGGGAAGTTGGCGGGGCGCTGTACGCTCTCAACCCGCGCACCGGCGAGGCTACGGAGATCATCGGGGCGCCGGCGCAACAGGAAGAGTACGACTTCGTCACGGACCGCCGCTCCGGCCAGACCATTCGCATCGACAAGCGCACAGGGCAGCCGGCGGGGATGATCGGCGCGTTCGACTGGCCGACGGTTTCGCCCGAGATCGAGTACCAGCGGCGCCAGCAAGAGGCTGCCGAGCGGCGGCGCTACGGGGCGCAGGAGAACGAGGCGCAGCGCCGCTACCAGTCCGGCGAGTCCGCCATCGAGCGGGCCGCTCGCGCTCAGGAAGCTGGCGCACAGCGTGGCTTCCAGGCCGGGGAGTCGGCGCTCGAGCGGGCGCAGCGCGCCGGAGAGTTCGCCGCCGACTACGGGATGCGCACGCGCGAACAGGCACTCAGTGGGGCGCGGCAGTACGCTGACCTGAGCTCGTCGTTCGACCCGGGCGCGCTCCCGGCGTTCTATCAGGCCGGCGGCGGTAACGCGATGAACGCAATCTCGCGCGGGGCGACGGCACTGTCGCGCGAGGCGCTGGCTCCCGGCGCGTTCACGCTGCAGGCCATGAACAGCGCACCGCCCGTCAACCCGTTCGCGTACAGCGCCGCCGGCCTGGTCCCCGACCCGCGCACACGCCAGGTCGAGTACCCGGGCGGCGGCGTCGCCGATTACAGCAACCTGACGCCTGAGGAGCGCGCTGCGATGCAGGCCCGGATGGACGCGCAGTACGAGGGTGTCCTGGGCGCTGCACGGGCCGGGCACTACGGCTCGACCGCCTTCAACGTCGGCGACGAGGAAGCGCTTGCGCGGGCGGGCTTCAGGACGGCGGGTGCGCGGCTCCGCGGCCCGGCACCCGAGGGGGTGTCGTTCGAGCAGACGGACGCCGGCACTTTCTACCGCGCCGCTGGGGCGCCGCCATCAGGGTCGGCGCAGGCGATCGCACAGAGCCCGCCTGGCGGGCAGGGCGTCCCGACGGCCGTCTGGAACCCCGAGACGAACAATCTCGATGTCGTCTACCGCGGGCGTGGTGGCATGGTGAGCGGCGGTGCGGCGATCGTGGGCGACGACCCGCGTGGGCGAGGTCGCGAGAATCGCGAGATGGTGATGTCGCACACGCCCGGTGCGGTGTTCAGCGTTCAGCCAATGCGCCAGCTCGGGACGGGCGGGTTTATCGTTGGGCAAGGCAGCGGGGGATTCGCGCCCGGCGGGCGCAATCCCTACCCCGATGTGAGCAACCCCTACCCCGATCTCGAGCTGCCTCTGCCCGGCGGCGCGACCGGGGGCGCGAGCGGCGCGCCTCCAGTCGACCCTAACCGTGTTGGGGGCGCAGAGCTCGACCCGTACATCGAGCGTGTCCGCGCCCAGCGCGAGGGGACAGACGTACGCCCACCGCTCGCCGGCGGCATCTTCAACGTCGCGTGGGGGCGCACCGCACCGTCGCTGCAGCAGCGCTACCTGCTCGGCTTGCAGCGACGCTACGGCATCCCCGCAATGGATCTGCAGGCCGAGGCCCAGCGCTACGCGGTGCCGGGCGTGAGCCGCGGCGCGTTCGCGCTGCAGGGATAGGGGGAGGCGTCGATGGACGAGATCGAAGCGGCGGCGGCTCTGGAACGAGGGCGGCGCGTGCAGTACCACGGAAGCTCTCGCCTCGAGGACGAGCCATACTGGCTCGATCTCGTGTGGCAGACTGCAAGCCACGCCCTAGGGCGCAACGGGATCGAGATCGACGAGTTCCTGCGGGTGGGACTGGCCCGGATGATACTGCTCAACGACGTGCTCCACGCCGCGGAAAATGACGTGATCATCGGGCACATTGAGCAGACAATCGATCTCGTGCTGCAGCGGCGACTGCGACGCGACGAGCAGGGCGTGCGCGGGACGCTCGAGCCACATGAGGTCTGAGATGCACGGGACCGTGCTGATCGGGCCGGACGAGGGGCGCTCCTTCGCCGTCGAGGGGCGCGAGTTTCGGATGCCAGTGTTCGTGAAGAGCCCCGACGGGGTGCCGCACATGCACGAGCGCGTCTACGAGTGGGCGGAGCTCCGGCACGAAGCGTCGGGGCTCGTGCGTGCCGGCTGGGTGTTCGATCACGAGGAGGCCGAGTGATGCCGTGGTCGGTCCGTAAGGGCTCAGGCGCGCGACCGTACAAGATCGTGAAGCGCGGTGGCAAGGTCGTCGGTTCGTCGACGAGTCGCGGCAAGGCGCAGGCGAGCGTCCGTGCACGCTACGCCGCTAAGGGCCGCAAGCGATGACGGCGGAGGCGGGCGCTGGGACTGCGCTCGCACGTGGCGAGTGGCACGAGCAGGACCGGGGGAACGGGACGATCATCGGATGGTGGGCATGCTCGCACTGCGGGACACGTCTGACCGTCGACGCCGACCAGGCCGAACTACCGGGCGAGGCGTGGGCGCTCGTCGCCTCGCTCTTCGAGGCGCACGAGCGCGACTGCGGGCGACCTATTGAGGTGGAGTTGTAGTGTGGCCCTCCTGATCACGAGGCAGCAGCAGGAGCGCTACCGCGCGCGCACCCCGCGCATCCCGACCGCCCCCCGCCTCCCTCCACGACTGGCCCCGCCGCCAGTCGACGTGGCCGGGCAGGAGGAGCAGGGGCTCCTCTCTGCCGGCATTCGTCCGTCGCGGCCGATCCAAGGGCCCACGAGCCGCTACCGCGGCTCGGCGTTCGAGCTACCGGGCGCCGGTGAACGCGCGCCGGGGACGTACGAGTCCCGCTTGCGCTCCGCCACAGCCGCGCCGCGCGCGCGATACGACCCGCTCGCCGAGGCCATCGGGCGTGCGTCCACAGGGGAGTACGCAGCGGGCCTCGGGCTCGGCGCCCTCGAAGCGACGGGGTTGCCAGCGGCGGGGCGGAGACTGGCGCCATTCGAGCGCTACCTCCCGGGCCGTCTTCCCCGGACCCAAACGGAGCGCCCCATTGGTCGGGCGGGGACTCCGCTTCGCACCCTCACGGAGGAGAACGCCCTAGCGGCGAACATCGGCCTGGATATAGCAGGGCGTGCTGCCGTTCTGGGCGGCCAGTTCGCTCTGGCCTCCCCCCTCGACTACCGCGACACATTCCTCCCGAGGCCGCTCGAAGTGCTCGCCCGCGAGGCTACACGACCTGCTAACTACCTCGGCGCAGCGTTCCCGCGCCTCGCCTTCCGCGCTGGGGCCGGGGTGTTCGGGCGTGTGGCGCCAGACATCATCGCGTCGGCGGCTGGGCAGGAGGCGTTCGAGCGTACGGAGGGGCTCCCGGGCCCGGTGCGGTTCGCCGGCGCGCTCGCCGCCGGCGGGGTGGCTGGCTCAGCGGCAGTCCGCGCGCCGGGCACGCTCGCGCGTGGCGCCCGCACCTTCGCCCTCGCCGAGGACGAAGGTGCCCTGCGCCGCGCGGCGCCGCGTGCGTTCGAGTACGGCCGCGGCGTCCCACTCCCAGGTGAGACTCCCTGGGACGAGTCTTTCTTCCGAGGGCGCATCGGCGAGGACGTGATCCCGCGACGCACCATCGTCGGGCCGCGCGGCGTAACGACGCCGGGCGCGGCGGGTGGGGCTTCGCGCGTCGAAGCAGCGGAGCTGCGCGCCGCGCGTGAGTGGCGCGTGCGCGTCGACCGAGAGGGCCTCACACCGGAGCTGCAGGCCGAGGCGATGGACCTGTTCAGCCGCACCGTCTCGAGGCTGTCGGCGGAGGACGTGGCTCGTGCGGGCATCGGAGAACGGCGAGCCGGCGCGGCCTTCGTGGACGAACTCGCCGAGACGCGCGCGCCCGAAACGCCGATGCCGGCGCCCACCGCCGAGTCGCGCCGTGCGCGGACGCTGCGGCAGCGCGCGCGCTCGCGCGCCGACCGCGGCCTCCCGCCGGAGCCCGGCTACACCCCAGAGCAGCTCGCTGAGTACAACCGCATCGCCGAGGCGCGAGGTATGACGCGCACGTCAGATGTTTCACGTGAAACACCGCCTCCTCGCGAAGCATTCGACGAGCCGGGGCCGCAGGGCGCGGCGCCGTCACCGGAGGCGCAGGCGGCGAGCCAGCGACGCAGCGCGGAGTCGCGCGCGAAGCGCGAGCAGGCGCAGCGCCGCCGCTTCCCGCTGCAGGGCGGGCCGGGCGCCGAGGGTGGGGCGCCGGCGCCGCCTCCTGCGTCGGCTCCAACGATTGCGATTGAGCGGGGCTGGCCTCCTCTTGCACCAGCTGCCCCCGAACGTCCCGGAATAGGCACCGACCGCGATACCGGTGCCCCGGACATCGTCGCGGCGCGCGCCGACCAGCTCTCGCAGCCGGGTACCGTGCTCATCCCCGACGACGCGCCTTTCGCAGGAGTGCCGGGCGTGAGCACGCGCGGCGAGCTCCGCCGGCGGATCGGCGACCTGCTCTACGGGACGGGCTCCCCGACGAAGGACCGGCGCGCCGACATAGTGCTCGGGCTCCCGGCCTCCGGGAAGAGCGGCATCGTCGTGCGCAAGGTGGCGGCGGAGCACGGTGGGCTAGTGATCGACTCGGACGACGCCAAGGAGCTGCTCCCCGAGTTCCAGGGAGGGAAGTACGCAGGCGCGGTCCACAAGGAGTCGAGCGACATCGCTGACGCCGTCATGGCGCGTGGGGTCGGCGCTGGCGATAACATGGTGCTGCCGCTCGTCGGCAAAAACCCCGATCGCATCCGAGATGCGGTCGGGCTGCTGTCAGCGCATGGCTATGAGGTCCATCTGCACTACGTCGACCTCGACCCGGCCGAGGCAGCGATGCGGGCGGTCACGCGGTATCAGGAGACGGGCCGATTCGTTGACCCGGACTACGTGCTCAAGGTGGGGAAATCCCCAGAAATGACGTACAATGCAATCAAGAGCGACCCGAGAGTCGCGAGCTACGAGGCATATTCCAATGACGTCCCCTTCGGATCCCAGCCAGTCCTCCTTGAACGAGGAGGAGGGGCCGGACGACTACCGGGAGCGCCGGCTGGTGGAAGCCCTGCGGGCGCTCCCACTACCGTCGGCACCGTCCAGCAGGCCGAAGCAGCCACCGCCTCTCTAGATATCGAACCCTCGCTGACGGGCACGACGGGCCCAAGGCTACCGTCGAGCGCAGCGCCGCAGGCGGGGCAGGCCGCGCCGGCCGCAGCCACGGGGCGGCAGCCGCGGCTCGTCGACGCAGCGCCCACCGGCCCCGTGGGGCCGCCACGGGAGCCGCCACCGGCGCCTCCGGGTGGCGGGGGGATGCAGCCGCCGATCCCGGGTGGGCCGGGAGCGCCCAAGGTCCCCAACGACCCATTCGTGCAGCGCGCCGTCAACTTCGTCACGGACCTGCTCAACGTCCCGCGTTCCGTCGTTTCCTCGGGGGACCTCTCGGCCTCCGCGCGGCAGAGCCTCTTCATGGCACCACGGCACCACCGCGAGTGGGCGTCCGCGTTCAAGGCGCAGGCGCAGTCGCTCGCGAGCGAGGCGAACGCCCAACGCGTCTTCGATGACATTCAGACGGCCCCAATGGCGCGCTACCGCAGAGACACGAGCCTGCACATTCAGCACTGGAACGAGGCCAAGGTCGGGAAGCGCGAGGAGCAGTTCGCCTCGAAGTACGCGGGTAAGCTCCCCGTCGTCGCGCAGACGCAGCGCGCCTACGTGATGATGCTCAACAAGTTCCGCGCGGACAGCTTCGATTCGATCGTGCAGACGTGGCCGGAGACGGCGCGCACGCCGCAGCGCATCGAGAAGCTTGCGCGCTACATCAACGCGGCGACTGGGCGCGGGCGCATCCCGGAGGGGGCGCAGGGCTGGGCGTCGGTGCTCAACGCGACATTTTTCAGTCCGCGCTTCATGCTCTCCATCCCGCAGCGTCACCTCGCCGCGCTCACCACCGACCCGTATATCCGCAACGAGGTCCTCAAGGACATCGGCGCGTTCTACGGGTCCGGGCTGACGCTCGTCGGGCTCGCGTACATGGGGTCGAAGGCGGGCATCCTCCCGGTCGACGTTGAGGTCGACCGGCGCAGCTCGGACTTCGGAAAGATTCGCGTCGGGAACACGCGCATAGACCCCTGGGGCGGGCATCAGCAGTTCGCTGTGCTGCTCGGGCGTATCGCCTCGGGCGACCTGATCAACGGGCAGGCGCAGGTGAAGAGCACTGCCTCGGGCGAGGTCTACAACAAGGATGTGCTCGACGTCGTCGGGCAGTGGCTCAAGTACAAGCTCTCGCCGGTGGCCCGGACGGCCGAGCAGCTCAGGACGGGGAAGGACGTGTTCGGTGACCCGGCCGAAATGGACCTGCGGCACGCGCTCCTGCGCTCCGACAAGGAGCTGGGGTGGGCAACGCAGCTCCTGACCCCACTCTTCGCTCAGAGCATCTACGAGGCGTTCCGGGAGGGGGGCACGAAGGCCGCGCTTATCACGGCCCCGCTCTCGTTCTTCGGGGTGGGCGTGAACACGTACGCGCCGGAGCAGCTCGACGTCGCTGCTCGCGAGGTCACCGGCGCGCGGACGTTCTCGCAGCTCCCACCCGGCGAACGCCAGCGAATGCTCGCCCAGAACCCCGAGGCGGCCAAGCAGTACGAGCAGGAGGCGCTCGGGCGCGGTGGCGCGGGCGGGCGCCTCACGGAGGTGCGCGTCTACTACCGCCAGCAGCAGGAGGCCAGCGACCAGCGCCTCGCGAAGGGCGAGCTCAACCGGCCGCAGTGGCGCGACCAGTTCGACAACCGGCAGGTGGAGGTGCGGGGCGCGCTCGCCGGCATCTTCGGGCCGGGCTCGAAGCCCGAGGACCGGCGCATCCTGTACCAGGGGAACATCACGGACGCTTCGCAGACCCCGCTCGGGCGTTACTACGCGCAGCTCGACGGAGCGCGGCGGGCGGACGGGAGCATCGACTTCGATAAGGTCGAAGCGTGGCGGGGGACGCTCTCCGAGCAGGAGAACCGCTACATCGACGATAACACCGGGCTGGGGACGACGGCGCGCGCGCGCGAGTACCTCGGGCTCAAGCGCCAGGTGCGCGACGCAGGGCTCTACCAGCTCCGCGACGACCTCTGGTCCTATTACCAGGAGGTCGCGCCTGAGCTCGCGGGCTATCGCTCGTACTACGACTACCGCGACGCGCTGCAGCGCGATTATGAAGCGGCGGCGGCGGAGCGTGGGTACTCGCCGGGAGTCGCGGCGAAGCTCGCGGCGGACGCCGTCGGCCGTGACAAGGTCGTGAAGAAGTACACGAGCGTGAAGAACAAAGAGGAGACCAACTGGATCGGTGAGCACCCAGAGCTCGCCGACAAGGCGGCCGAGTGGGGCATTATCACGCTCACGAAGCGGGAGGCGAAGGGACTCGCGGGGGCGCTGCGATGATCGGGCTGACGTTCTGGGCGTGGTGGCTGGCAGCAGTGGGGACGCTGCTCGATGCCTACGGGTGGTGGGTGTCGGCGTGGAGAGGGCGGCTGCCGTGAACGGGGCTCTGCTCTGGCTGATCTACTGGATCGAGCTGCTGCGTGACGGAACCTGCGATGCGGTCTGGTGGCTGGATGGCTCGTGGGCGTGCGTGTTCATCCTAGTCCGGCCGTGACCAGCAAGCACACGCTCACCAGTGAACAGCTCGCCGAGGTGGGGCGAGCTCTGGCTACGCCGGCCGTCGCCGACGTGCTCCCGCTTTCCGTGATCGTGAGACTCCATGCAGCCCAGAGGGCGGGGCTGACCGGGTCGTTTACCCTCCACCTCACGCAGGGGTCCATCGCCTCCTGCGAGGTGCGCGAGACGTTCCGTGTTGACAGGGGGAAGCGTTCCCCCGAGGATGGGCCCTAGCAACAGGTCCGGGGCACCCGTCCTGACGGCGGACCCCCTCCCATCCCCCCGACAGGTGCGGTCCGACAGGGGGATGGGCGGGTGTCCGCCGTTTCGGCGTGCCCGCACACGAGGAGTCTCAGCGGTGACCATGCCCGCCCAGGCAGACCCCGCTAGCCCGCCCGCAGACGTCGTAGCTTCGCCGCAGCCCGCGCCCGACGCGCCAGTAGCCGATGACGAGGACGTGTTCTCGTTCTTCGGCGATGACGACGCAGAGGGCACGGAGCCCAGCGCGGACGCCCAGCCGCCTGCCGAGCCGGCCGGCGACGAGGCGCCCGCGCCCGCACCCTCTCCCTTCGATGCCATCACCGACGAGGAGCTCGCGCAGCACGAGCGCGTGCTCAAGCTAGTCGAGCGAGAGGCCGAGGCGAAGGTCACGGCCGAGCGCACGCGTCTCGAGCAGGAGGCCGCGATTCGCGAGGCCGCCCGCGACCGGGGCTACGCGCGTTCGGAGGAGTTCACCCGGGACTTCCACAGGCTCATCAGCGAGGCGGCCCGCGACCTCGACGATGACGGACTGCCGCAGGTCAAGCAGGATTCGGTCAACCAGTACCTCGGCCCCGTGGTCCGCTACGGCGCCGACGAAGTGATGCAAGTGCTCGGCGCCCTCATGCAAGAGGACGTCGGCGCGGACTTCACGCCGACCGAGGAAGACGCCGCACGGCTCAACCTCGCGCGGGCGCAAGCGGCCTCCACGCCGCTCAACCCGGCGATGCTCGTGCGCACGTGGCTTGACCTCAGGGATCGGGCTCGGGACTCCGCTACTACTGCGGCGACCGAGGCTCGCATCCGAGGCGAGGTGGAACGCGAGTTCCGCCAGCGCGCCCGTGACGCCGCGGCCGAGCGGCGCGCGCGTGACGCGGACACGCAGCGCCGCGGGACCACTGGGCCAACGCGTGCCGGGACCAACGGCCGCACCCCAGACAACGTCGACCTATCCACCCGCCTCGGGCTTGCCCGCGCGGTCTCCTCTGGCGCCGTCGATATGACGGACGAGGAGTTCCAGCGGCGCTACGACGAGATCGGGCAGTCCTAGGAACGGAGTACTCCAATTCCCGACACCCTCGCCGCGAACGTCGCCGAGATCACGCAGGAGCTGATCGAGACGACCGTCCGGCTCATGCCGCAGAGCGCGCCGATGATGAACCTCTCGGAGCGCATTCGCATCCCCAAGGGAAAGAACAGCATCGAGATCCCGCGCGTCAACTCGACGTTCGGGGTGCAGACGCCGACCGAGGGCGACGACATCGTCACCAGCTCGCAGTTCGACCTGACGAGCACCACGATCTCGCCGACCCTGCGCGTCATCAAGGTCCGCATCAGCGAGCGCGCGAAGTACTTCTCGCAGGAGGACATTCTCGCCCTCGTGTCCGAGGAGCTGTCGCGCGCCGAGGCGCAGGACCTCGACACCGACCTGCTCGCCGAGATCACCAACTTCGCGACGGCGAACGACACCGGCACGACAAACACGGACCTCACGGTCGCGGTCGTGCGCCAATCGCGCCGCCTGCTCGCGGCGACCACGCCGGCGAACGGGGGCCCGGCCCCGCAGCCGCTCTACCTCGTCCTCTCCCCGATCGCGGCCGAGGACCTGCTCACGAACATGGGCACGCAGGGCGTCGTCGGCTCGACCTCGCCGTGGATTCCGTCCGGCCTGTCGGAGCAGTTCATCAAGCAGTACCTCGTGCCTGGCACGCAGATCGTCGGCGTTCCGATTTTCGTCGACGGGTACATGACGGAGAACGGGTCGGCGGACTTCCTGTGCTCGATGCACTCGAAGCGCGCGCTGCAGTACGCCGTCTCGAAGGATTGGGACATGCGCCAGTTCGACGAGTCGGAGTTCGTCGGCGTGATCCTGCGCGCCGTGGCGGACTACAACTCGGGCGTCGGGAAGTTCACGACCTGGGGCTCGCAGATCACGGCAGATGGCGCATAGGCGCTGGCGGTTGGGACAGAGGAGCCGAGCAGGGAAGGTAGCCATGCGAAACGCGTTCTTCGCCCACGGGGGCGGGGCTATCAACTGGCACGAGGCGGTGCGTTCGGACCTGACGCACCCGGAGGTACGCGGCGCGCTTGCGGCCGAGGTGGTCGCTGCGGTCAACGCCATGCTCGAGGCGGCCGATGAGGCCACGTACGAGCGGCACCAGACGCCTGCGCTCGAGGCCGCGGTACGCGACCTCTACGACCGCGTCTGCGCCGACGCCGACGAAGGCTTCAACGAGGCGCTCGCGGAGGAGCCGGCGGACCTGTCGAGCTTCGACGTGGCGCCGGCATAGGGAGCACACGCGCGTGGCCTTCAACTCGCAAGAGGCGATCGCGAACCTCCCGTGGAACCGCAAGGCTCCACGGGCGAACGCTGGCGCGAAGGTCACGCGCGCTGTCGGGACCGCACGCGCCAAGCGCGCGCATCTGCTCGTGGAGAAACACGACAAGCTCGGCCGGAAGTACGTCGGCCAGAACGAGGTCGTGATCGCGCACGGGTTGCTCAGCGCACGCGAGGCGCAGCGGGAGCTCGACCGCGCCGCCGACGAGAGCACCGAGCGCGTCGTCGGGCAGCGTGTCGAGACGTACGGCGACCGAGAGGTCGCGGAAATGGACGGCAACCCGAGACGCTCGACGGTCTCGGGGCAGCAGTGGGGCGGCTACTACGGCGCGGCATGGCCGCCCGAGTCGCCCACGCTGCGCCGCATCAACGCCCGCCGCGAGGAACCCGTAAGGGTTGAGAGCGGCTAAGCGCTGACCTGTAGCAGGCAGCGAGGGAAGGATTCCAGAATGAAGCCACGAATCACGCTCGGGCGCTGGACGCAAGTCTTCGAGCCGCAGTTTCGCGCCATCATGGAGGCCGTGCAGCACCGGCCGTACCCAGTCATCCACCAGGACGTGCTCATGGGCTGGATGATCCGCGGGCGCTTCGTCCCGGTGGTGCGCGGCGCCGCCCGTGACCACGACATCTTCGTGTTCGAGAACCGCGTGCCGGCCGTCGCCGCCACCGTCATCGCCTACTTCGGCATCCCCGCGGCGGCGGACGAGGGCCCGGCCGCATTCGTCGCAGAGGGGTTCTACTGGCTCTACGAAGTGACGGAGGGTGGCACCGACAACACGGTCGACTTCAACGTCACGCACGGGGCCGCGGGCACGGGCACGACGGTGTACACGAACGTGAACCCGAACGGGATGCTCGACACGGGCGCCCCGTCGACGCTCTTCACGAACCGCCGAGACGCGGCGTCCAGTGGCGCGGCGGCGGCGGCGGCGGCGGACCCCGGCCCCATCCGGGTCGTCTCTGGCAACGTCATCCAGTCCACGCTGGTGACGGCCGGCACGGCCGCCGTCGCGGCCCGCCTCGGGGTATTCGGTCACTGGGTCTAGGCAGCGCGTAGGCGCGGAGGGAGGGCGAGCACATGGTCTCGGGAATCGGGCTACCAGCGGAGACGAGCGACCCGCGGCTGCTCGCCCTCCGCGACGCAGTAGGGGCGGACGGCATCAGCGCCGCCCCCGACTTCGCCATCCGCAAGGGTGGCGGTATGACGGACGAGCGGCCGGTCTTGTCCTGGCCGGAGTTCCTCGAGCTCAAGAGCGGTCCCAACCGCAATCGAGTCCGCCGCTACGCGCTCGCGTACTACGGGCCGCACGCGAAGACGGGGGAGCGCGGCTGGGACCGCACGCCGATCCTCATGCCGGCGGAGAAGCATCAGAAGTGGTGGGGGCAGGGCTACCTGCCGATCGGTTACGTCCAGCTTCCCGAGCGCCCGCCACGGCGATGGCTCCCTTCGATGATCGAGGACGCGATCGACAAGGGACTTCCCATCCCCGAGGAGCTGCGCCCGCCGGGCTACTACGGCCCCGTCATCCCGCGAACGGCCACGGTAGCGGCCGTGGCAGCCCCGGAGCTCCCCGGCCCCGCGGTCGAGGCGTGGCGCGATGCGGCGCCGGTGATGTTCACGTGTCGCATCGAAGGATGCGTTGGCGCGAATGGGCGCCCGCGTTTCTTCGACACGGAGCGCGCGCGGCTCCTGCACGAGCAGAACGCGCACAAGGCGCGCGCGACGGTCGCGTCGACTGAACCGGCCGTGGAGCAGCCCGAGTGAGAGGGAGCGCCGCCGCGGTTGTGCTCGTGATCGCAGCGGCGCTCAGCGCCACCATGATCGGCTGGCCGTCAGTGAAGTCGCAGGGCGCGTGCCATGACGTGACGGTGGACGGCATCCCGTACGTCTGCGTGACGGCTACGCCGACAGCCACTCCGACGCCGACCCCGACAGCCACACCGACTCCCACCCCAACGCCCACCCCAACGCCGCCCCCTGGTACGGTGACGCTCTCGCCGACCGATGATGCGCACGTCGCGCTGGCGACGCCCGATAGCAACTTCGGCGCCCTGACATCGCTGACGGCGGACGCGTCCCCGCTCACGGTGCCGTATCTCAAGTTCGACCTCGCTCCGCTCGCCGGGGTGACCGTCACGAACGCGCGGCTGCGCATGATGGTCACCAACGCTTCGACGGGCGTCCAGTCGATCCGCGACGTGGTCGATACGTCATGGATCGAGGGCACCGTGACGTGGAACACGCGGCCCACGGTGGGTGCTGCCGCGCTCACGACCTTCGTCCCGAACGTCGCCACGGGCACGGCGATCGATGTTGGGCTACTGAGCTGGGCCATCGCGCACGCCGGAGGACTGGGCGCGATCGCGATCGACAACCCGAGCACCGATGGGTACGTGTTCACGTCCAGTGAAGGCACACCGGGCGGCGTCACGCTGATCGTGGACTACACGACGGGTCCGCCACCTACTGGCTTCGTCGTGGCGGCGGTCGGAGACATCCATCCGATGGCGATCTCGATGGACGCGGAGGGGACCGCTGCAGCGGCCTCTACCGCGTCCATCATCCTCGGCCTCGGTGATCACCAGTATGACAATGGCGATATGACGCTCTTCAACGCGTTTTGGGACCGCTCTGGCTGGGGCCCGAACACGATGAAGCTCTACCCGGTGCTCGCGCCCACGCACGACAAGTTCTGGGAGGCGGGCTCGGTCATCGACTACTTCAACGGCCTCGGGGCCAGCGGGTACGCCGTGCCGATCCCGCTCGCGCCGCACACGCCCTACAGCTTCAACGTGGGCGGCTGGCACTTCATCGCGATCGACGACTCCTGCTACCGCCCCGAGACGGTGTGCGACACGGGAGCCCTTCTCGCCTGGGTCAACGCAGACCTCGTGGCGAACCCCGTGGGCTGCACGGTCGCCTACTGGCACCAGCCGTACTTCACGTCCACGAGCACGCGCCACGGGCAGTACAGCGACATCCTGCCGCTCGTGCAGGCGCTCTACTCGGGCGGCGTCGATGTCGTGCTCGCCGGGCATCAGCACGGGTATGAGCGCTTTGCGCCGCAGACTCCTGCTCGCGTGGCCGATCCGAATGGGTTGCGCGCGTTCGTCGTCGGGACGGGGGGGGTCGGCGGCGAGACCTACATCGACACTGCGCCGAACAGCGAGGCGCGCACGGGTTCTACGTTCGGCGTGCTCAAGCTGGTGCTCCGGGCCATCGACTACGACTGGCAGTTCGTCACCACGGGGGGCACGGCGTTCGCCGACAGCGGCAGCGGAGTGTGCCACTAATGTCCTTCGTGGAGTACGCCGACTTCGCCGCGGTCGCTGGGAACAGCGGCAGCAGCGCCACGATGACGGTCACCAAGCCCAGCGGGGCCGTCGCGGGTGACATCGTCGTTGCGTTCCTCTTCACGGGCTCCTCCAGTAGCGCGATCCTCCTCGCGGCGTCCGGGTGGATGCTGCTCGAGTCCGACCCTGGTGGCGCTGGGTCGGATATGAGCGGCTGGGCGTACTACAAGATTCTGGGGGCCGGCGAGCCCGCGAGCTGGGACTGGACGCTCGTGGTGTCGGCCACCTGGCACACCGTTGCGGTGAGCGCCACGACCCCGAACGCGACCTCCCCGATCGCCGACTCCAACGTCGCCGAGGAGAATGCCGTCGACAACTCGCTCGCGATCACGAGCGCCGCGCTCGACGTTGACAACGCGCTGGTCATTGTGTGCGGAGTGGTGGACGCGACCGGGGCCGCGCGGACGTGGACTACCTCCGGCGGCGAGTCCGAGCGCTACGACGCCATGCTCCAGGCGCTGCACGTCGGGGTGTACACGGACGGCTCCGTCAAGGCCGTCGGGGCGACCAAGACCTCCGGCCCCCTCGTCGTCACCGGCTCGAACCAGTACATGATCGTGTTCCAGGTCTGCATCCGCGGCAACTGGCACCTCGCATCGGGGGTGCGGTTTGGCCTCAACGTGAACCAGCGCGCGTGGATGGACATCATCTACGACCCGGGCACGAACGTCGCGAAGTATCTGGAGTTTGGCAACGAGCACCCGGCCGCCATTGCCCTCGAGTACAGCGTGACGGACGGCACGACCACGTGGACCGGGTCGGTGACCGACGCGCCGATCGGTAGCGAGGCGGACCGAGACATCTCCGCCGGCGCGGTGACCGTCGACTTCAACGCGGCGACGGACGAGTACGACTTCGTCAACCTCGGCGTCACCTATCTGCGGCTCAACCTCTAATGGCGATCACGCGACTGGTCAACGATACCGTCGTCTCGAACGCGACGGCAGGGACGCGTACGGTCGTGCGCCCGCCGGACATTGAGACGAATGACGTGATGGTGGCGCACGTCACCAACAGCGGTGGGACGGCGATCGCGAGCTGGACGATCCCGAGCGGATGGGTAACGGTGGCGGACTGCTCGACGTCGGCGAACCCGCGCGCAGCGGTCTTCTACAAGATCGCGACTGCCTCCGAGCCGGCCGACTACTCGTGGTCTGGGTTCGGCGCCTCCGGCGGAGGGTCGATCAACGTGGGCGGATGGCGTGGGGTCGACCTGGGCACCACGATCGACGTGACGGGCACGGTCGTCACCGGCTCGACGCAGCCGTTCAGCTTGACCGGCGTGACCACCGTAACGGCGAACGCGATGCTGATCGCGTCGATCTTCGAGAACAGCTCGTCGACGACTGGCATCACCGCGCCCTCAGAGTCGCCAGCTTGGGACTACGCGTGGCAGCACAACATTCAGCGCATCAACGTGCTCGCGTTCGTGCTGAAAGCCACGGCTGGTGCGACCGGGAACAAGGCGTTCACGGACAACAAGGGCTCGCTGACGCGCATCGGGCTGCTCTGGGCGCTGCGCCCGGCGGCTGGCGCCACGGTAGCGGAGATGCAGGCGGCCCAACAGCAGCAACCAGGATGGCCTTTCCCGCGACGCCCCCGCGTCACGGTGTATGCGGCATAGGAGCAGGGCAGGGAAGGGGATACGGTCATGGCAAAGCGATACGCAGTGTCGGACGCGACTCAGACCACGAACACGACGACCGCGAAGACAATCGCAGTCGTTGGGACGGTGACGGCGACGCTCATCCGGCCCGCTATCTACGACGTGATCGTGGGTACGACGGGCACGCCCGCCGATAACGCGATGCGCTACGGCGTGCAGCGCTTCACGGTGGCGGGCACGACCACGGCGAAGACGGCTAACGCGCTCGACCCGGGCGACGTAGCGTCGCTCGCAACGTGCGGGGTGGACGCGTCGATTGAGCCGACGAAGACGGCAGCTGCCATCCTTGTGGACATCGCGGCGAACCAGCGTGCGTCATTCCGCTGGGTGGCGGCGCCGGACGGCGAACTGAAGGGCCCCGCGACCAACGCGAACGGCCTGGCCATCACTTCGCTGTCGCCAGCGTACACCGGCGCGACCTTTGCGACTTGCCACTACTGGGAATGACATAAGGGGCAGCGATGCGGACAAACGGACGGGGGGCTGATCCGATGGGGCCTCGTGTCATGGAGTTCGGTGCGCCATGCCCGATCTGCATGCGCGAGGACGTGTACGCCGTCCATGAGGCCGTCGTGCCGCTCATTGACGAGGGCGGCGACATCGTCCTGCCGCACCTCTACGCGCTCTGTTGCGACTGCCACCGGGTGCAGTCCCTGCAGAAGTATGGGCAGCCCTGGCAGGGCTGCGGGTGCGGTGAAGTGGACTTGCAAGCGCTTGCGCGGAGCCAGCAGCTGCTTGAGCCAGCGGTGCCGATCAGTGCGACGGATGCGAGAGTGACGATCGCATGAGCCGATTTACCGGGACGGTGGAGTACCTCGCGGATGTCGACGTGCGCGTTGCCCAGGAGTGGGTGGCGAGTATCAATTACGCGGAGTGGCCCAACTACGTCCCGGATGCGCCTTGGCAGGGGTTCGTAAAGGATAGGCTGTGGCACGACTTCGCTAACGTCGTGCAGCCGATCATCTCGGCGCTGCGTGACCAACTGCCAGGGCCGCAGCTAAACAACCTACTGCTCTCGGCCATCATGCCGGGCTACACGATTCCGCCGCACACAGACGAGCAGGGTGAGCGCTGGCTGTGCCGTGTGCATGTCCCGTTAGTCGTGTCAGAGGACTCGCGCTTCGAGGTAGGCGGCGAGGCGCACCGGATGGAGGTGGGGAAGGCGTACCGGGTCAACACGGAGGTGGAGCATTCGGTAGCGAACGACGGTACGACGCCAAGGATTCATTTCATGTTCGACGTGCTGGAGGCCTGAGATGCCCTCCTCGCCGCTCGACTACCAGCGTCACTACTCGGGCGCAATCTTGAGCGATGGTGGCTCGGGTGCTGGCTGGACACAGATCGCCGACACCTTGCAGTGCGCACATTGCGCGCGCCACTGGGTTCCACAGCCAGGCTCAGGTATCCGCCGTGGCTGGTGCTTCAAGTGCGCAGCGCCCGTCTGCGGGTGGCCGGCGTGCTTCGTGTGCGAGCCGCAGGAGGCGTGGCTTGAGCGCATGGAGGCGCAGGGGCGCATCGCGGCGAACATCGCTGCGATCAGGGGGGCGTAGATGCCCGGTACAGGCGCAGGCCCGATGGTCCTGGTGCAGGCGCGCACCGAGGCGATCGTCGTCGCCCCCGCCGAGGAGATCACCCTCGACAAGTGGGCGGGGCGCTGGCCAGACGCGATCGCCGAACGCGAGCGAGCGACTGCCGAGGGCGATACCGACTTCGCACCGATTGCCGGGCCGTGGGAGGAAGCGCTCGCGCTCAAGTGGGAGCCGCGCTACCCAGACCTGATCGCGGGGCGGCGGCCGCAGCCGTTTGTCCAGCTGCAGCCAGACTTCGGGGCGCTGCTCGCTGCCGAGGACGTGACGCTCGACAAGTGGGCGTGGCGCTGGCCGGACCACATCGCGAAGCGCCGGCGAGCGACGGCGCTCTACGGGTGGGCGTTGCAGCTCACGACCGCGCAGTTCCCCGAGGAGCTCGCACTCAAGTGGCAGCCGCTCTACCCGGACCTGATCGCTGGCCGGCGGCTGCAGCCATTCGTCGAGTCGCCGAACGTGTTCTTCGCCGCGCTCCCGCTCACAGGGACGGTGCAGGTCACGTATTACGGGACCCTCGATGGATTCGACGGGGGCGGGACGCTCGAGGGCTTCGAGCCGGCGCAGGGCATACTGGACGCGTTCGACGGGACGGGGACGTTGGAAGTCAACGGCGGGGGGAGCGTCTAGATGGCGACACTCGTGCTCGAACGGTCGCTCACCGAGGGGGATGAGGTCGTCTTCCGTTTCCGGCTGGCTGGCACGGGGAGTATCTCGGGTGGCACGGTCACCTGCTCGATCCGCGAGGCCGGGCAGACGGCGAACCTCATCACGGGGCACGCGATGTCCATCGTCGACGCGGTGAACCGCATCGTCACGCTGACGCTGACGGAGGCCGAGACGGGCACGCTCAACGGGCCGGCCGACGGGCGGCAGACGACGCGGCACATCGGTGATGTGAAGATGGTGCTCGGCGGGGTCACGACGCACTTCGGGCCGTTCGAGTTCCCTGTGAGGACCGCCATTACGGCGTAGGGGGTCGCGATGGAAGCAGTCGACGTCGGGAGCATGGCCGGTGGTGCGTTCATCGTCGGGGCGCTGGTGCGCGCCTTCGCAGCGGCAGGCAACCTCACCGAGGACCGAGGCCGCCGCTGGCTCCCACTGGTCTCGATCTCGCTCGGCATCGGCTGGGGGCTGCTCGTCGCGTTCTCGGGCGGATTCGACGGGGACCTGCTCACAGGCGCATTCTCCGGGGTGCTGACGGCCGCGACGGCCTCGGGCGGGCAGAGCTGGCTCACGACCGCCGCACGGGCGCGTGGCGGCACAGAGCCGCAGCAGGGGGGCAGCTAGTGGCAACCTTGAAGGCGGTGAGACAGCGCTGCCTGCAGCTCGCCCCCGCGGCGCTCGGGCGCGTGGTCGCGGTCTCCACCATCGACACGCGCTGGCTGACGGTCGCGAGTCTGGCGACGGGGCTCGTCGAAGCGGGGAAGTACCGCGAGCGCTGGATGCTGCGGGCCGACGCTACGGCGGCCGCCGACCGGCTGCGCCTCTGCTCCAACTTCAACTCGCGCGCCGGGCTCTTCGAGCACGAGGGCGAGGACTATTCCGACACGACGGCGACCGACGAGCAGCTCGAGCTTCACGAGTACGAGCCGTGGATGCTTGAGGAAGCCATCAACGAGGCGCTGCGCTCGCTGCGCTACGTCGACACGTCCTATCTGCAGACCCGCGGGGATGGCCGGTACGACCTCACGCAACTCTCGTGGATTGCCAACCCCGACAGCGTCCTGCGCGTCGGCCGCAAGGCCACGCCGGTGCTCACGCCGAATCGACGCATGGAGCAATGGCCCACGGTCGAGACGGATGGCTCGCTCCGGCCTGACTCGTTCGTGCTCACTGGCACCGGGGCTACGTTCGCACGCTCGTCGACTGCGCGTCGCGGGCCCTACTCGCTGTCCGTTGTCCGAGCGACAGTGGATGCGTGGGCGTCCCTTGTGATCCCGGTCATCTACTCGTCCGCGCCTGGCGACAACCTGCGCGCGCGCGCGCTCGTTGCAGTCGGGATGGCGCGGAGCGCTGTCGCTTCCGGCGCGCACATGCGAGTGGACTCGGAAGACGGTTCCGCCACCGTGCTTTCGACTACGAACGGGACCGGGCATAGCGGTGGTGGTTCGTGGGAAGAGCTTACCGCGACACACACGATCCATGCGTCTGCAGAGCAGGTGCGGATTACGGGAGTGGTCGCGTCTGGGACCGTGCTTTGGGACGAGATTTATGGGCACCTCGGCGCCCTCACCGACGACGCGCGAGCCGACCGCACCAAGCCTTCCTGGTATGAGGGCCCCAACCGCTACGAGCAGGGGCCGCTCACGCTCCTCGGGCCGCAGGAGATCGGGGCGCAGCTCGTCATCCAGTCCCAGCGCTACTACCCACCGTTCGACGCGACGCGCGTGCGCGCGGGCACGGCGGACGCCGACGTCACCGACTGCCCGCTCGACCTGCTCGCGTACAAGGCGCTGGCCGTGTTCTTCGCGGCGCGCTACGAGGAGACCAAGAACGCGGGGTTTCGCGAGCAGGCGGCGCGCCACGACGGGTACGCGGCGCCGCTGCAACGCGCTCACCTCGCCGTCGAACGCAACGAGGCGCAGCCAGGGACGTCGCTCGTGTCCGGGCGGGCGTACGGGGTGCGGGCGCGGGGGGTGTAGGTGAGCTGGCGCCTCTCCGGTCACGCCATCAACCCCGAATACGTCGAGCGCGCGATGGACTCGATCCACGGGGCGTACGGCTTCGCCGACTCAGCCGATGGGGCAGTCACGGTCTCCGCTGGGCTCACGGTCGCTATCGCGGCGATCACCGCCGGCGCCTACCGCATCAACGGAATCCCCGTGAACACGGCCTACGCTGCCTCGACCGTGACACTCAGAACGGCGGATGCGGACAACCCGCGGCTCGACCTCATCTACGTCGACAGCTCCGGCGCGGTGGGCGTGGTGCGCGGGACGCCAGCGGCGGTCCCGTTCCCACCGTCGCTCGGGCCGGCGACCCGGATGCATCTCGCGCAGGTGCGTGTTCTGGCGGCGACGGGCGTGCTGGTCGCGGCCGACATCACGGACATGCGGCTCAGGCTCGCGCCCGCGTGGGAGCACATCGACACGCAGATCCTGACGGCGCAGGTCCCGTCCGTCGCGTTCACCGGCCTGTCCGCCGCCTACTTCGCGTTCCACCTCGTGGCGCACGTGCTGAAGGACGCGCAGAACGGGCACGTCTACCTCCGCCTGAACGCAGATAACGGGGCGAATTACAACGACGTGATCGAGGGGACCGTGGCGGCAGGAACGACCGACAGTGCTGCCCGGACCGCACAGGCGCAGTGGCAGCTCACGGGAGCGCAGCTCATCGCTTCGGAACAGGCGGGATTCGAGGCCGTCATCGCGAAGCCGGTGGCCACGAAAGAGGCGCTGAGCTGGGCGCGCGGCATGTTCACGACGGTAGCGGATGGCCCGTCGCAGCACTGTCTCGGCGGCCAGTGGAACAACCTCGTGGACCGCATCAGCCGCATCGACGTACTCGCCTCGGCGGGCAACTTCGACATCGACTCGCGCTTCTCGCTGTTCGGGCTGCGGGTTCAGACATGAGCCCGGTGCGGTACTCCGAGCACATCGCGTCTGCCGAGTACATCGAGCGGATGGTGGAGGGCATCGCGGGCGCCTACGGCCTCGACATCGCGACGGAAGGTGAGGTGACGCCGTCCCTCGCGTTCGTCGTGGCTGTCGCCGCTATCACTGCAAACGCTTATCGAATCAATGGCGCTCCGGTCACGAGTGCCTATGCCGGCGGCACGGTAACTCATGCGGCAGCGGATCCGACGAATCCGCGCCTCGACATCGTGTACGTGGACAATACAGGGGCTATTGGCATCGTAACCGGGGTAGCCGCGGCTGCGCCCGTACCTCCGGCAATCGGCTCAGCGAATCGCATGCATCTCGCGCAGGTGCGTGTGCCCGGTGGAGCGGGAGGGATCGGCGCCTCCGACATCACGGACAAGCGCCAGCGGCTGCTTCCGGGCCAGTGGGAGCACATCGACACGCAGGTGCTGGCGACCGCCGCCGCCTCGATCTCATTCACTGGCATCTCCTCCGCGTACCGATTCTTCCACCTGTTCGCGCACATCCAGAATGACGCGACCGTCAAGCAGTTCCGAGTGCGGCTCAACAACGACGCGGCGGGCAACTACGAGGCCACGACCGATGGCGTCGACAGCACCGGGGTGGCAGTGAACACGGTACGGAATGCCGACACGGGTTTCGTCGTCATGGGGGCAACCCTCCAGGACATGGCGGCGAGCGAGTCGGCCGTGTTCTCCGCCCTCTTCTCGAAGCCCGCTGCGGCATTCGAGGGGTTGTGGCGTTCGGATGTGGTGCGCCTGATCTCGGCTACAGCGCCAGCACTGGTCACGCTGCACGCTTCGTGGGAGAACGTGGCTGACCTCATCAACCGCGTCGACCTCGTGGCGGACGCGGGCAACTTCGCCGCCGACACCCGCGTCTCGCTCTTCGGACTGCGGGTGACCTCGTGAGTCCGGTCCGCTTCAGCCCGTATATCGTGCCCACCGAGTACCTGGACCGCATCTCGGATCAGATCGAGGGGGGCTACGGGCTCGACGTGGCGACGGAGGGCGCCGTCACGCCTTCGGCGGGTCTCACGCTGGCCGTCGCGGCGATCTCGGCAAACGCGTACCGCATCGCGGGCGCTCCCGTCACCGCGGCCTACGCCGGCGGCACCGTGACGCATGGAGCGGCGCACGCCACCAATCCGCGGCTCGACCTCGTGTACGTCGACACCGCCGGCGCGGTGGGCATCGTCGCGGGGACGGCCGCGGCGAACCCGGAGCCGCCCGCGATCGGGGCCACGACCCGCATGCACCTTGCCGAGGTGCGGGTGCCAGCGAACGCAGTTGCGATCAGCGTGTCCGACATCACGGACAAGCGGCCGCGGACGCTCGTCGGGTGGGAGCACATCGACACGCAGATCCTGAGCGGCGCGGCCGCCGCCGTGACGTTCTCCGGGTTGTCCGCCGCCTACCGCGCGTTCCTCATGGTCGGGCACATCGAGAAGGACGCGACGGGCGGCGCGATCGTGTTCCGCATCAACAATGATGCGGGCGCGAACTACGAGTACGTCCGCGACGGGGTCACCTCCGGCGGGCTCGCAGCGAACAGCGTAATGAACGCGGCGAATACCGTCTCCCCGAGCGCCACCGTCGCGGCAGGCGAATCAGGTCAATTCGAGGCGTTGTTCTCCAAGCCGCTCGCGGCGCAGGAGGGCGTGTTCCAGTGCGCCGTCACGCAGCTTGAGGCGGCGGCCGGGCCGGGCGGCGAGGACCTCGCGGGGACGTGGGAGAATGTGGCCGACCTGATCAGCCGACTCGACGTGATCGCCGGCGCGACTAACTTCGCGGCCGATACACGCGTAACACTGTGGGGATTGCGAGTGACGACATGACGGACGTGTACCGGCCGGGCGACTTCTACGAGGACGACGACGGGCGTTGGCAGGTGCTATCGGTGCACCCGGACGGGCGCGTGCTGGGAGCGGCGCTCGTGTCGCCGTCGGTGGGTTTCGAGGAACGCCGCAAGCCCATTCCCCCGTCGCCCCCAAGCGAGCAGGAGCTGGCGCTCCGAGCCATCATCGCCAAGCCGGTCGCGGCGCGGACGGAGGCGGAGAACGCGGTGCTGCTCGATGCGGTCGCGAAGCGGGCGGGGCTAGGATAGGCGCATGGTGCTCGTCGCCCCAGCGGGCCGGCAGCTCACGATCGACGGGCGGCAGTTCGCGTACGCGGGCGGGGACCCTCGCGTCGAGCAGCGTCGGCGGCCCTCGCAGCCAGGCGACCCCGGCGATCTCGTCAGCGCCGAGTGGCGGACAGACGGCCCGGACTTCGCCTCGTTCGAGCGCATCCTGCCGGGCGAGGTTGCTGGATACCTCGGGCGCGACTACGGCGACGGGACGACGGGCATCTTTGAGGGCATCGACACGCTCGGGCCACTACTCAACACGATCGCGCTCGGGACCTTCGACCAGACGTTCTCGGCGTCGCTTCCCGGCACTGCGAGCTTCATTCCTGGTCAGACACTGCGCTTCGGGAACGGGGAGAGCGCGCAGACCGCCACGGTGGCGGCGCGTTTCGGGCGGCACCTCTACATCTTCCGAGGCGTGCAGGTCGCGAAGGTGGACCTCTCGCCGGCGACGCCGGTCGTGCGGTTCAACGGCAAGCGCTTCGACCAGCGAGCGACGACCGCCCTGCTCACGCAGGCGGAGACAGGCGTATTCCCGACCGAACTCTCGGCGGGGCTCGGCGACCAGGCTCCATACGAGGTGCTCACCATCGCGGCTGAGAGCCCGAACAGCGATAGCTGGCAGCGCAACGACGGCGGCGACCAGGCGGTCATCCTGGGGCAGGCTCCCGACCGTGCCGTGGCGCTGCGTGGGCAAGAGATCGCGTCGAACATCATCACTGGGCAGGTGACCATGCGTTTGCCCAACTGGGCGCAGTTCGCCGCCGTGCGGCTTCCTGAACTCGACTGGACCGGGTTTCAGCTCGACGGCGATCTCTGGGTCCTCGGCTCCACTGCCGGCCCGCTCATGCTCGACCGCTCGGCCGCACGCTTCTTCCCGCTTATCCCGGAGGTCGACACCGACGTCGAGCACGGGCAGCTTTCGTTCTGGTCGTTCATGGGCGTGATTACGATGGACCATGAGGGGCTGCGCTATCTGCGCGGGGGCTCCGGCGACTCGTTTGGCCCCGAGCGCTTCCGGCTCAACACGAGCCCCGTGCAGGGCCAGCCGCACGCCTTCGCCGGCACCACGCGCGGGGGCATCGCCGCCTTCCACAACCACGACACTGGGGACTCGTGGCTCATCGAGTTCCGCCGGCGCTCCGACGGCGACTACCACGGGCTGCAGTGGTCGCCGTACGTGCTGGGGAAGATCAGCGGGCAGGTGAGCGGGTTCGTGGCCTACCTCGGGACGGCTCAGGGCTACCGGGACAACCTGACCATCTTCGTCGGGGACGGCACGAACGCGCGGTGGTTCACGCGCGGCTTCCCGACGCGAGAGCTCGACGACGCTGCTTGGCGCTGCGCCACCGCCGGAACGACGTTCCTCACAGATATGCGGCGCAACCCAGGGCAGATCAAGGACATAGAGGCGGTGGAGCTCTCGACCGCCGGGTGTGCCGCCGCCCGCACGGTCACGGTGGGACTCTCCATCGACGGCGGCGCGACATACCAGGACCTCCCGGTCGTAAACTCGAACGGGTTCCAGCGGCAGGTCGCAGTGGGCGATGACGGGCCGCTCGTGACGCTGCACGGCGGGCGCACCATCAAGCCGCGACTCGTCCATGCGACGAACGACTCCTCGCTCCCGACGCAGGTCATCTCGACGTTCCGGGTGCTCTATCGCGTGCGCACGGAGACGGTGCGCGAGTGGGTCGCCGCGCTGACGCTCGAGGGATCGAACCGTGGGACGACGGAGGAGCAGCAAGAGGCGCTCGACGCGCTCATCGAGGCGGGGCCCGTGAAGGTTGAAGGGCTCGTGCGGGGGTCGCTCTACTGCCGCGTCCAGTCGGCCGACGCCTCCGACGTGCGGGCCGTCACGGCGGGGCAGGGCCGGGTCGACACGCAACCGCACGCGGTCTACCTTCGGATGACGGAGTGGAGCGCCAAGTGACCGCAGAGGCAGAGCGTATCGCCGCCGTGGAACGCGAGAACGAGGACCTGCGCAGGCGGTTGCAGGCGCTCGAGGCTTGGCGCGAGCGGCTCGCGGCGAACGGGTTGCGGGTGGGGGAGTCGGGCTCGCTCTTCAACGGGTCCGGTGGGCTCGTCGGTGACTCCCCGCTCTACGCTCGTGCGAACCATACGCACTGAGCGGGGCGGGGTGTGGTAGAGGCGAGGATGGACAGGATCGAGGACGAGCAGCACGAGCTCGAGCTGCGCATCAACACGGTCGAGGTGAAGATCGCGCTCGTCGTCACGCTCACGCCGGTCGTGCTGTCGATGATCGGGATCGCGATTCTCCTGGCGCAGTAGAGAGGGCATGGCCATGAACGCCGATCAGCAGCAGGGCCTGGGGCTGGTATTCGTGGGGCTGCTTGCGGCGGCGCTATTCTGGGCGGCTGCCAGGCGTACGGCGCTGCGCGAGGTAGCGGTCATCTCTGGCTGCTATCTCATGTTCGCCGCGATCGTGGTCGGGCTGTCACTCACCGGCGAGCTGACCGTGCTGCAGTCGCGCGTCCTGAATCTCATGGTCGCCGGCGCCTTCGGGATGGCGGACGTGATCGTCATCGTGACGGAGCTCTACCGCCGCCGGCGCTCGAAAGAGATCACCGCGCGCGCCATGCGCGAGATGGCCGAACAGCAGCCGCGCTTCGCTTTTGAGGGCGGGCCGGGCGCCGAGGGCGGGGCGGGCCCTGTAGAATCCGTCCTGAGCCGCTGACGGCGGCCACCAACAGGAGCGCGCAGCAGGAGCTCTCCCCGACTGCGATCGACCTCCCGGTCGAGACGGAGCGAGCGCTGTGCGCCACCGCGAGCGAGGGGCGGGAGTGGCTCCCGCCGCCACTCCCGCCCCAGCCGCGGACGTGTGTGCGGAGGTCGAATACATGCCCGTCGCATTCATCCCAGCACGCATCGAGGCCGTCCCGGGGCTCGCGTACGGTTCCTGGCAGGGGCTGCCGGTCTCCGGGCCGATCTCGTCCCCCTTCGACGCGTTCGAGGGCTTCCGTGCCGATCTCGGCTGGACGCGCCACAAGGGCATCGACATCGTCCCGTCCGCTGGGACAGGCATCCTCGCGCCAGCCGACTGGACGTGCATGTTCTCGCTCGGCGGCGTCGGCGGGTCGCTCGGCAACTTCGTCATCCTGCAGCACGAACTCTCCGATGGCTCGTACATCTGGACGGGCTTCGCACACATGCTCTTCGCGCCCGCCGTGCGCGCGGGCCAGCGCGGGCTGCGTGGAGAGCCGATCGGTGTCGTCGGGTGGTCAGGGAGCGTGACGCCAGAAGGGCCGGCCGGCGCGCATCTGCACTTCTCCGTGATGTCGATGGGCAACTACTTCGAGCCGCTCGATGCCGCGAACGAGTACTACGACCCGGCCGCCCTGCTCGCGCTCCCAGCGCCCGCTACGCCCCCCGTAGTCCAGACGTGGGTGCCCGGCGCCGTACCACCGGCGCTGTCGCCTGAGCGCGTCCTGGCGCTGGCGTACGAGCTCGGGAACGGGACGGTCGTCGTGCCGGCGGAGGTGTTCGCGGCCGACGGGCAGGTGCGCTACCTGTCCATCCGCGACGGGCTCTTGCGCATGGTCCCGGCAGGGACGCCGGTCGCGCGCCACCTGCTCGAGATCCCGCTCGTCGAGGTGCCCTAGTCGGCCCACCAGGGCGGCGTGACGCGAGGTCGATGGCTCATCGCGGAGTAGCGCAGGCGCCGGCGAGGAGTCTGGCGGGGAAGCGGGGTGGATTGCGCCCCGCAGGTGAGGGAAAGACAGGTCACGACGATGTACCCACGCTTCCGGGGGTAGTCGGCCACCTCAACCTCGAGGCGACCGCAGCGCTTGCACGCCCAGCGGCGGGTGTCCGTCGTGGTCATCGGTTGTCCTCACGCGAGTGATTGTACCGTAACGTCCACCCCAGTGGGGAACGTCTCGGCGTACCCCTTTCGCACATTGAGGGAAACGACCTGCGAGTCGTCCAGGTAGGCGATGTGCGAGAGCGCGTCGAGCAGCGCGCGCCCCAGCTTGTCGACATCACCGACGGGGTACTGGTGAGTGGGCCGGGAAGGGCGGGGGAGCCAGAATGTCGCTTCGATGGCGATCGGGCAGGGCAGCTCGCGCATCCCAGCGGCCCGCGCCGCCACCCCGATCGCCAGACGCCACGCCTTGAGAGCATCGTGCTTGTCGTGCTTGACGACGACGCGCTTCCCGTCGCGGGATGGGAAGGCGACCATCGAGCCCTGCGTTATCGGGACGCCGGCCACATGGAAGGCCCAGAACGCCACGGCGGGGGGCTTCACTGCCGCTCTCCCCCTGCGCCCCCAGCCAGCGTCCACAGGGCCATCACGCCGTCAGGCACGGGGCAGCGAGCAAATGCGACAAGCCCGATCGAATCACCGGGCCAGCCACTCATCATCCCGAGCAGCGATGCGCCCGTGGTGAGCACATCATCAACGACGAGAATCGGCCCACTGGCTACGGCGTACGGTTTCAGCGCGCGCTCGAACGGCAGCCCGCCACGCATGACGCCCAACGCGTCCCTGAACACGAGATTGAACCGCTCCATCGCCATCACAGCGAGCGCGTCCCAATCCTCCGCTGTGAGCTCATCGCACTCGACCTTCCAGCGTGAACGCTCTCCCGAGCGCAGCGTGAAGTCTCCGAGCTGAAACAAGCTCACGGTGCATCCCAAGCCGGTACATCAGCGAGTGCAGCACGGGCCACCTCAACTGCTCCATGTGACGAGGAATGATTCATAACTATCCCTTGACGGCACGTAGAACGCCTGTTAGAATCGTACCACGATGCAGCGGTACACGATCCGTCAGTTCAACG
>ERZ1292642.165-Hain-H14-01um-R1-165-length-43417-cov-8_pt1 | contig 43417 bp, 64 predicted proteins | sample MGYA00564403_ERZ1292642 | MGnify/ENA primary metagenome ERZ1292642 (study PRJEB36523, sample SAMEA6512643) | groundwater metagenome | collected 2019-01-09 | study: AquaDiva: Metagenomics assemblies of 32 groundwater samples
AGGCCGTACACCCGAGCGTCGTCGTACACCTGGGCCTCGCCGCCCACCCGAGCCTCGCCGTACACGGTAGCCAGGCCGTACACCCGAGCCTCGCCGTACACGGTAGCCAGGCCGCACACCCGAGCCTTGCCGTACACTTGAGCTTCGTCGCACACCCGAGCCTCGCCGTACACTTGGGCGTCGAATCCAACATAGGCCTCGGCGCTCACAAACGCTGTGTCGGCGACCCATCCGTTTCCGTAGAGGTGGCGATGCGCAGGAACTTCTTCGTCAGCGTCGAAAGAGTGCATGGTCATAGCCGTGTTGTGCTGCAAATAGTATGCCGTATCAGATAGCCATAAGAATCAACAACATCCGTTGTTTTGGATGTATAGTATTCAGACAGCCGTGTAGCTTTGGTTACACGCATACCTAGTATCCACCGGCCGTCCCGTGTAATATTTTATACCATCGATCGAATGATCTGGCAAGGTTGGGCTCGTGGTGCTTTGCTCTGGGGCGTTTGACGGCTTACATAGCGGTCACGCGGCATACTTTGCAGCGGCCAAGGCGCTCTGTCGGAAGGACGAGCTACTTATTTGCGCCGTGGCGCCAGACGCTTACGTGGCCAGCAAGGGGCGTGCCCTGCGTTGGCGACAAGCCGATCGTGTGGAAACCGTCCTCGCCATTGGCGCGGTAGATGGCGCATTGACACAGCGCGCACTCTCTGCGGCGGACCTCATTCTCGAGCATCGTCCAAGGCTCTTCGTCAAGGGAACCGATTGGACTGATCGTATCCCAGAACAGGTGCAAGCCGCCTGCCGGAGTGTTGGCACAGATATCTCATTTGTGAACACCGAGCGGGTCCATGTCAGCCAGACACCCTCGATCGATGACGAGGCGCTCGCGGCCCTGGAATCGCTCATGCTGACTCAGCGGCCGGCGACCATTCCGTGGGCGCCGGTCACGGACTATTCATGGTCGGCGCGAGTGAAGGCTGAGGGCTCTCATCCAGACCTCATCGCTCAGCAGTTTCGCCCAACCTTCGCCCTCGATGTCGGATGCGGGCCGGGACACCTGGTGCGCATGCTCTGTGAGCGCGGCGTGCCCTGCGTCGGCGTGGACGTTCAGCCGATTCCGCCGGCGCTCTACTTGGATATCGCCGCGACGGAGATGCCAGCCATGATCGGCGAACGAGAGAGTCGGCCTGATCTCGTGATCTGTCGCGAGGTGCTCGAACATTTGACCATGCGTCAGCTGATGCGTGCCGTGCGCAATGTGTGCACCTTGACATCGCGGTATCTCTATATCACGACACGATTCGCTAAGGCGCCCGCGCATCTCTTTAGCGTGGATACCCGCGACGAGCTCGACCCGACACACATCACGATGGTCAACCAGGTATTGCTGCGCGCCCTCATCGTGCTCCATGGACTAAGGCGCCGCACAGACCATGAATCGGCACTGGACTGGCAACACAAGGGTCGGTGTCTCGTCTATGAAAAGCCATGCTGAGATGGTAGATGCCGTTCTGTCCTACCATGTGGACCCGCGAACATGTGGCGTCGCCAGGTTCAATGTGCTGCTCGCCGAACGACTCGGCGTCCCGATGCTCCAGTTAGGCTCGCCCTGTCGATACCCACTGATTTCGGTCAAGCCGCAGGAGGTCGTGGATCGCCCCTTTGATATTTACAACCCGCAGCCGTTCGATCTCTTCCTCCACGGGCCGACGGAGGCGAGCTGTCTGACTTACGCCAGCCGAATCTACGCGGCAAACTCGCAGATCGCTGACGCCATTCGGCGCATCCGTCCTGACGTGATTGAAGCGTTTTGTCCTGCCACGCTCGGGGGAAATCCTCATCGCGCGAAGCGGCATGTCCTCGTCTTCGGGATGGCCGGCAAGATCAACAATGCCCACGGGTACTACACAAAGCTGAAGCGGCTGCTTGATGAGACCGGACAGGGCTACACGGTCTCGCTCTCAACCGCGATCCATGATGGCGGTTCGGTCTGGGACAAGCTGTCCAGCTCTTCGCAGCTCTTTGCCATGGTCTTTGGCACGTCGTTTCGGTCACTCGGATATCTCGCAGACGATGCGTTGGCGAAAGAGCTGCGAGACTGCACGGCGGCGGCCATCTTCTTTGAGCCGGCGCTCCGCGTGAACAACACGACATTCTGGGCCTGCGTTGACGCGCAGGTGCCGGTGATCACGAACCTGGATTGCCATTCCCCGGTGTTGGGTTTTCGCGTCCACGATATCGACAAACTGACGGCGTGGCCGACCCTCCCACGGCGGCAGCCATCGCCGCACGATTACACTTGGGACCACCTGTTGCGCATCATGAGCCATCATGCGTGAATTGGTCATTGACGGCCGGCGCGTCGCCGATGACGAACCCTGCTACGTCATCGCAGAGATCGGTCACAACCACGGCGGTTCACTGGACACGGCCAGGCAGCTTATTCGAATGGCGTCAGACTGCGGGGCGAGCGCGGCCAAATTCCAAAAGCGCGACAACGAGACCCTGTACGCGCAATCGGTCTTGGATGCCCCCTACGATGGGGAGAACAGCTTTGGCCCAACGTACGGCGCGCATAGGGCCGCGCTTGAGTTCGACACGAACCAATATCTGGCATGTTTTGAGCACGCGAAAGCCAGGGGCCTGGCGTGCTATGCCACGGCCTTTGATGAGCCTAGTGTCGATTTCTTAATGGCTCTCAACGCCCCGGCCATCAAGATCGGATCTGGCGGTCTCACCGATCACCACCTGCTACGATACGCCGCCCGTTTCGGCCGGCCGATTATTCTGAGCACTGGAGGCGGGACCTTCGCGGATATCGCCGCGGCGGTGGATTCACTGAGTGGCTGTCCGCATGCCCTCCTACAATGCACCGCGAGCTATCCGCTCGACGCCGCCGAGGCGGACCTCTTGGTGATCCCGGCCTTGATGGAGCGCTACCCGAACACCGTGATTGGGTGGAGTAGTCATCACCCAGGCATTGCGCTCTCGCTTGGGGCGTACGTGTTGGGCGCTCGGATCATCGAACACCATGTCACACTTAATCGAGCGGGCCGTGGCACCGACCATGCGTTCTCGTTGGAATCCAAGGGATTGCAGACACTCGTCGAAGACCTTGAGAAGCTGCGCATCGGGTTTGGTAACGGAGTCAAGACATTTTATGAGAGCGAACGAAAGCCTCTCGGTAAAATGCGACGCGTTTTGACGCCGACCGGCCATAGGATCCCGGGTTAAACATGGACTTTGGTACGAGAAAAGCTAGCCTTGCCCTGCCACGCCGCGCCGCGCCCGGCCCAGACTTGCCTTGCCGCGAGATTCGATCATAGCACTCCATGAACATTTTGCGCAACATACGCTTCAGTCGTATCGCTAAAAGCCACCGTCCAATCATCGTCGGGCCGTGGCGCTCGGAGGTCGGGTTCGAGTCGCTGTACTGGCTGCCGTGGTTGGCGGCCTGGCGCGACCGCTGGAAAGTCCCCAAGGATCGCCTTGTGGTGTTGTCGCGAGGCGGTGCTGGCGCCTGGTACGACGCGGGTCGATCCGCCGAGCTGTTCGACTACGCCCTCGCGGTGGATGTCAGAAAATCGATGTTGGCTGACAGTCGCCTGACTGGTAGCATCAAGCAGCATCATCTCACCGAGTGGGAACGCCTCGTGTTGCCGGTCGTGGCTCACAACCTGGGCATCACCAAGTGGCATCTGCTGCATCCGTCCGAAATGTATCGCCAGCTGGCGCCTTGGTGGGAAGGATCGATGGGCTTGAGCCAACTCCTCGGCTTGGTGAAGTTCGTTGAACTACCCGTGCCGCCCGCCACCCCGCTGACGCTGCAACTACCCGAGCGCTACGTGGCCGTCAGATTCTATCACCGCCACACGTGGCCGATGAATGAAGAGCTCACGCAGTGGGTGGCCGGCTTAGTGGATGGGATCGCGAAGCGCGTGCCGGTCGTCGTGCTCAACACTAACCTTCACATGGACGACCACGTGGATTTCCCGACCAAGGGCGACAATATCATCAGCATCGCCGATCACGTGACGATCCAAAACAATCTGGCCGTACAAAGCGCCGTCATTGCGAAGGCCCAGGCCTTTGTCGGCACCTATGGTGGGACGATGCAGCTCGCGGTGCGGCTCAAAAAGCCTGCGGCTGGGTTCTTTGCTGAGTTCAGCGGGACGGCGTACGCCCACAAAGCCCTCACGGAGTGGCTGGCGTGCCAACAGAAAGTCCCCTGTTTCATCGGCCGGCCAGACGATGCGCGCATGGTTCGCGAGGTCATGGGCGCCATCACGTGATGCTCGGACGATCATGGACTTTGGTACGAGAAAAGCTAGCCTTGCCCTGCCACGCCCTGCCCTGCCTCGCCGAGCCGTGCCCTGCCGCGCCACGAGAGACCATCGTATCACACGCCAGGCATTCTGGTAATAAAATATTCCGCCCGGCCGAGCGTCTGGTAGTGTCAGGGTCGGCGGGTCCGGTGGCTGGCCAGCCTTCGGGCGTGAGAGCCGAGCCGTATATTGCCGGCCCGCCACTTACAACCAAAAGCAATGCCATTCAAGCCGGGTCAGTCTGGGAATCCTGCGGGCAAGAAAAAAGGTACCAAAGAGAAGTTTCCACGCACCGCCAAACGTGCCGTCGCTGGTCTGCTCGAGCGATATGGAGCCAACGTCACGTTGATGTCGAAAGTCTTGTCTGACGGACTGCATGCGAAGCCCCCGGCGTCTTTCCCATATTTGAAGCTCGTCATTGAGCGGCACCTGGGTGCACCCGATCAAACGGTTCTTGTGAAAACTCAGGTTGTGCTTGCCCCTCGAGACTGACGTCCACGTGGAGCGCGTCGAGTTCAAGCGCGGTCCGCTGTGGGACTTCATGTGCGATGGCGAGACACGGCAGGTGGACCTTGAGGGGGCTATTCGTTCTGGGAAAACCACAGCCTGTCTCTGGAAAATCATCCACTCCTGCGTATCGCATACTGGGATTCACTGGTTGGCGTGTCGTTATTCCGATGCCGAGACGCGGACCAAGCTCAAGCCACGGTTAGCCGAACTCTGCGCGCAGGCCGGACTGGCCGTGGTGTGGAACGCCACGGAAATGGCCTACGATTTCCCGTTCCAAGACGGACGGCGGTCGCGCATCTACGTGTTCGGGCTCAAGACGCAAGATCAGCTGACCAGGTATGCTAAACTGCGCGGGATGACACTCGGCGGTATCTACGTCGATCAAGCCGAAGAGCTGCCGCAGGATGTCTACGATGAGCTTCGCGGACGATTGACCCAGTCCGGCGTCGGGCCCGCCCAGCTCATCCTCTCGCCGAATCCGCCGTCGGAGGACCATTGGATCGCCAGAGAGTTTCCCGATGACAATCGCCATCGAGGGAATGCATACTATCGGGTGTCGCTCTACGACAATGCGCACAATCTGGATGCGGACACCATCGCTGGACTGGAGGCGGCCTATCCTGTTGGGCACGCGAAACACGGGCCGATGCTGCTCGGCCTGCGCGGCCTGAACATTCGAGGCGTGCCGGTCTACGGGCCGCTTGATGCGAGACAGCCAGAGTCAGCCGTGTTTCGGCGGGCTATTCACGAAAGACCATTGGAGCTTGACGAAGGGCTGACGCTGCTGGAGTCAATCGACTACGGCAAACATCATCCCTGCGTGGTCTGGGCGCAGTACACCCCATGGGCCGAGCTTCGCGTGTTGGGCGGCGTGTTGGGACACCATCTCTACCTGAAAGACTTCATTCAGATCGTCCAGCAATATCGAGCGAAATGGTTTCCGAAGGCGTTGGAGACGATGACCTGCTGCGACCCGGCTGGCAGTCACAATAACTCTCAGGGGCTCGAAGAAAATGGCGTCAGTGTTCTACGGGATGCCGGGATTCACGCCAGCTATAAACAGGATAGCAACACCCCGACGATTCGGCTGGCGATGATCGAGCGGCTCGCCTCGTACATGACGCGGCGCTCGACACAAGGCGAAGCCTTCGCTGTGGATTCCCAGCGCTGGGTTCGGATCTCTGCGACGGCCGTTGTCAAGCACGCGTTCCTCTCTGACGGACTTGAAGCCGGCTATGTCTGGGATGAGCACGAGATTTCGGTGGGTAACAAAACTATGCGCCGGCCGAAAAAAGACGGGTGGTACGAGCATGGGCAAAACTGCCTGGAGTACCTGGAACACAACTTCGGCGGTGTGCAGCAGACCGATGATTACGCGGCTAGACATGCGGCATCTGTGAGGAATCGCGGCGTGGGCATGAGGGATATCGAGCGGATCGACGCGCTGCGATCGCCCAGCCATCGGCGGGCTGGACGAGGGGGCTACTAAATGGACCTAACTCAGCTGATGTGGATTGTCTTCGCCGGGGTCGTGACCTTCGCGATCCTAGTGATTCGAGATAGCCTGGACTGACACACCAGGTAATAAGGGAGCCTTCCTGATGACTGCTGATCTCTGGGCTCTCGTAGCACTTGCCGCGATAGGCGGCCTGTTACTGTTTCTGTGGTGGGATAGCCGGCAGAATCCCACAATCTGGTAAAGGAGATCCGACATCGTAACTCAGTTCTCGCGCGGTGTGCCGTCCACAGGGGTCTGTCCGTTTTGTCGTCGTTACGCAAACCCGGCGGTGCGGCTCTACGCCGAGCTGCGCAATGACGAGGCGTCGTGGGTTGATGCGGTCTTTTGGATGGCTATTGGTGCCATGACCCTCACCGTGCTATGGGTGGGATTGGTGATGTTATGAGACGTCAAGGCCGCAAAGCATTCGAGCTCGCGCTCTCAAAGGACGAGCGCGACGATCTCGCCCTCGACCTGAGCATGGCGCTGGATGATGCCTTGTCGGCGCGGTCGGCCTCTGATGCCGACATTAGCTACTGGCATACGTTATATGAGCAGGGTCGGACACGAGGCGGTCTCAATGCGCCGTGGGCCGACGCGGCAGACTTGACCAGCTACCTCGGCACTCAATACGTTGATGTCATGCGCTCGCAGATCGTCAAGACCGTGATGTCTGAGCCCGTCTGGACCGTCGAGGGCTACGGCGAGGCGGAAAAGAAGGCGCCGTTTGTCGAGGAGTTTCATCAATGGCAGCTTGAAACCGAGGGCTTTCAGCAGGTCTTCGCGAGGGCCGCGCACCTGTCTCTGATCGAGCCGCGCGGCATCATCGAGCTCTACGAAGACACCATTAAACGTCCCGTTCGACGCCAGATACGGGCGGCCCTTGAACTGAATCCAGCGGACGGATCGGCTCTCGTTGACGAGAAGATGAATCCGGTGTTTCAGCGTGGCCCGGATGGCAAATATGTTGAGGTGAGTGACGAGGCGACGCCATCGGCCGAGCTGGAAATAGACAGCTATGAAGTGATCTGCCGTGGGCCTCGGGGGCGAGTGATCGCTTCGCGAGACTACGTGCAGTTGCCTGGCCACGCCACAGAACAGGCTGAGATTTGGGGGCACGGGAAGCGCTTTTGGCGTCGTCTCGATCAGCTCAAAGAGCGGGTCAAGGCTGGTACCTATGACAAAGAGGCCGTCGAGCAGCTCGGCGAAGACGATGAGCGCCAGAGCGAGCGGTCACTCGCGGGAGCACCTATACCTATCGCTAGTAAAGATGGCAGCGACCGGGCCGAGAAGGAATTATGGGAACTACTTATCCTGCGCGATCTCGACGGGAAGGGACTGCGATGGTTCGTGGTCACACTCCACAAGGATCGGCAGCAAATTCTCCGGATTCAGTATGATGACATTGGGCGACCTCGGTTCTTCGCTCTGGTGCCTTTTCCTAGGCCATATAGCACGGAGGGCTATAGCTACATTGGTGAAAAGCTTATTACGGTCATTGAAGAACATACGGCGTGGCGGAACATGCTGGCGGATAGAGCCGCTATGCAGCTTCAGGCGCCTATTAAGCGCATGCGCAGCGCGCTGTGGGACCCTGACGCGGAGCCTATTGGGCCAAAGTCTATCATCACGGTCGGTGACCCACGCGAGGTCGAGCCCATGCAGTTTCCCGACCAGACAGGCCCGGCCATCGAACGTATTCGCGATACGGAACGCGCGGGGGAGCGACTATCTGGTATCAACGATGCGTCTGCTGGCGTCACATCGCAGCAGTCCAGGACGCTCGGCGAAGTCAATCTCATTACTGAGCAAAGCCTTGGGCGAACCACCGAGGCCGTGAAGAATCTTCAAGAAACCTTGGAGGATATCGCCCAGGTTCGGCACCTCATGTGGAAACGCGCCCTGGCGGAAATGGGGGCCGAAGGCCTAGAGACACCACCGTCGCTCTTGCAGGGGCTCGAAATGCGCGGCGTGGATATTGATCACTATATGCCGAATCGACGTTTCACGGCCCAGATGCTAGAGGGCGCGTTTCGCTTCAAGCCGAGGGGATCTGTTGAGAACGCCGACCGCAATCGCCAACGCTACGACTTCAGCACCAGTTTCCAGGCCATTGCGGCGATTAGCAAGGTGAATCCCATGATCGCAGCCCTGTTGTCAACACCACAAGCGGCCAAAGCGCTATTGGAACAATGGATCAGGTTGTTTGGCGTCCAGGATAAACAGGCCTTCCTCGGCAGCGACGCACTGCAAGCCGCGCAGCAAGCGATGGCGCCACCACCCCTACCGGCCCCGGGCATGCCGGTTGGGCCTGGTGGCCCCTCACCACAAACCGCCCCGCCGGCAGGGCCGCAGGTCTCGTGATGGCTGCCGCCGCAAGGTCTTTATTACGAGTGAAGCTAGCCTTGCCTTGCCTTGCCGCGCCCTGCCCTGCCCTGCCGCGCCTTGCCCTGCCGCGAATCACCATCATAGCATGATTGGGACCTAATATGGGACGAGCCACGGCGACCACATGCGGCGCGGCCATTGATGACGTGATCTTTTCCAGAGACGGGCAGTTTGGCAGGCTCAAGTGGTCTATTGCCAGACCACATTTCGCGACAGCGAGTTGCAACATGGAAGACCCCGAAGCCTTGGAATCGTTATTGACCCATCCCGGCTGGCGAGCGTTCGAGGCTTATGTGCTCGGTCGGTGGGGCCGCACGGCTGAGCCCTATGTGGCCATGTTGGAGGGCACGCAGGCTCTGACCGACACCGACCTAGGCGAACTCCATCGTCAGCAAGTGATTGCGTGCGCGAAGCTGGCGGCCGCGCTGTTGGCCTGGCCTCGAGAAGAACTCGCACGGGCTCAACGGGCCACGAGGCCTCAGGACCCCTCGGTGAGCCGGCGCGGAGGGCTCTAGCGGTGAGTCGCGTGCCACTTCGCGTGCTGGGCAACCGCGTGCTGGTGAAACCGGATGTCGAGACGCACGCCCCGACACAGCTCCCAGGCAGCGGACTCTATCTCGCCCCATCGATGGCGTCTGCTGTCACGGGGTCAGATGAGACCATCGCGTTCCATCGCGGCACGGTCATCTCCATCGGCACGCCTCGGCATCCGCTGCACCATGAAGCGATCACGCTGGCGGACAAGCTCGCCCATGATTCTGGTCAGCACGCACACGACGCCGCGCTGTTGCTACGAGATCTCGTACGGCGAGAGCCGAGCGTGCACATGGGCGATGACGTCATCTTTTCCAGCGATGCGGGCCAGGAAGTCACAGTAGACGGCGACGTATTTCTCATTCTTCACGACAACGAATTACTCGCTGTCGTCAAGCCGGAGTAACGCATGGCAGAAGACATCAAGGAACCACCAGCGACACAGGATCCAGGACCAGAACCAGAACCGACCCCAGATGGGGTGGTCGAGGTCCAGGGTCAGAAGCTCGTCCCGCTCGCTGCGTTGACCGCAGAGCGCGAGCGTGCCAGGACCACGACAGAAGAGCGCGTTCGCAAAGAATATGAGCCGCTCAAGAAACAGGCGGAGGCGCATGCGGCCCAAGCGGCCCAAATCTCAGCCGATCTGGAAAGTCTCCAGCCCCAGATCGAGTACTTGAACCAGCACCCAGAGCTCCTGACTGTGGCCCAGGCCGCACGTGAGCCGTCTGTCTCGGATGAAGACGCCGAGCGGTACGCGCGGCAGTACGAGCTCTATACGGCGACCGGCCTTGATCTCAAGCGCGCCAAGCACATCATCGCCGACAATCGGTCCGAGATGGCCAAGGTCGCGCGTGATGCGGCCGAAGAGGCCGTCGCGCCGGTCGCGTATCGTGCCGCGATGGATACCGCGCGCGATAATTACCGCTGGGCAGCCGGTCAGCGCACGGCCGATGGGTCGCCCCTGGTTGATCCCTCAGTGCTGGCGAATGTCTTCGCCTACGTGATGAAAGAAGATCCGCGCATTCTCGCCGATCGTGCGGCCGTGCAGGTCATCATGGATTCGGTAGCTGGGCAGGCCGCTCGAGTCGGGAGACCTTCTGGCGAACCCAGACGGGAACCGCTCTTCAGTGAGGCGGCTGGTGGCGGCCGGCGACAAGATTATCGGATGAGCGATGTCGAGCGCAAGCTCGCGCGAACGGCTGGGATGAGTGACAAAGACTTCAGTGCGCAAGCGCAAAAATACCAACCTGACGCCGTGAACATTCTGGGAGACTAATAGTATGGCGCAAGCCAAAAAGAAAACCGTGTCCGTAATTGATCGCCGTCTCGCGTCAGGAAGTGTCTTCTCCTCGCTCTCGAGGGCCATCCCACTTGTCGAGCCGGCGGCATGGGAATTACGCATCGTGAACACCGAAATCGGTGACGCCAGGCTCTGGGCCATGCAAATGGAGAAGGGCTGGGCTTATGCGGAACTATCAGACCTCGCTGTCGATCCAGTCGAGATCGGCTTTCGCGTGCAAGATGGCCGAATTGTGCGGGGCACTCATGGGCATGAGGTCCTCATGAAAATGGCGGCCCCGTCCTATCGAAAACTCAGAAAGTTCAAGGAGTCCGAGAATCGACGGAACACGTTTGGCGACAAGGCGGTCATGTCAGCCATCGTGAGCGCTGCGGAGCGTGAGCCCGATGGTGGGCGCGGCGCGGAGTTTCTGAGTCAAACCGTCCAGACCGCGAGGGTGATAGACTCTTCGGAGCGCGTCAGCCTGGAGGACTAAGTGGGTCGCCGTAAACTGACCGATGCCGAACGGACCGTAACACATTCCTTGCGGCTCACGCCTGATCTGTCAAACGCGGTGTGTCGGGCGGCCCTACGCCGCGATGTCCCAGTATCGCGTTTTCTGGCCCAAGTCGTGGCTCATGTGTTCAGGTATCAAAATACTCCTCCGGCGCCGAGCTCGTGATATGCTGTTGTTTCGTGGCACGGCGGGGCCCGGCTGGGCAAGGCGTGGCAGGGCAAGGCAAGGCTAGCTTTTCTCGTATCCAAGTCCCTGTGGCATGCAACGGCTCTTCGCTCTCCTTAGACTTGATTGATTGAGATGGCTGCCGCTCTGGCAGTCATCCGCGTCGCCGGTGAAGCGGGCGCTTCGGGGCTCTGACCCGTGAATTCGGAGCTAGGTCGCCGCTAGATTCGGGCGTGTCGGACATCGAGTGCGTAAGGTTCGGGTCGCTCGTTGTCGGCACGGACATACCTCGGACCACAACCCATCGTTAGATCCGCGTCTCGCGCGGATCGGGAATGTGGCTCAATGGCTCAATGGACCAATAGTTCGGGGTCGTACTTCAGGCCCTATCGGTCTCCCTGGGGTGCCCCACAAATGCGGCAGTTTCAGGAAAGCACGGGTGTCGCTGGCAGGGCAGTCTTCCCTGGCGACCTCGTGCGCAGCAACACGGTCATCACCACGGGTGGTTTCCGCGTGTATCGCGATCCCTCCACCGGTGGGGGCGGTGCGAATCTCGCCCACATTGGCGGGGCTCAGTTGATTGGGATCTGCGTTGACGCATCTGGCCTCTCAGCCGATGGATCGACGAACTCAGCGGCCGGCGCCACCGGATTCGTTGACGACAGCAGCCAGACCGGCGGCGTCCCATGGCAGCGCACGGTCAATGTTGCCGTAGCTGACGGCATCACGGAATTCCTCGGCTACTTCAAGTCTGGCGGCGCTGGTGCCACGCCGGTTGCGGCATCATCGCTGATTGGGCTGAACAGAGCGGTGGTCTACGACTCGACGCTGAGTCGATATTTCATCGATTCGACCAATTCGACCGTCGCCGACGCGTTCGTGAAAATTGTCGACATTCCCGACTATGCCCGTGGCGACAGCGGGGGCGTTCCGGTTGTGTTCAAATTCCTGTCGTCCAACATTCACGTGGCCCTCAGCGTGGGTCAGGTGACCGTCTAGGAGGACATGAAACATGGCACAAACACGAGGCACGTTCGCGGAACTTCACGACAATACCGACCGAGCCGTCTTCACGCTCCTTGGCAAAGAGTGGAAAGAACAGAAACCCATCTGGCGGCGGGTCTATAACGTCAAAGATTCCAGTAAGCGGTCAGAACTGATTACGACCGTGACTGGCGTCGGAGACATCCCCGAGAAGGCCGAAGGTGCGCCGTACGTGACGGATGTCATCAAGGCTGGTTACACGAAGGAATTCCTGCACACCGAATTCGGCATGATGTTCGAGGTCACACAGACCGCTCTCGAGGATGACCGGCATGAAGTGCTCGCCGATCACGCGAAGTGGTTCATGTTCTCGGCGCGTGTCGTGCAGGAGAAGCGCGCCGCGATCCCGTTCAACAACGGCTTTGGGTCGGAAACATCTCCCGATGGTGTCTCCGTCTTCAATGCCACTCATTTGCTGAAGGGCGGCGGCACGGCGAGGAATCAGCTCACGACGGCGGCGGACTTGTCCTGGACCTCACTCCAGCAAGCCCTCGTAGACTGGCAACGCGAGACGAAATTCGAGGCGGGGCAGAACATGCTGCCAGTCGAGGATCTCGTGCTTTACGTTCCACCTGAACTGGAGTTCACGGCAGCCAAGATTGTGAACTCTACGCTGCAGCCGGGCGTCGCCGACAACGACCTGAACACCATCCGTACGTTGCGGAACATCACCGTCATCAAGAACGTGTATCTGACTGACACCGATGCGTGGTTCCTGCTCGCGGGAAACAAATCGCACGGGTTCTGCTCCTATACGCGTGTCCCGATGTCGATGGAACCCGCGATGACCGACTCACGGACCCGCAACCGCCTGTATCCGGTGAGGTTCAGGCAGAGCTGGGGCGTCAAGTGGTGGCAGAACAGCTTCGGCACCGCCGGAGCGTAGTCGTAGCATAGCGGCCCCTCGATGCGACAGGCGCCCCGTGGCCGCCGGGGTCCCGATTCCAGATCGGCCCCTGTCGCGTCGTATCTCTGGAGTGATGTTCCATGGAATTTCGCAGCACCAACGATAACGGCTATGCCCACCACCAAGGCGATCTCGTCTCGAATGTGTCCAGTGGTGGCGCGATCAATAGCTCTCATGGCGTGCACCTCACAGGCGGATCGACTGGCGGGATCGTGCAGCCCGCCGGTGATGAAACCAATATCGCCCTCAACGTCAGAGGGAAGGGCACCGGACCGACACGCGTGGGCAACTCGTCTAGTCCGGTCTTTCTCGCGGGGAGCACGGCGTCAGTGGCACGCGTCGAAGCGAGTCTGTTGCAATTCACGGTGCCCGCGCTCACCAGCAATGGGCTTGCGCCCGTGGAATCGACAGAGACATTCGCCGGCGTCACAACCAACGCGGTGTACATCGTGGCGGCGCGAGCGACCTACAATTCCACATCAGCCACGGCTCTGCAAATCGTGGCCAGACCATCGACTGGTGGTTTGCGTCTGACCTATTTCAACCACGGACCCTCATCGCTTTCTGGATCAACGGCGAGTGCGTACATCTTGCGTGTAGGCTTCTAGGCTGGCGCGTGTCTAGGCTCCAAGCGATTCCGTATGAGGAAGGCTGAATCATGAGTTTTTTCGGGTGGGCCAACCGCGGCGTCGAATCAACCACCAAAGGCGTTCAGACCACGCTCAGCTCGGCGTCGTTGTTAGCCGAAGTGGATTTAAACGACACGAATGCAACGGTCAAGGCTGGCGGCGAGGCCTGGGGCGTGACGTGGATTGTTGGGACACCATCGACGGCGGCGACATTTCTACTGGACCACGCGCTTTCGACTGGAGTGGCCTCGACAGGGATTCGTAATCAAACAGTGGTTGAGGTCAGCTCAGGTCAGAGCGCGCAGTTTTTCACCAAGCATAATGTGGAGCCCGGCGATCGGTTCAGGGTGCGACTCGCGTCTTCGATTGTCAGTGCGAACGCCAAAATCATCGCCGAACCGTTGATCTAAATGCCGGTCGTTGGGGAATTTCACGGCAAGTTCTGGCGCGCGCGGGCCAATATCCCACCGCCGCCCGGAGCCGGGAATATCTGGATGTATCCCTGCTGGCAGATATCGGTTGTGGCGATGACCATCTTCGGTCCTCCATTGGACCTGATACGGGTCTATTGGCGCCATGTCCTGGCCTGTATCCATGTGGCACAGCTGCTCTGGCGGTATCGCGTCTGGGTCATGCTCTTTGACGGCTGGGACGCGGAACAGCGAGCCGTCGTGAACCGCGCCATCGCCGTGATGAACCACCCCACATGGACGGAGGCTCGGCAACGCGTCCGTGCGTGCGCCGAGACGCCGAAGTTTCACCAGCCAGAGCAATGGCTGGCGTATAGCCGGGCCGTGAAGGCCAATGCTGGCCACGCGCAGAATATCTGGCGCCACGTGCGGGTGGTCCTGGAACTGAAAGCCGCCGATCCGACGCTGACCAATCCAGACGCTCACTTGATAGCCGAACTGGCGTACCAAGGATTTGCCGCCATTGGGCGACCTCACGAGCTTGTGACACAGACACGGATCGCCTAACATGCCTACGTTCAACAACATCGACGGCGAAGAAAGCGCAACGGTTACCTTCCGCGTTGGGACCGTTCAGATCGCGCGCGGGACGACGAACGAGGAACAGGAAATCCTCATTCTCGGCGACCCAGACACGAGCAACGCGCTGACGGCTGTCACGAATGCTGCGCCGGCCTCGACACGGTGGGGGGCCAACGTCCGGATTGTGAGCGGCCCATCATCAGTGGCGGACTTCGCTGTGCGTGCCGTGCTGCCATCCACGTATGGCGACCACGGGCTTCGTATCTTACAGTCAACGGCGACCGACCTTCTCGCTGCCATTCAGCCCATCGCTGGGTCTACATTCGCGACGCGACCATTGCAGTCGAGCGCGGCCGACCTCCAAATGACAGCGACGCCGGTCGCCGGTTCTACGTGGAATGTGCGCCCTCTTCAGTCAAGCGCAGCTGACCTGCAGGTCACAGTAACGCCTGTTGCAGGCTCGACATGGAGCGTGAGGCCGCTCCAGTCCTCATATAGTGACCTGAATGGACTCATGCGGCTGGCCGATCGCGATCTCAGCACGAATATCGCCGCTATTCTCAATGGATTGCCAGCATCGACCGTGTACGCGCTGGCCGTACGCGAAGTTGGGGGCGGCGGCTCGACGCAGGTCGCGATTAGCTCCGGGATCGTGCAGGTCCAGCCTATCAGCAGCAGCGGAGTGTCACTGAGCACCGACACTGACCCAGCCTCGACGCGCCAAGGCTTAATCGTTCGACAAGTGGGCTACTCGACAACGGTCAACGTCAGCTCGTTGGCTGGCGCGGTGATTGTCCGGTCGAGCGCAGCAGATTTCGCAGCCAGCGTTCAACCGGTCGCTGGCTCGACGTGGGCCGTTCGGCCGTTGCAGTCAAGCGCTGCTGACCTTCAGATGACAGCGACGCAGCAGACCACGAGCTGGTCTGTCCTCGCTAGGAACACGACCTCATCTGGTGGTGGCGTTGAAGGATCAACAGCGAATCCAGTCGCCGGCGTCATGGGTTTGCATGTGCGGCAAGCCTTCTCGACGATGGGTTCCACGACCATTCTGGCCTTAATCCAGACCGCTGGTGGAACCACAGAGGTCGCGTCATCCGTGGCCGGAATGAGCCACAAGGTCTACGCCTTGTCGGTCACGTCCACGCACGTAGCCGTATCGTCGGTCGCGTTCTTTTCAAGCGGTGCCCTTGAAATTTGGGGCATTGAAGTCGGATCGCAATCAAGCGGCGTGACAGGCGCGAATCTCGCATGTTCACCGCCGGGATGGTTGTGTAAAACCGCGCAAGCGAACGCGCTCACGTTTGGCGCCTCGGCCACTGGCCTCTACCGTATTTGCGCGAGTTGGATTACGGAGCCCTAAGACATGACCCGCTTTTATCTTGTCCCAAAGGTCGGCAATGCCCTAGACGGGTTTGCGCCGAAATACGTCGTGGCGTTGGCTGTCTCGTTCCAAGGGATGGACTTTGCCGACGATCCCGTCTTCCTACTTGCGGCCAATGTCACTGACGCCCAACACACCTTGATGGCGGCCAATACGGACGTGCTGTCAATCCCGGTGGCCCTCGACGACAAGCTCTCGGCGCTCGCGGTCTCGAGCGTGCAAACTAAACTCGAATCAGCGAATCTGCCGGCGCACTGGGTGAAGGTGAGTCTCACCTATCGGCAGATACTCAAGGCGATAGCGGCGATGATTCTTATCCGGCAGCGGTACTTCGGCCTGGCTGGCAAGCTCTTCGAGGCGAGCATCACGCTGGATCTTCGACTGAATCAATTGCCGACGGCGACACGGACGAATCTAGAGACGGCGGCGTTATCTTTGGGTCTTGATATCTCCGGTCTGACGAACACCACGACGCTACGGAACGCCCTGAAACTGCTCGGGGACCAGCTGCCCTCTCTTGTTATGTTGGGAGAAACGCTGTAGATGGCGGTCACCGACAACTTCAATCGAGCTGATTCCACTTCGCTGGGGGCGAACTGGACCGTGCATCAGGGTGGGTTGGAAATTGTGACCAACGAAGCCAAGGCGGTCGTGAATGGCATCACGGTTGAGCGGTACAACGCCGCCTCGTTTGCCAATGACCAGTACAGCCAAACCAAGCATACGGGGGGGACGCTTATCGAAGGGGCGGCGGTTCGTTGTGATCTCGCGGATACCGGCGATTCGTACGTCGGGTTCGGAGCCACCCTCGACTTTTTCACAATCGCCCGCTACGACAATAACAGCAAAACCGATCTCGCCTTCACTGCGGAGTTCGCGACGAACAACGCGATTCTCAAGCTCACGGTCACCGGCACGTCATTGGAATTGCTTCAAGATGGGGTCTCCAAGGTGACGACGACCGATGCGACGTACGCGAGCGGGGCGGCCGGCATTGTCACACTCGCTACTGGGGCGACATTGGATGACTGGGAAGGTGGCGACATCGGTGCCGCCGCCGCAGGTTTCCGCATCAGGCGGCGGCGCCTGCTTGGCATCGGGGCATGATGTAGCCTAAATGGCCATTGCTTTCGTCAACTCCACGGCGAAAATCATCACGGCGGCGGCCTCGACGTGGTCGATGGCGTACCACAGCTCAAGAACGGGCGGCGCGGCGTATTTTCTCGGCGTCGGACTGGCCACGGGTGCCATCAGCGTCAGCTCGGCCGGCGACAATCTCGGCGCGCAATTCACGCTAGCCAAACGACAAACCGGGACATCGACAAGCGCCGCCGAACTGTGGTACGCGACCAATCAGAGCTCGGCCTCTACCAGGGTCTTCGTGGGGCTGTCTGGTGCATCGTCTGGGGGACTGGCCATTGGTCAATTCACCGGGATCTCAACAGCCAATGCGCTCGGCCCGACAGGATCGAGTGCGATCGGCGCCAATAGCACGAGCCACGGTGCGTCTCAAATCACCAGTTCTGGGATCGCCATCTCTTTTTCGCGTTTGACAGCGTCTACGATAGGAACGGTCACAGTCCTCGGTGGGATGTCGCAGTGGGTCACGACCGCAGCGTTGCTGAGAACAGTCGGTCTCTATCTCAACAACGCTAATGAGAGTACCGTCACCGGGTCGTACACCACATCGAGCCGAGCGATGCATGCCTCGGTGATTGCCGCGTTCTTTGATACGGCTGTTGCTGCCGCTGCAGGTTTCCGCATCAGGCGGCGGCGCCTGCTTGGCATCGGGGCATGATGTGGACGTCGGGGGCGTTACATGGCACAAACTCGAGGCACGTTCGCTGAACTTCACGACAATACAGATCGAGCCGTCCGTAGGAAGGAACCGTTCATTAGGAAGGTCACCATGCCAGCGAAGTCGAAAGTCCAGCAGATCGCGATGGCCATCGCCGAACACGAACCAGAAAAGCTGTACGCGAGAAATCGCGGGCTCTTGAAGATGTCGAAGGGTCAGCTCGGTGAGTACGCGAGTACGCCGCGCGCCGGCATCCCGAGGCACGTCGGACGCTCCACGGCACACCAGCACGGCGGATCGGCGAGGCGCGCCAGGCCCTAAGCGATGAATTTCAGCCACCTGTATTCGTCGGCGCTCGATCAGGAGCTTGGCACTGATGACAGTACGCGTCTGTTCATCACCGCTCGGCGGCAGCGTGCCATCAACCAGGCGCAGTTGCAGTTCTGCGATCTCACTGAGTGTGCGATTCGGCAATCGACCGTGACGTGCTCGAATGGAACAGCTGAATACAATCTGCTGTCCACGGCCATTCTCGCACCAGGCGACTTTCTGAGGATCTCGAAACAGGGTCCTGAATATCATCATCGAAACAGCGCCAGCAACGTGACCTACCGAGCCGGCCCCGACGAGTTTCCTCGCCGCGAAATTCCGTGGCTGAACCAATATGACCCTGGTTGGCGCAGCACCGTGGTGGGGACGCCCACGTTCTATTATGAGCGCGTGGACGCCGGGCAGCGCCTGTTTGGTCTCGTGCCCCCGCCATCCATCAACTCAAGCGAGGCGGCACAACTCCTGATTCCCTACGTGGTGAAGCCGTCGTCGATGACCAACGACACGAGCGTGCCGTTTACGTTTGGCAGCACGACACGAGACGACCTTGAGCCGTACCATCAGGCGCTCGTGCACTTTGCCGCCGCCGATTTAGAGAAACTCCGCTTGAACTATCAGGCGAGCCAGGCACAAATGCTCGTGTTCATGGCCTACGTCGAGCGATACCGGCTCGCGATGCAGCCCAAAGATGGTCGCCAGGTTCGCATGGGACGGAACTATTTTGCGGAAAGCCGGAGGCGACGTGGCCAGCGCGGTGGTGACATCAGCGTGACGGCGCCGTTTGACTATTAGTAGGGAATTACGTTGACCATGAGTAGGGAATCATGAACCGGAGGCAGACTAATGGCTCGTGACGGTACCCAGGGGGAGTCATCGCCGACGGCCCGGGCACTGCGCCTGCTGGCCAAGTTGTTTCAGGGACAGCCTGGCGACATCGAATTGCCGCCCGAGTCTGGCCTGCGTGATCCACGACTACCGCCAGAGGGGCTACTCGACGCGCTGAAACGTGCGCGCGCGGTATCGAAGCGGCTGTTGAAAACTGAGACGAGACCGCGATGATCTCAGTCACCTTCGTTTGTGGGCACACGGGCTCGGTCTCTGAGACAGCCCAGGCCGCTCCGACCTGCGGCTGCGGGGAGCAACAGGTGCGCCGTGTGGCCGCTCGAGCCCCGAGGTTTATCGGCGCCTGTTCGGGTCCCTATTGCGAGACGCGCATGCTGGAACCGGCCGTGGTCAACGTGGCGCCAGCAGGACCGTTGACGTTGAAGACACCAAAGGATTAACGCAGACCGCATTAGACAGGAGCAGGCACATGGACCTTGGCGTCAGTTTCGTACCAGGCGGTGGACCAAGCGGGGAGACGGAAAAGCCCGGCCCGGGTGGGGCCTCTGGCCTCTCGCCAGTCCAACGGGCGGTGCAGCTGCTCTCGCTCAGGCTCCCACGGGTCATCGGACCACAAGCGTTGGCGCCTGGCGCCCTCTTGGGCGCACGAGGGGCTCAAGGGCTGACGAGTGGGATGGGGCCGATGCTGGGGCAGTTAGGTGCCATGCCTGGCAACGATGCCATCATCGCGGCATTAATGGCGCTAGCCGGCATGACGGCGCCTGCTGGTCTGCCTGGTGAGCAAGCGAAGCGGGGACCCGGAGTTATGACGCGCCCTGGCCTCCAGCCTGGGGCACCCGTGTATAATCGCACGGCTCAGTTGCCGCGCATCAGTGCCGGCCAGGTTCCTGGCGCAGACGCCTTTTACGGGCCTGGGGTGACGACGCACCCTGACTTTATCAATACGGTCGCGAGCCCGCCGAGCGTCGCCTATCGCCCGGAGGCCGACCAGGCAGCACGCCAAACGGACAACTTCTCGCTATGGCTCCAACAGCAACAGGACCCGTTTCTGAATGGCTAAGTCGGCCGTCAAAGCGCGCGCGCCGAATGTGGCCAGAACCTATCAACTGGTTGAGGTCACTGATCTGTCTGGCGGATTAGATTTGCGGCGTTCCCCCACGCTGCTCGGGCCAAACCGCGCGCGCGTCCTGCGCAATTTCTCGCTGGGAAGTCCCGGCGAGTTACCCGTGCGTGCTGGATACACCGCGTTCAGCACCACAGCACTGGGATCGACACGGCATCAGGGCGGGCGGCGCATCTATCTGGGCTCGACGCGGTTCACACTCACCGCGTGGGGCGGACAGATCTTTCGGCCACCCGATGGCGGCACGCAGTCGTCTGTGGTGGATTATTCTACGGTCAGCCCAACCAATGAGGTCTTTTTCCCGTACGACCGCACGTTGGTGGCCATCATGGACGGAGCGAATCGGCCACGGAAAAGTACGGGTGATACGACCTACACGCGCCTCGGCATCGACGCATCAACGAACGTCGGGTCGTCGGCGTCAAGCCTGTCGAGCGGGTCCATGTCGGCCAGCGAATTCGAGTTCAGTTTCAGCTACAAGGATCGCGGCACAGGACACGAATCGAATATTTCGACGACGTACTCGACGCGCACGCTCGGGGCAACTGGCGCGATGCAGGTGCAATGCCCTAACTCGTCAGATGCGCAGGTTGACGCCATCGTCATCTACGCCCGTAACAAGACCGCTGGAGAAACGGTCCTGCGCCGAGCGACATCTGGTGCAGTACAAGGCGGGGCCAGCTCAACCTTCCGTGTGACCTCATCCGGATGGTCGTCCAACGACGAAGCGCCCCTGAATCACAATCCTCCTGACGCCTATAAGTTTGCGGCGGTGTGGAAAAATAGGTGGTGGGCCGCTGACCCTACTGTTGGAAACCGGCTGCATTTTACTGAAATCTTCCAGAATCAAAGCTGGCCCGTGCTGTTTTTTATTGACATCCCCTTTGAGCGCGGCGATGCGATTACAGCCCTGATTGCCCAGGGGGATACGCTCTTGGTCTTCGGCCAGAGCAAGGTGTTTCTCATCATCGGGCAAACATCGCTGGACTTCGAGGTGAGACCGTCGGCTGGGGCGCAGGCTGGGGCACTCGGCCCGCGCGCGGTGGCTGTGATCGAAAACGGCGTGATTCATGCGGCTGCGGAAGGCATGTTCATCTTCGATGGGGCCACGGATAAGTACCTGTCGCATGATATCGAGCCTGGATGGCGCGATCTCGTCAAAAATACGGCCTCGAGCTCACTTGAGCTGGTCGATATTGTGTACCACTTCCCATTCAAAGAGGTCCGCGTCGCTGTACCTCGTCTCTTCCCGCGCGCGACGCCCGGCGAATGGGTGCTTGACCTGAACCGCACGCGGGAAGGACAGGCGCCGGCGTGGGCGGATACGGATCGCCCCATCGGTGGATACATCTTGTGGGATGGCGCCGAGCCGGTGACGGGTAATCGCGGGCGGCTCTTGTCGTGGGATTCCACCGGCGGCACACTCGCAGAAGAGGGGACCGGGACCACCGCGAATTCCTCCAACCTGTTGGCCGAATATGAGGGGCCGCACTTCGCGACTGGTCTCAATCGCGCGCGATTTATCGATCTGCATGGCGACTATGAGCCACACGGAGGCGCGCTCACCGTGGAAATTGTGACGGACATCGCCAGCCAGGGCCAAATTGGGATTACCATTGGGAGCGGCATCGCCTCATACGGCACAGGCTCGACGTATGGCCAATCGATTTATGGAGGATCAGGCCGGAGAAAGTTTTACACGATGCTGCCACTGAGCGCAGAAGGCCGGGTGAGCTGGCTCAAGGCATCGTATTCAGGCCAGGAAGCCTTTCGGCTCTTTTCGTACGCGATCGGTATTGTCCCAGAAGTCGCACCGTCAAACTTTAGCGAGTAGCCTATGCCCAGTTTTCCGACGAGTGTGAAAGTCTTCACGACCAAGCTGGACGGTGCCGGTAACAATATCAATGCCGCCCACGTGAACGACATTCAGGACGAAGTGAATGCGATTGAGGCTGGATATCTCAATGCGACGGCGCGCCTCAATTCGTCGGCGTTGAGTGCGCTCGCCTCGACGGTGGCGTCGCTCAATGTGTCTGGGGCCTCAACGTTCACGGGCGTCGCGGTCTTTAACGGGCGACCGACTATCGCCGCGGGTGCGACGCTGTCTGCCGATCAGGGGATCCGATCCGGCTCCCATAATATCGTGGGACTGAACACCGAAGGTATGACGGCGCTGAGCGGTGTGCCGTTCTCAGTGGCGAATGCGGCGACCGTCGCGCTCACCCCGGCGTCAGCCGATGAATACACTGGCTTGTTCGTCGTCGTCGATCGGACTAATTCAGTGGCCGCGATCTTTATCTCGTCCGGAAGCGCCACGAGTGAGCTTCACGACCCGTCCGCCACGTTCTCCGCGACAGCCGACACCGCGAGCAGCGCGAATCTGTACATCACAGGAAGCATTTTGACGCTCCAAAACAATAAAGCCGGAACGGTCAGTTTCGTGATCATCGGCCTCGGCAGCCGACATACGGACCCCTAACGCGTGGCTGTCCCGGGATTCGTCGAAGCATTGCTCGGAGGCCTGACGGCGGACGTGAAGCGCGCGCTCGTGGAGGTCTTTCGCTATGTCTTGCCCAACGGGCGTTTTGGTCCGATCAGCCATCAGACGAAATCGGAGAGTTTTCAAGCGTACTACGTCAATTCCACGACCGACTCGAGTACGGGTGAGTTTTCCATCGTGCATGGTATGGGCCGCACGCCCTATCTCGGCGTCATGGTGGTCGATCTCGGAGCCGTCGGCGCGAGGACGCCCATCCTGACCGTGAGTCGCCTGGCTGATGCGCAACGGGTCTATCTCAAAGCCGATGCCGGCAGCACAAACGCGCCGTTTTCGCTCTTGCTGGAGTGATATGACAGACACGATCGGAACTGCGATGACCGCCACGACAACGACTACCGAGCCACACGTCGCCGCGCCGGCTCTTAAACGATGCGCGATTCTCGGCACGGCGATGAGCTGGACCCAGTGTCCATGGGGCGATAAGACACTCGAGGTATGGGGCCTGAACGACGGGTACCTGCTTGGGGTACCCAGGGCGGATCGCTGGTTTGATTTACATCCCTTCCATCAGATGAACTTCAGGCCGGCTAGCCAGCGGAAGGTTCGAGCCGAAGATGTTCTGGTGGGCCAGTACCTCAGGCCGGAGGGTCATCTCGATTGGCTGAAGTCACGGCAACACCCGGTGTTTCTGGCGCAGGCACGCCCTGATTTTACCACAAGCCGTACCTTCCCGAAGGATGACCTCCTGAAGGCCTTCGCCCCACACTGGCCGTGGCGCTTGACCAGACAGGGCACCGTAACGCCTGGGCCTGACTACGAGGTCTCCACGCCGTCCTGGATGCTGATGCTCGCGATTGCTGAGGGCTACCGCGAGATACACATTTACGGCATTCATCTCGCAACAGAATGGGAGTACGTTCAGCAGCGGCCTAATTTCGAATATCTGATAGGCTTGGCGGCAGGGCTCGGCATTAGAGTGGTGTTACCAGACGCCACACCGATTTGCCGAGCTCGATATCAATACGCTTTCGCCCCAAAGGCCGACCTCCCTCTACAAGTCGCCCAGCAGGATATTTCGCGCATCAAGAGCGATGGCGCCGAAGATCGCAAGCGGCTTGAGGCCCTCCCGTTCTATGCTCGGTCAAGGCGGCTTGAGCTTCGGGCGCACCTGAACCACCTTGACGTCGAGCTCTTAAACGCTCGATCGGTTCTGCAGCGAGAGCAAATGCTGTCAAACGCGCAATGAACGATCATGTGACGAGTGTGGACTTTGGTACGAATAAAGCTAGCCTTGCCTTGCCCCGCCTCGCCATGCCGCGCCGCGCCTGGCCGCGCCGAGCCGCGCCATGAGAGTCAATCGTATCACAGTGTGAGGAGTAGATCCTATGCCGGGTAGTTTTGAGGACGACTATCAGGATTTTTACGGACAGCCAGCCGGCAACAGTCCGACGACTGTTCCTTGGTGGGATAGCCGGAACCAGCCGAATCCAGTGGCCCCGTCGTTCCCGCAGTTCGATCCCAATAGGTTGCCGTGGGACGCGATCGCCGGGGCCGGTGCTCAACCACAGACGGCGGGTGGGTTTGACCCCAAGCAGTTGCTGAAACTGCTACCACTGTTGGCGACGATTCCAGGATTCAGGGGCGGCGGATCGCCGGACATGTCGGGCTTACAGGAGGCTCAAGGACTCACCAACCGGCGGTTAGAACTCCAAAACCCACTGTTTGAGGCCATGACTCGAACCGCATTTTCGAGGCTCCCCACAGCGTCTCGACAAGGATTAACGATGTCTGGCGCGAGGCCTAATGGGCCAGCGTCTATGACCTCAGGTGGGCCACGTGGTCAAGTTGGTCCGCAACAGCTTGAGGCGATAGTGCGGTCACTGAGTCAGCAGGCACGGCGTGGTCCAGGGTTGCGTCAAGACATTGGGAACATCGCCGGCGGGGCGGCGCGGAATATCGGCACGTCAGTGGCGAAAAAGGTGGGTTCGTCTCTCGGGAAAAAACTCCTAAAGGGTGCCGGTAAAGTGTTGAAGTTTTTGCTCTAACCACGAGGATCACGGATGGCCGACAACCCGTTCGAACAGGACCAAACGATAGACTGGCTCCAGCAGCCACAGTACGCGGACCCCTTCTCTGGCACCGTCACCGATCTGGGCGTGCCGGAGAACTTTAAAGCTGGAGCCGCACCGACAGACCAGTACAGCGCCCCACCGCTCCCTGACGTCCCGGCGCAAGGGGAACTGAACAAGCTTCGTCAGCCATGGACCAGCACATTGCTACCAGGGACGCCAACACAACAAGAGCTCAATAAACTCTATCAGCCACCGTTGGGTGCACCTGCGACAGTCGCGCCGCCTGCACTCGCTCCGTCAGCGGCGCCGGTATTTACTGGCAATTATCGCAGCTATTTTGAGCAGCTCTTCCCTGGCCAGACCCTGACCCAGGAAATGCTCAAATCGAAAGAGAAGGAACTCTTGGCCGCCGGGATGCGGCTCCATACGTCGCGATCAGGTAATACAGCTTGGGTTGATGTCCCCGGGATCGGCCTCGTAGATGTGATTCAGGATACCGGTGGACTCAATCGGCGCGCATGGCAAGAGCCTGGACGGAACCAGCCCAGTGTTGGCGGCGGGTTTAGCGGTGCTGGGTCGTTCTTCGACGAGCCCACCACACGGATGTTTCAAGAATATCTCCAGCGGCAGATGGGGTCACTGGAGGAGCAGAGAACCCGTCAGCAACAAGCCAATGTCGGACTCGCAGCCCGCCAGGCCCAGGCCCAGGAAGCGACCAATCGACTCGTCGCGTTTTTGACACAACGCGCGGGCCAGCTCCAGCAGCCCGCCTACACGGGCCCTGAGCAGGAAATTCTCAGAACCCAGGCCCTCGATCCGATCGAAGCGGACCGTCAGGCTGCGCAGCAGCAGGCCCTCTACAACATCAGCGCCCGTGGTTTGACGCCTGAGTCTGGGATTTCTCAGGCCCTCGCGAACGAGATCGACGCCGGGTACAACCGCACTCGCGCCGGCGCGCAGAACCGGCTTGCATATCAACAGATTAACGAGCGCCGGGGGAGAGAACAGGAAGCTCAACAACTCCTGGCCTCCATCCCCAATATTCAGCGCCAAGCCGTCGGGGGTGACCTCGATTTGATGCAGATGCTTGATGCCGCATTGAATACGCCACGGCAGCAGGGAGCCCAATACGCCCGTCAGATTCAGCAGCTCCCCGGTGAGGCGATCCGCGATGCTGGGTTCGCCCTAGGCCAAGGACCCACCACCGGTGAGGCGTACAACCAAGCGGCGAATCTCTACGGGGCTCAACAGCAACAGGGTGGACAGGCCGGGTCCGAGATGGCCCAGATCATACAGTTCTTGACGAGCGCCTTGGGCGGTAGATGACTGAGTCGTCGCGAGCAACAAGGACTTTGGTACGAAGAAAAGCTAGCCTTGCCATGCCTTGCCTCGCCTTGCCGCGCCCTGCCTGGCCACGCCTCGCCACGCCGAGCCGCGCCGCGAGAATCCAGTCTACCACAATAATACCTCGGATGGGGCAACATTAAGATGCCTACTGATTGGGGAAAACTGCTCGAACTGGTGCCGCTGCTCACGATGGGTCGTCTCGGCTCGCCACAAAGCGTTGGCTACATGGGTGGCATCGCGAGCGGCGAGGAAGCTCGCCGCAAACAGCAGATTGAGCAACAGGCGCTCGATCGGCAGGCCAGGCTCGACACCCAGCAGGCCGAGGCGCAACAGGCGACCATCGAAAACATTCGCGCCGACAACGCCCGCGCCGAGCGCGAGGAAGCGTTGCGCCGCCTGATGGCCTCACGCGGCGAGAATCAGGACGTTCTGAGTGCGCTACAGAAGGCGCCGGAGGAATTGTTGCCGCCAGGCACGGACCCATTGCAGGCGCAGAATGCTCTCGTGACAGAGCAATTTAAGGCGCAGCAGGCGTATGGTGTGCCGTCAGGAACACCGCAGGGACCGTTACCCAACATGACGGCCCTTGTGAATCAGGGCAAGAGGCGCCGCGCGAAGGCCCTCTACGACGAGGCCGTCAAATTGGTGGGCGGCGACGAAGCCGAGGTCGATTCGATCACCATGCAGTCACCGGAATTCGGTAGCGTCAAGCCCTCGGCGCTGCGAGCCATTTTCACGACACCCGCGGTCAACGCCGAGGGACAGCCAGCCCTCCCACGTGGGAAGACGACCGCTGAGGGGACGCCCACCACAGAACGGCTGAGCCTCAGAGCATACGCCAAGGAACTCGGCAAGTCGCCTGAAACGCTCTCGTCACAGGAGTTGCTGACCTTCAACAAACGATTCAAGCAATCTGACGATCGACCACAGACTGGCGCAACCGTGGTCATCCAGACCGTTGATGCCCAAGGCAATCCAGTCACGCGCATTGTCCCCAAACTGGCTGGCGCTGAATTTGCTCGGCCGGCCACTGGGGCGCAGCGTCAACAGATGGCCGAGAACGAAGCCGTGATGTCTGGACTGGCTCGCATCCGTGAACTCGCTCCAACGGCGTCTGATCTTGCCAAGTGGGTCGGTCCCGTCCAAGGGCGGCTGAATTCCGCCCGGATCGTCACGCCCGGCATCGACGTTGATCCAAAGATGGCCGAGTTCTTCTCGGAAGTCGCCGCGATTAAGAATCGCATGATCCGCGCGATTACCGGTGCTCAAATGTCAGAGCCAGAAGCCGCGCGCATCATGGCGCAGCTGCCTGATATTCAGAACAAGCCCTCGGTATTTTTGGCGAGGATGGCCGCCACCGAGCGGAACCTCAAGATGCTCAATCAGATCATCGCAGGGCAGAGCGGCATCGCGCCGCAATCGAATCGTCCTGGCCAAGGACAGCCAGACGGCCAATACATTTACGTACCAGGCAAGGGCTTGATTCCTCGAGGCTCGCGATAAATGCCGGAAGTGACGTTACCAGACGGCCGCGTCGTCGAGTTCCCAGCCACGATGTCGCTGTCAGAGATTGAGGCAGCCGCCGCCGAATTATCCAGGGCGCCCAGCCGCCAGCAGGGTAAGACATGGGGCGAGGCAGCGATGAATCTCCTCCCAACGGCCGGCGGCGTGCTTGGCGGCGTGGTCGGTGGGATAGGCGGCACGGTTGCCGGGGTGGGGGTTGGCGGGGTACCAGGAGCTATTGCTGGGTCCGCCCTCGGTGGAGGCCTCGGCGAGTCTCTCCGGCAACTCGCCAACCGTGCGCGCGGCGCACAGGCCCCAACCTCAGCGCGTGAAGCGGCCACCGCCATCGCCCAACAGGCGGGCATTCAGGGTGTGAGCGAAGCCGTCGGGGCCGGGGTGGGAAAGGCGGTCGCTGGCACGGCGAAGGCCGTGTATCGGGGATATCTCAAGCCGGCTCTCAGTGAGCGAATGGCGCCCAAGGCGGCCGGCATCGTGCAAACAGCCCTCGACGAGGCGCTTCCAGTCACGCCAGGCGCGGCGGCGAAAGCGGCTCGCATCACGAAGGAATTACCGGCAGAGGTGGATGCGATTCTCGCGAAAGCCAAAGGTACCATCAATCTCCACGAGATTGCCGGTCGCGTTCGCAAATTCGCGAAGGCTAAATATTTCAGGCCTGGGGCTGACCAGGCTGATTACAAGGCCGCTCTACGGGTCGCCGATACGTTAGATCGCCATCCATCGCTGCGTGCGTTTCCGACCGCGTTTCCTACGGCGAACGTCTCACTCAGTGAAGCCAATGCGGCGAAGCGTGCCCTCTACCAATCTGTCAAAGATACTGGGTTCGGCGCGCCAAATGTGGGAGCGAAAAAGACCGCCGAGAAATTCGCGGCGCGGCAGCTCAGAACTGGCCTGGAAGAGGCTGCGCCGGCTATCGCTCCCCTGAATGCCCGCGAAAGCAAACTTATCGATGCCGCGAAAGCCATCCGCCGAGCCGTCGAGCGGGAGGCAAACCAGAGTGTTCTGTCCGGCCACAAAACAGCCCTGGCGACCCTCGGCGGGGGCGCGGCCTTTATGGGTGGTGGTGGTCCCCTGATGAGCCTCGCTGGTGGAGCCCTCGCACGGGCGGCGATGTCACCACGCGTGGCCACGACGGCGGCCGTTTTGGCGAATCGATTTCAACGCCAGCTCGGCATTGGGGCGGCATCAGCAGCCAGACTAGCGGCGTACACGATGGCCAATCAAGACGAGGCGGCCAGCGAGCCGTGAATCATGTCGAGTGCTGAAGGCGCGTCACCACGGCGGCGCACAGTGCGGGCCCAGATAATAATGGGCCACAAGCCAGCCCATCAGAGCCCACGCGCAGAACGCAAGGATAAATTGGGAATTCGTCATGCGATAGGATCTCTCGTCGGATGATCGCCGCGGTCTCACCACAATGTATTTCATGGGCCGTCCCGCCACCACCACGGCTCAACGCCGGCCGCGACGGTCGTGGGTGGCTCTTCACGCCACCACCGATCCTCGACCCCAAAGCCACAACACACCGGAGCGAACTGGCCGCCGATGCGCTCTGGCCGCCCATGGACCGTGACTGGCGGCGCTGTCCGTTCCGCTGGTGACGTGATGCCGTTGCAGCCGATGGTTCCCAGTAGCGCGAGGCCAATGACGATGATTGATGTCTTCATAACAGGCAGCCTATCACGAGCCTCTGGCGAAAGGGCGGCGAAACACAAGATTGTTGGCATTTCTAAGCAAATGTGGTATGACCGATGATCAACATGGACTTTGGTACGAATAAAGCTAGCCTTGCCATGCCATGCCTGGCCTCGCCGTGCCCAGCCTCGCCGCGCCGAGCCGTGCCCTGCCGCGCCACGACAAGGACTATTCTATCACAGCTGAGCGGGTAGCGTTATGGATGACCTACGCCGTGCCGAGTTTATCGAACGTGTGGACATGATCCGCGCGGACATTAGGGAAATTCACGTCCGACTCGATGTAATGAACGGTCGGACTAGACTCCTTGAGCAGGATGTGGCCGCTCTCAAGGAGCGCACGGGTGGCACGGCGCGATCAGCGGCCATCGGCAGCGGCGTTGCGGCTGCGGTCTACGGCATCGTTGAAATCGTTCGACTGTTGGGTGGGCCATGACGCTTCGTGACAAACAAAGCCTCTTTGTCATGTTGGTGGCTCAGTTGATCATCACGGCGACGGCTCACGGCGATGACCTGACTTTCGGCGAAGCGTATCGCTCGCCAGAGGAAGCGGCACGACTGGCTGCCCTTGGTAAAGGCATCGTGAAATCGCTTCACGTTCAGCGGCTCGCGATCGACCTGAACCTCTTCAAGAATGGCGTCTATCAGACCGCAACTGAAGCGTATCGTCCACTTGGCGAGTGGTGGGTTCAGCAGCACGAATTGTGTCGGTGGGGTGGGCGCTTCACCAAGCCAGATGGTAACCATTTTTCCTTGACACACGAGGGACGGTCATGACGTTGCCGGTGGTTCGCGTAGCTGGAACTGAGTTCGTCACCGAAGACGGGCAATACTTCCCCTATGTGGGGGTCTCAGACTTCGCCCTGTTTAAACGCTGGCTCATGCCGAATGGATCATGGGCACTCGTTGAGCCTCGTCTCGCCGAGTGGAGGGCCATCGCCCATGCAGGCGGCTACGATGGGCCGATTGTGCTGCGGGTATTCCGCTACGCCCATCCTGACAACGCGTTCGGCATCGGTGATCCGTGGTCGTACGATTTTACTCAATTGACTGAGTTAACTGAGTTCGTTGGTGAACGAGGCTTTTATATTGACTGGACGACCGGAGATTCCCAATGGATCATCCCAGACCAAAACGGGCCACGCGGCCAACAGCAACACCTCAATATGACATGCGCGGCACTCGCCGGAACCACGAATGCCTTCGTCGAAACCAGCAATGAGTCATTCAAGAACGGACAGCTGGCCGAGCATGGCGTGGTGCCTCCCGTGTGGGGACAGTACCTCAGAGACTCTGGGGCCTACGGCGAATCGTCCAACTGGCCGGTCGGGACCAACCTCGACTTTATCAGCTACCACGGGTCACGGTCCGATAAAGGGATGGCTCCCTGGCCGTTCTGGATTGGCGAGATGTGGGCCTCCGCGCTCGTCTTAAACACGACGCATGGTAAGCCTGCTGTGATGAAGGAGCCTATTGGATTCGCCGAGGTCGCTGTCCCAGGGCGTCGTTCGAACAATCCGCAACATGCGTTTCGCATGGGACTCGTCGGGAGCGTCTGCGCCGGAGTCACCTTCCACAGCCAGGATGGTCGTGATGGGGACGGACTTCGACCCGTGCAGCGCGCATGCGCCGAGGCGTTTTTCGCTGGCATCAAGGCGGCGATCAGCGACCACATCTGATATGGGCCTCGAGCAGTTCGTGCATTTCATCGCTGGCGTCATTGTTGGTGGAGTAAGCTTCGCGTTTCACGTGTATTGTGCCGGGTGGAGGCCGCCCAAGTAGCCGGCATTAGGTGGTTCACATGAGGAAAATAGGCGTCGTTGTCCTCGCTCTGATCTTCTCATCGGCTGTTCTGTGTGGGTCTGACGATCTCTTCCGAAAAGCCAGGGGGGCTGTGGGCTTGCTCTACGCTCAGGACGCAGCCGGCGGACTGACGATGCGGTGTTCCCTAATTGCGTACGATCGTACCCTATCTGGGTACGTTCTCGCGACGGCGGCTCATTGCATTGGGCCAGACGATACCGAGAAGGTACGCTCGGCCCATGGCGGAGCCACACCGTTTTACGTGACGTTCGATGAGCGCGACAGCCCCAAGCGCTTTTATCGGGCCGGCATCGTCTGGGTTGGCTATCAGCACCGCGGGGACGATTTTGCGAAGCTCGTGATTACAACAACCGATGCCTGGTCTTCGATGCCGCTGGGCGACGAGGCGAAGGAAGAGGACGGCGCGCCCATCATCAATTTGGCCTCGCCAATGGGCCTCGGCATTCAATCCTTTCGTGGAATCATTTCTAAGGTGGTCATCGACCGCCCCATCATCGATGAAGCCTCTGGCGTCAATTGGCAGGGCGCCATGATGCTACAACTAGCCGGCGTCGCCGGCGGGTCGAGCGGGTCTCCGGTGATATCGGAAAAACAGGAAGCGGTGGTGGGTCTCGTGGTGGGAACCATTGGCGGGACCACGGTGATCGCCATGCCCATTAGCCGGTTCAAAGTCGTTGATGCGGCCGTCAAGGCCAGGGCGTACGCCCCCTGGGTCTCGGCTGGCAATTAGGCATCGATATATCTGCATACGTCGATGCACTGGCAATGGGTTCTTGCGTGCCGTCCGAACAACGTGGTAACGTTCGGGCATGGCCATCGATAAAAAAATCTCACGCCTTGTCACCCTGACCGGAACCACCGATATTATTTTCGATCGCTATGTTGGAAAGGAGCAAACCTCTCCAGACCAGAAGCTCTATCTCGACGCCGGAAAAGTCGTCTGTCTCCCCGCTCTCAACATCATTTCTTTCCTCACGGCCCAGAACACCGACTCGGCCCCGAAGATTCTCTGCGGCAAGTCGGCGAAATCCATCGGGTCGGCCTTCGCCGCGTGCGCGTCGATCAGCCCCAACTTGATTCCGTTCACTCGAAACGGTAAACCAATCGTGTTTGATCGCTTCACAAACGGGGTGGATTCCAAAAGCGGCATTCGAGTGCGGTACGATGTCGCGCGGCTACCCAAGGGCATCCCCAATGAGAAGGAGCGGCCTGTCCTCGGGCTTCCGTGGCAACTAACATTCACACTCACGCTCTTGCCCAATGCCACGCTGTCGTTAGAGCGCGTGGAAAATGTTTTCATAGACGGCATGGCCTTCATCGGACTGGGGTCATTCCGAAAGGTCTTCGGGAAGAGCGCGTTCTCCTGGGAATAACGTGAACCAACGTGGCGCGGCAGGGCACGGCGTGGCCAGGCAAGGCATGGCAAGGCTAGCTTTATTCGTACCAAAGTCCATGTTGTCATAGGGGCCGCATGTGACGAGGATCATCGAACCCAACACCACCGGTAATTTCATTGACCGCCTGTACGACGGGTTCCCCGCCAGAACCCATCGTCTCGAACAGTCAATGATCCTTGACCAGCAGGTCAAATATGTTACGGTCCGTTTCGATGAGGCCGAGCACGAAACCGTCGAGTTGATGATGATGACCGACCTCCAATACGGCCATCGGGCTTTCAAGGCTGATCGCTTCAACCAATATCGCGATTGGATCCTGTCGAAGCCCAATCGGTTTGTATTCCTGGGCGGTGACATCATCGACGCGGCGACCAAACTCAGCGTGGGCGATCCACACGACAACTCCTGCGCACCAGACCGTCAAGTCGAGGGCGTGCTGACGCTGTTGAAGCCATTGGCAGGGCGCATTCTGGGCTACGTCGGCGGCAACCACGAGCGTCGCACGCAAACGACCTATGGGGATTCCGGCCGCGTCATTGCGACGTGGTTGAAACTGCCCTATAGCGCGGGCTTCCAGTTCTTCGATATTCACTTTGGCAAGCACCGCCCGTTCAAGGTCACGATGCACCACGGCACAGGGTCGGCCCAAACCAAGGGCGCCAAGGCCCAGATGCTCCATCGCCTCATGCAAAAGGGTGACTCGCAGGTCTACTTGTGCGGACATCTTCATGACGTGGTGGTGCTCTACGACTGGCGGCAGCACCGAGCCCCCGACAAGACGATCCAGCTCCAGAAGATTGCCGGTGTGATGTCCAGCTCGTTCCTCGACTATTGGAATACCTATGCCGAGGTGGCCGGTCTTGCGCCGAGCGACACCTTGATGGGTCGCATCGTGCTCGATCCGGCTGGTGGCTGGGAACTTACCTTGAAATAACGGCCGGTGGACGCACCTATCATCAAGGTCGTGACCCAGCGCCACGTTGCCGACTGCGGGGTGGCCTGCCTCGCCATGCTCCTTGGAGTGAGTTACGAGAACGCCCTCGTTGCCGTGGCCCAAGTGGCGCCGGACGTGTGCGTGTCCGGCTTGTGGATGAAGCATCTTCAGGCGGCCGCGAAGTTATTGGGCTGCCGGCTGGTTCGTAAACGCCACTTCGAACTCGACAGCGATACGGGGTTACTCAGCTTCTCCTCCAAGCGGTGGAAACTTGACCACCTGGCTGTGCTCCGAGAAGGCCTCGTCATCGAGACCGATGGCACAATCTACGACGCCGACGTCTACTTAGCCGTCCATAAAGCTAAAACCGGAACTCTCCTGATCGCCGAGGTGATCCATGACCCAATACGACGCTGACCATACGATGGGGCCCGACCATGACGCTCACCTTCGGCGAATCACCGATCGGCTGGCGGCGGATGTTAGGGCTAAGTATCGCGCCGGTCAGGAGCATCACGGCGGGCGACTCTGGGAACAACCCGGCATGTTAGATCTGGCCTATGAGGAGATCTTGGATTTGGCAGTGTACGTCCTGACGGCTATCGAGCAACGCGATACTCGGCGCAGGGTCACCGGTCGCGATTGACTCTCGGCCCAACTATGCTACAATGGTCTCTCGTGGCATGGCGCGGCCGGGCACGGCGTGGCGTGGCATGGCAAGGCAAGGCTAGCTTTATTCGTACCAAAGTCCATGTCGAGGGTCACCCAATGGCTCGAGAGCTCGTGGCAACGCGCGGCCAGTTGGAACTATCTGGCTGGCCCCACCTACTGGATCAACGGTCGCGCGTTCTGTGAGTCCTGCCAGTTCGTCGGCTGGGTCATCAAGCATCCACTTGCGATCGTGGCCTGTCCACGGTGCGGCCGGACCACGCGTCCTGCCGTTGGCGATGAGGCCAAGCCGATCTGGTATGGCGCTCGCAAGTCTGGCTGAGGGTCACCGCATGCAATCCTCCCAGTAGTTGGCCCATTCCGGGCGCCTGGCAATCGCCTCTGCCTGAAGCCAGTCGGCCTCCGTGTCAATGGCGAACCCCTCCTCGCCGGTCGTGAAAAATGGTGCGACTCGCTGTCCGTGGATGGCGCCGTGCGCGACCACCGCAGACGTTCCGGCGATTTCGAGGCTACTGTTCTGCAGATAATACGGCGGTAAGACCTGCGTCGGCAGCGAGTGCCACGGATTCCCGTAGGCCCGACCGCTCAGGATGGGCGTCATATAACGGCCCACAATGACCCACATTTTCCCTGGATGCTGGGCCACGAGCTCGACCGCGCGGATCGAATCGGCACCGGAATTAGAGTAGACCTCGACGGCTCTCTGAATGGTCCTGGCCGTTCGGAAGGGGCTTGTCGGGCGAAGAATCGCAAACGCCTGCGGGTGGCCAGCGGCCTCAATCGCCTGCCGAACCCAGACGATGTCGGCCTGGTCGCCATCCGCCGCGCCCCTATCAATGATGGAGACGCCCATCGCGACCCCAATCGCCTTCGCAGCTGTATCATTTGTGCACACATAGATGCGCTCAAACATGCGTGACCCTTGCGCAGCATGCACAGTGTATGCCAACACTGGATGTCCGCCGAGGAGCCGAGTGTTCTTATGTGGAACACGCTGCGAGCCGGCGCGGGCTGGGATCAACGCGATCAAACCAGGGCCAGTCATGGGATTTGGGTATAGGCCGCGGCTGTGACAGCCACGCGGTCGTCAAAAACCGGTGTCGAGGCTTCAAAGAAGACGCACTTGGTGATGGCCTCCACGCGATGGACGGCACCAGGCGGGACGTGATAGCTCTCCCCCGACTCCATCACCACGCTAAAGAGGCGTCCGTCGGACGACGCAAAATACACGCGGGCCTTCCCCTGCCACAGGTGGAACGTTTCGTCTTTTGTTCGGTGATACTGCAGGGGGCCTGACGTTCCGGCCCGCATGGTCAGGACCTTCCCGGTGTAATGCTGAGTATGAGCCACAAGGAGCTCCTCTCCCCATGGCTTAGGCCCGAGCCGTGTCGGGAGAAAGTGTTGAATCGTGGGTGGTTCATGAGGCGCCGGGGCGATGTCATCAGGCACGTGTGAACTCCTCTTAAACCGTCTCAAACGAGAATGCCCAGGAAGGCGCCTGGTAGGCGATTCTGGGCTACCATGACGGATTTACGATAAGGGTTTATGTCGCCCAGGGGGATACCGGCCAGGAAGGGCCGTTTCCGTCGATTCCAGGGCATGTCTACGGGCCAATTGTAACCCCCTACCAATGAAACGACGATTATTCACCACCGGCGGCAACATTTCCGGCGATGTCACATGAACACACTCGTGGCAACCGATAGCGGTACGGAATAGCTTTCAATACCCCACAGACATACCCGCCTTTCAAGTATGGATCGTCAGGGTGGGGCTCCCTATGATAATTTGCCGTCTTTTTCGGAAAAGCTTGAATTCCGCCGCATTCGACACAGACGACAAACCGGTACCGTTCACGCAGAGTGATGACGACAGGACCGTAAGTCTTTGGTTTAAGTGGCTGTGTTGTCCAGCCCTCTGGTGGCTTAGATACCCTCAGTGGTCTGATAGTGGTGGTGACATAGTCGCGAGTCGCCTCGACCATCTCGGCGACTGCGGCAGAATCGACTCTTTCGAGCTTTGGGTCGTGGCGCTTGGTCACGCCTGGCTGGTCTGGGTCGATTTGTCTCGATGTCCAGCCAGGCAGAGGCTCCAGGGCTCCTGTCGGCGGAATACCTCTGGCATGATCCAGTATCGCATCGGCTGTCTTGAGGTCGTCGGCAGGTCGCCGCGCAAACATATGAGACATTAAGTCCTTTTCATCCTATAACATAACCGCAAGGCTTCGGTCGCTGATTGGGCCACTGGGAACCACGCCAGCGCGCGTGTGCGTTGTTGGGCTGCCGTCAGCGCGCCCGCTGGCTTTTTGATCTCTATGGGTAGCCACCTTCCACGATGATACACCAGGAGGTCTGGCAGGCCTTCCTGGTTGACAATAAACACCTGCATCCCATGCTCTCGTAAGGCTTTCACGATGCCAGCCTGGACGGCATCTTTCCGACCAGCCCTACGCACGGGAGCCGGCCTGATGGTGCCTGTGCCACGTCCTGTTCGTGGGTCGGCAGGAACAGACCCGAACGAAGTCGTGGGAGGCGTGGACACTGGGTCTGCCGCATGTCCTATCGCCAGGACAGAAGTACCGCTGCCACCCAGTATCGTCGCAATGATCGCACTCGATGGTCCAGCCTCGGGGCTCGGCGACAGGCGTCAACGCCTGCAAGGCCTTAGCTTTATCGACGGCGGCGAGCCACTCCCCTGTTGTGGGAAACCATTTGCGGTCCCGTTCGCGCATCAAAAGCGCGGTGCCGGCGCTTAACTCGGCTTCTGTGAAGCTGCCCAGCACCCCGAAATAGACATCCTCAGTCTCCCCTCCGTTTCCGTCGCGATGTGGCTGCATCATCGCCATACGGAGCGTCTGGTAGATGGGATTAAATTCACTTTTTGTCATAATCTCCCCGAAGAAACGCCGCTTGCCCCTCTTTCCGTAACCGCTCGCGTCTTTCACCAGCTGTTTCTGGTGCCGCCGGCGCGGCCAGTACCGACAGGCCCCGACGCTTAGCCTCGGCGATGACCTGGTTCTGGATCCACGCCCAGACGTTGTCCCTCGGGATGACTAGCCCACTCTCCCTCGACTGTTGGGACAAGAGGTCAAAGAAACTATGCAGGTCAAACCCGTCGGCATGGTCCCCAAGTATGCGCCCTAGTTCATCTAACTGCCATTCAAAAATCGCGAATCGGTCAGATTGGTAAACAGGGCGCTTGCTTCTTGCGGTCGTTCCTGGTTCTTTCCGTTCAGCCGCCGCCACGCGAGCTTTTGCGAGCGTTGCATTTGCATCTGCGTCTGCGTCTGAGTCTACGTTTGAGTCTGAGTCTGAGTCTGAGTCTGAGGAGGTACTTTTCGGTACGGCATGTGTACGCTGGGCGTTGGCATGAATCTTGTCTCTGTTGTACTGAGACCGTAACCGCTGTAGTTCTGCCATGTTAACGGCATTGGCAATATTATTGTGGTCTCTCGCCCCGATGACAATCCAACCTCCCGGAGTTTTTTCCAGTCTTTTGCCATCGTTTTCTAAACTTCCTGAGTTCAGATCTGGACTTTCTAATGTCAAAATAGCCTGCGCCGTTTTTTTCAGACTGAGCCGTGCGCGCCTTGCTACTTGTTCGGTTGAGGCGAACCGGACAAAGCCGTCCTTGTCCATGAGTGCAAGAAACATGATCCAGATCCGGAAGGTTGGGAGTGGTTCCTCCCAAATAGACGAATCGACAATTTTTGTAAACAGCCTATTATACATCTGGTGGCTCCCCTAGTAATCGTCGCAGTGCCTCAATGCGCGACAGGTTTCGCGTCTGGTGCTCGGATCGGATCGCGATCAGCGCGTAGTAGCTAATGGCCAAAACAGCCCACAGGCCGCAGGCCGCCCACCCTAAAGCGCTCATATCGCGACACAGGCTGGGACCTGCCCCGGCGATGGCTCCGCTGACGCGATCGCGCGATCCAGCATATCCAGAACGTCCTCTAGTGTTCTGGACGGGTGATCGTTCCACGGGGCCAGTCGGTGATAGCCGATGTCGTCCATCCCGAGCGCGGCTTGCATGGCAATCGCCGCGAACACATAATCAACCAGGCTCGTGTCGCCGGACGGGAGCCGCCGGCGATGGCCATCGGCGTGCCCGAAAATCGCGCATGACAAGGCGCCTAACACGCAAACCGACCCGGTCAACGCATCTCCGCCCAGTCCTTCCGGCCTTCCCGAAGGACTGAGGCAAGGCAGGAGCCTTACCACTCAACCGCACGAACCTGCGAAACTCTGACTAGCTGACTCTCCGGCTGTTCGGCCCGTTTGCGGTGCCGCTCGCAAAAGTAGAGGTAATAGACAGTCAATCCGAGATGTCGGACACTTTCTAGGGTGGCGCGGCGTCCGCAGGTGTGCCATCCACGCTTGATTGAGCCAATTTCCGCTTCGCATCGGCAACAGAGCTCGCCTTCGGTTACTTCGTTATGCTTCATGGTTTTGGTGTCCCCTTCTGACCTTTAGAAGACCTTCAGTGCAAACCCGTACGCCACAGTCCGCCCGTACGCCGTCTCACTACTGGCGTACTCCACGGTCGGCCCCTTCGCTGGCGCGAGCTCTATCTCAGTGGAGTCTACGTACCCGTCACCCTGACAGACCGTGCAGTTTGACCAACTCAGGCGCCAGCCCGGTAATCCCTTGATCTTGGCCTTCCGCGTCCCCTTCGGCGCCTTGCTAATCCGCCCAGACCCAGCGCAGACTGTACAGCTGAGCCGCATGACGACTTTCTGCACACGATAGCCTTGGGCTGTCGCTGAGAGCTCCCTGGTGCCATCCGCGCGTCAGTAGAATATTTTTAGTTTCCATTAGAAGGTCCCGAGTGGTCATTGTTAACCTCCAGCATGTGTGGTATGATTATCTTTCGCGGCAATCGCAGCGTAGTCGAAGCAGTGCATGGTCATCGAAATTCCCTTTGTCGCCAATTTCTCCTCGTTTTACCTATTGAGCCACCGTGGTGCCCGGATTGGATCGATATCAGCACATAGTAGCTCATGGCCAAAACAGCCCACAGGCCGCAGGCCGCCCAGCCCCACACGCTCATATGGTCACGCAGGCTGGGACCTGCTCCGGTGATGGCTCCACTGACGCGATCGCGCGATCCAGCATATCCAGAATGTCCTCTGGCGTTCTGGACGGGTGATCATTCCACTTAGCCAGTTGGTGACAGTCGATGTCGTCCACCCCGCTCGCGTCTTGCATGGCGAGCGCCGCCAGAACGTAATCCACGATGTCGTTGGACGTGGGCTGCTGGGGAGGGCCGTCCGCGTCGCCGAAGACGGCGCAAGATAGGGCGCCCAACACGCAGACCGCTCCTGTCAGCTCGTCGATTAGGCCCCCTTGATGCCAGCCGCGCGTCAGTAGAACGTTTTTGGTTTCCATCAAAACGTCTCGAGTGGTCATTGCGTCATCTCCTTTTTGTGTGGTAGACTAGATTCTAGCGGCTGGGCGTGGCAGGGCGCGGCGAGGCACGGCGCGGCATGGCAAGACAAGGCTAGCTTTTCTCGTACCAAAGACCATGTTCATGGCGTGATCGCCCCCTGGTGTGCCCTGGCGTGGCACCCTTGGCAGAGCAACACCCCATTGCCGATGTCGTACCGCAGCCTCGGGTGGGCGCCACGAGTGAGCCGATGATGCACTTCGCCACGGTCCGGCACCAGCTCCGCCGTGCGGCGTAGGTGCCGGCCGCAGACTTGGCAGGAGTAACTATCCCGCTTCCAGACGGCATTTCGGAAGGCCGCGGCCTGACGGTCTCGTTCCGCTTTTTCAGCGACGCGATCGAGCACACGACGCCGTGGCTTCGGCACTGGGCGAAATATTTTGTCTGGCATCACCCGCGCCCGGCCATGATCGCGTCAATTGACCGTCGATACGTTGCCGTCTGAACGTCAAGCGCATCGATCAGACTCTCTGGAGCATAGCTGATGAATTGTCGTGGGTGATCCTTGAGGAAGACGACCCAGCACGCGCACATACTGTCGGTCGTCCACTTCCCGGTCGTCGGACTCCTCTGGTACGCGAAGCGCGGCAACCATAAGATACCAGTCGGCAGATGGTCCCCCATCCATCGCCGCCGAACGCCGGTCTTCAGCACTTCGTGAATAGACGCCCGCAAGTGCATCGCCACACCGACGCGCGAGTACACCAGCGCTCGGTCGATAATCTTCAGCGCGAGCGTGAACGGCGGATTCGTTACGGTCCAGTCAACGGTGTCCAACGGCCACGGGCCAGCCGCATCGAAGTGGTGGTCGGCAGGCCAGCGCGGGTCGAGATCGTTCGTGACCCACTCGTTGTGAGCCGCCGCCCTGACAATAGCCCCGTCTCCGACGCACGGCTCGAAGAGCCGCCCCACGATAGGCATGCCCTGATGAGCCATCTCCGCGAACAACCACGTCGTGAAGGCCGCTGGTGTCGCAAAATACTCAAATTGGTTGGACATCATCTTCACCGTCTACGATCGATTGCCGGAACGCCCGATGTTGGCGGAATTGCCAACATGATTATTCCCTGATCTCGATCCGCCGTCCCACTCGAACCACGGATGGCGGACGTTCCGGCAAACTCTAAAACACATCTCCAGCACGCCGCGCCAGATCCTGCTGGTCCAGTTCACGGTCGATTTCGGCATCTGTGGGCGGCGCCTTCACGCGAGAGATGGACTTCACGTACGGTTTCCCACTCTTTGTCGCTAGAATAGTGACAATCTTAACTGGTGTGCGTTGTTGGCAGCACTCGGTGGCTATCGTCAACAGGCCGGCATTATAGAGCGGCAGCCCATCGTTGCGGGCACCTTGGGCCACCTCCTGGCCGGTATGGTGGATAAAGCCCTGAATCGCGCCAGTGCCGGTCTCGACCTTGGTAATGTAGACGGCGCCAGGCGGAAGCAACGCTGGTCGTGCCTCTTCGACAGGTGGCGCGGCTGGCTGCGGCTCCTGAGGCACAGTCGCGTCAGGCGCCACCACGTAGGCATTGGGAATGGTCTCTATTTCAGTCTCATCGAGCATGCCCAGCCCGCAAATTGACAGCGTGACCCGACGCTTGGCCTTGGTCTCGGCACGCATCATCGCGTTGGCCCGCGCATCACCCTTCAAGCCTTCAATCCATACGGCCCCAGTTGACACATCGGTGCGCCCACTCGGAACCGACGCCGGCGCGGTCACCACGTAGACACCCTCAACGAGTTCTCGCGTGAAATGCGCCGGATCGATGCTCACGCTATGGATGAACCGCAGCTGCTCAGTTGCCTCACGCTTCGCGTAGAGAACCTCCCTGTTGTTCAAGACCAAATAGGAAAATGGCTGTGTCATCGGATTCAGGCCGACTGATTCACAGACGGTTTTGTAGTAGGTGATTTTCTGCGAGGGCGTCAGCTGTCCCAGATCGCCGTGGATGAGGATCCGCTCGAGCGTGGCGGTATCGAGTGCCGGCGGCTTCGCGGTGTCGCCGTCACGCTTGACGAGTGGCTTCCATGCGGCCGGCAAGGCGTCAATCTTGAGATCATTTCCCATTGTTCACAGTCCCCCTCATACGCGATTCTCCAGCATGGGCGATACGATACACCAAGTCGCGCCTGATGTGCAGCCGTTTCGCGATCCGTGTTTGTGACATCGGGAGTGCTAGAAGCCGCAGCACTTCATCCCACACCGCGGCCTGACGTGGGCTTCGCGGCCCAGCCACATCGCGGCGCACGTGGTGCAGCACTGGCACTCGTGTGGCGCGCCTCACACCATGGTTGTCCGCTGCGGCAAGCAGTTGGCTTGCGCCCGTGTCGTAATCCCCTAACAGTTGGCCCCGGCCGAACCGGCTCTGGCCGTCCGGGCCGACCCACCCCCGCGCGCCGTCCCAGGCGACCTCGAGTTGCGTGGGTGTGCGTTGTGTGATACTATGAACATCTCGCAGCTGGGCATGGCGAGGCAAGGCGCGGCCGGGCAGGGCACGGCATGGCAGGGCAAGGCTAGCTTTTTTCGTACCAAAGTCCATGTTGACCAGTCGTCATCTCGCCAATCGGCGATCGGAGGTTCGGCGTTCGGCTTGGCGACGCTCAATGAACGCCAGGACTGTGCTTGGTCCGTCGGTTTCCTGCTCCGCCCGAGCAAGCGCATTGCCGGCGGCGTAGCGGCCGAATGTTTGCGGTCGCCCTCGATACACGATGATGTGACCCGTGGTTCCGGCGTGAAGGGCGGCCAGTGGAAAAATGTCATTGATGGGCCCCACCACACGCCATCCGCATGTGCGACACTTCAGCTGCAGGCGGTGTTCGGTTCCGTCGCCAGATTCCAGAGCCGGCGGCTGGCCCTCGATGAATTGATCCACACCACGCAGTTCTTCACTCACAGCCCCTCCTCAATCAAAACAACTGGCAACCGTAGCCGACATCATACCCGGCGTCTCGCAGACCAGCGGCGGCCTTCGCGCAGTCCGAGTAGTAACGATACGGCCCATCCAGGCGTCGCCCTGGATAGCCGCTCGTCATAACATACCAGCCCATCATCAGAAGCGCGGTCGCGATCCAAGTCGGTGTTTTCCTCATGATTCCTCTCTCCCCTCCTATGCCATTACCGTGCCAGTGTGGTGTTATTGTCCAGTTGTGATACAGCGTGCAATAATGGCTTGATATTCGGCAATTTCTTCTGGTGTGTAGCCGGCGGTGTGTCCTATTTCGGCCGCATGGTCAACCCAGTACTGAAACTCATGCGTGAGGCAGCCAATGGTCAGCATGCCAGGCGCAGAGTTGATGACAGCATCCCGAGAGCCACGAATGTACAGGGGCGAGGTGGGCCACCGGCCGCCGAACACGTAAGCCTTGTCGCACACCCGAGCCTGTCCGAACACCTGGGCCTTGTCGCACACCCGAGCCTGTCCGAACACCTGGGCCTCGCCGCCCACCCGAGCCTTGCCGTACACGATAGCCAGGCCGTACACCCGAGCGTCGTCGTACACCTGGGCCTCGCCGCCCACCCGAGCCTCGCCGTACACGGTAGCCAGGCCGTACACCCGAGCCTCGCCGTACACGGTAGCCAGGCCGCACACCCGAGCCTTGCCGTACACTTGAGCTTCGCCGTACACGTAAGCCTTGTCGCACACCCGAGCCTGTCCGAACACCTGGGCCTTGTCGCACACCCGAGCCTGTCCGAACACCTGGGCCTCGCCGCCCACCCGAGCCTTGCCGTACACGATAGCCAGGCCGTA
>ERZ1292642.167-Hain-H14-01um-R1-167-length-43318-cov-8_pt1 | contig 43318 bp, 47 predicted proteins | sample MGYA00564403_ERZ1292642 | MGnify/ENA primary metagenome ERZ1292642 (study PRJEB36523, sample SAMEA6512643) | groundwater metagenome | collected 2019-01-09 | study: AquaDiva: Metagenomics assemblies of 32 groundwater samples
CGCGGCTTCATCGCGTCGATCACCCGCGAAATGATTATCAAGGATCGCACCGGCAAGTTTCAGGATGCGCTTATCGACAAACCCGGCGAGGACTTCGGAAAGTCGCTTGTCGCGTGGCTGAATGAAGGCGAAGCGCCGCCACCGGAGGAAGCGATGACCGCTGAGACAGGCGATCTCGACTGCCAATGCGCAACGGCGCTAGGGTGGGAGTTTGAGGGCGGGAAGATAGAGTGGTGGGAAGCGCCTGACCCGGACTACTCGGGGGTCTATTTTCTTACCGGAGATCAACACATCAACTACATTAAGCCCTTCTCTCCCACCACCAATCCAGCACAGGCGATGGCGCTGTTAGAGCGAATCGAGGAGCTGGAGGCGGTGGTGGCTGATGCAGCCGATCTTCTCCAAGATCTTTGGAACGGTACTTCGCCACTGCCAATCATGCGCACAAAGCGTATAGTCGAGGCAGCCCGCGCAGCTCTCGGAGAGCAGCCATGACCATCGGGACACCCACGATGACTGAGGCTGAGGTCGTTGAGTGGGAAGAGAAGTGTCGGGTTGGCACACTCTTCGGTGTGATTAAGATGCGGCATGGGACTAGGCTTCTCTACAGTAGGTATGGCTGCCGCTGCCCCCTCTGCCGTGGCGCCGAAAGACAATACTCGCAGTCCCGGCGGGCTCTGCAGCCGAAGTCAGAACCGAAGCCAAGGCAGCGGCTTGGTATCCAGCACGGGCGGCTGACAACCTATGGTTATCATGGTTGTCGCTGTGTCGAGTGCCGTGCAGCCCACAGGGCCTACTACCAGAGGGGGGAGGTGGCCCCGTGATGCTCAATGAATGCGTTGTCTTACCGTGCGACTGCGGCAGCAAGAAGTGCCGGCGTCGTTACGAAGCGCGCATAATGGTTTTGTAATGACCCCGTGTGGTGAGATTGAGAGTAAGTTCGCTGTTTACCTCTCTATGGTTAATTGACTCCGATACCCACGAGGGTGATTAACGATGACGCCTGAACGGTTGGCTGAGATCAAGGCGCGGCACCCCCGTGTCGGTAACCAGATAGACCCCTGGGGATGCGGGGCATGCGACAGTTATGAATGGTACTGCGACGCCATAGAATTGATCCATGAGCTTGAGAAGCAATACAAGATCGTAGCGCGCTTGCGGTTGAGCGTTGACCGTTTGCATGAGCTGGCTAGCAAGATGGTGCTAGATTGTCCCTAGCCAGAGGCGGGGATGCGTGGCCCGATCCCTAGCATTGCGCCAGCCGTCAGCACGAAGGCACCACCAGCTGCACTGAGGAGCAGCCACGGGTCACGGGTCTGTGCCACGAGGGGGAAGAAGGCTCCCGCTGCGGACATCACCCCCGCGAACAATGACCAGAGAATCGTCTGCAAGCTCGGCGTGGTGTTCATCGTGGCCGCCCAGCCTTCCGGTTCTGCCGTTCGACCTTCCGCATCTTACGCAACGCCCGGGTAGCCAATACCCGCTGCCCCTCCAATTGGGCTTGTGCGACGCCGCTCGATATCGGAACGAAGTCCGAATTGTGAAGCACCTCGGCCAGCGGCCGAACCTCTCCAGTGTGCGGGTTCATCTGTTCGGGTTGACCCGCTCGGCCTGGTCCACCGCCGCTGACGTGCCACCCTCACTCCCCATGCGAGCCTGAGCATCGTCTGGCGCGACGTACAGCTTCTCTTCCGGGCCGACGATGGACCACTGATTCGGCCCCCCTTCGACGGTAAATCCATCCACCCGGAGGCCGTCGAGAAACGCATTGAGTCTTAGGCTGTATTTGTTGGCGTCCGCTGGCTGGAAGTACGGGACCGAGGTGACTTCAGCTCCCATAGTATGGCTCCTTATTCGTGGTATCCCTAGCGTACCACCTTAGTCAAGCGGTCCCTAGGCGGCATGAGTACCCTTCACTCCGCGCTCTTGGCGTGACTCGGTGCGAGCTTTGAGCCAGTGTAGCGCCTCCTCTATGTGCGTGATAGCGAGTGAGTTTTCACGGTAGCGGAACTTGCTTGCGTTGTAATACTCAAGGCGCTGGAGCGCTGCCTCAAGCACTGTCTCAACGAAAGCTCCATTCGGTTCTTGGCGCTCTTCGCCGCAACCCAGCGGACCATTCTGCCATTCGATGCTTAAGCCCTTGCCTAAGACAGAACCGCCCGCTGGGTTGCCGGCGGCATCGTCTTTATTCAAGGTCCAAATAATCTGCCTCATCTATCAACTCCTCCGTAGCGCCTGGCTAGATACCCGAGGCTGACTTCCATCATATCATACGTGCCATTGGCCACCTCGCGGCAGACGACGAGTCCGCGCCAGTGGCGGTTCCCCTGCGGGCCGAGATAGTCTTCGTCGTGCTGATAGAAGCTGCCTACAACCAGCCCTCGTTGCGTCTTGCCGTTGTTCAACTCTCTCCCACCAACCCACTTGCCCTGACGGTGCCCTTGCGTAAAGGAAAAGCCGATTGTGCGCAGCATGTTGTCGATGCTGCCTGCGTACGGGCGCCCAGTCAGGGGGTTGGCCCAGTAGTGGGCGTAGGAGATCCCGTCTATCTCCACCGGATCAAGGAAGTCATGCACCTCCCAGCCCAGGGCCACGTCGTTGAAGAGGTGGAACCCGATCAGCCCTTCGAGTTTGGGGTCTGTATTCAGGGCTCGCGTGATGCGGTCTTCGTGGTTGCCCCTGAGCATCACCATGCGGCTTGGTCTGAACCTCCCCATGCCTTTCATGAGCAACCTGAGCCCGTCGTTCCCGGCAGCGATGTCCTGGCCCACCCTCTTGCCCTCGAAGTATTTTGATCCAGCCTTTTCGTACGAACTGAGCGAGGGCATATCCCAATGATCACCCAGGTGAACTACCACGTCGGGCTTGATCGCAGCGACGTACTTCCCAGCCCAGAGGAGGTGTTGTGTGTCTACCCCTGGCCTGACCTGGGTATCCGGGATGACCAGATGGACGGGGAGAATCTTGGTGGTGGTCGCCTTGGTCATGTCGCCCCAGGTAGGCGCCGCAGCGGGAAGAGGGCTTGCAGCGCTTTGCGGAAAGCGTCACGCCAGCTCATGCCGCTGGCCTCGTAATTGTCCTGGGGACGCATGAGCACGAAGCCATCCGCGGAGCCATTCCTCGGCCGCAATTTGGACAACGCCAGCCCGTGGGCCCTAGGGGGTAGACTGGTTTGGAGTAGATGGGGAAGGAGGTGGCACCGCAGGTGTGGAAGCCTTCCCAAATCACTCCGCACGCACTGCATCGATTGATAGCTGTTTCACTCATGGTCTGGCGCCTCCGCGGTGTTTGGGTCTGGCCTCGAAATCGCGATTTCCCACTGCCGTCAATAGGTCAAGGCGCCGCGAGGGCGACGTGGACACCCATACAGTGCCCCTCTCTCTTTGGGTAGGAATAAGGATCATCCCCTTGAGGGGTTCCATAGTCAGCATTTCCTCCTCAGTCAGGCATCGTCGCGTGTACTCTTTGGAAGAAGGGGGTCCATAGTCCCCCACACGGTGCAAGTCGAAGGAGAACCCGGAACTGAACTCCCGATGACAACCGGGGGCGCCGGGTGGGTAGGGGTTGCCTGAACAGTGGCAGAGCGGTGAGTCCAGCGGCATCGGCTGGCAGTCGGGGCCACATACGTTCTTCTCGGGCCTCCCTGGCTGTTTGCTGGGGCTATTCCCCGAGGCTACCTTTACTACAGGAGCCTCCTCGGATGGTTAGGCCACCCTCGATCTCGCAGGAGGTAGGCGCTACAAAACGGTAGCGCAAACCGTTAACATCGATGTTGCGGAGGCCCCTCCCCATCTCCAGCACGATAGCAGCCAACCCCCTCCCGCTGGTTATCTCCAGATTGGCGAAGATTGCCCGATTCCCGAGCAGGTGCCAGATCAACCACCATCGAAGCCTTTCAATCATCAGATAGCCTCCGCGGCGCGCTGGAGGGCGTCTCTGATGATCTGGCGTACGTCTGGCGTGGCCCCGACAATGGCCTGCTCTTCCTCCCAGAACTTGCGTGGCTCTGGCCGTGAACTGAAGCCTTTGTCGAAGTATGCCTCAAGATAGAGAGGGAACGTTTGGCTGACGAACTCCTCACAGATGGCTTTCACGTCGTCTTTGGCCAAGGCTTTCTCCTCTGGCTTCACAGCCATGAACGAGAGGGGATCGGCTGATTGATTGATGTCCGTTGGAAAGGCCGTGCTCTTGCACACCTGCCAGTGAAGGTGTGGGCCTGTTACCCTGCCGGTTGCGCCGCTCAGGCCGATGATCTTCCCAGGCGCCACCCTGTCACCAGGGCGGACAAAGGCGCGGCTCAGGTGGGCATAGAGGCTGTACCAGGGGGTGTGTTCGTGGTCGAGGCAGACCCCTATGCCGAAGCTGCCATCATTGGTGAATTCAACCACAGCCCCGGCCGCAGGCGCGAAGACGGGGCTGCCCTCGGGGCAGCCAAAGTCCACCCCCCGGTGCTGGTACGCATCTGCGCCAGTGCCATACCACTGGCCGAACCATCCTGTAATCGTGAAGGTATTAACGGGTTCTCGCGTGAACACGAGCATTGGACCGGCCAGTGGAGTTCCACCGGAACTACCACTGGCCGGAGACGATCCCTGTGGGATCTCTCCGGCCGGAGCTGGCGCAGGAGGAGGGGGGGCTCCCGCAGCCGGGCTCCAGCCGGACTCGATCTCCGCAGCAAAGCCAGTCGTTCCCCAGGTACGGAGTTGGTTAGTGACGGCCGTGCGGTCGGTGATTGTCTGATCTATCAGCGCAGTCAGGATGGCAGGGTAGTAGCCATTCATCAGTGTGATGTAGGTGGCTGCCGTACCAGCCCCAAGGCTGAAGTAATTGCGTACGTGGAGAACTGAGCCTTCGTCGGTGACAAAGGTGTTCCACCACGGGTCGCTGATGTCCTCGCCGCCGGATTGGGTCGTGGCGAGTGGGTTGTAGCCGGCGCCCGTCCCCTCGAAACGCTGCCACTCATCGAAGAACCTCATTCGCCAGGGAGTGGCAGCCAGCCCAAGCCGCGTGAGCACGTCCGCGAAGAATGTCTCGTGATTATATGTCGCGTTCGCCGTCGTCAAGCATCGCCTCCGAGCCAGTTTCGATGAAAGTTCTGAGTGTCATGCTCCAATTATCCTTTCATAAGTAGTTCGAGCAAGGTCATCAATGCCAATATCGTCACCGGGGAACATCTCGAACTTGAGGGGTAATTTGTCTTTCCATGCTAGTGTATAGCCGTCTGTGGTGGCGTAGTCCCATCGCTTCGCTTGAAGCGCGCGGGTCATTCTCCGGTAGAGGACATCATTATCTTTTGCGACATCATCTGCTGTGTCGATGTCGTCGAGGAGATCAAATAGATTCTCAGCCCTTTCTCTCCAAATGCTCATCCTGCCCTCTCTATGATGCTTACGATCTCCTGGACAATGGCTGGGGTTGGCACCACTGTATGTTCACGACAGGCCCATAGTCCTGGCTGCCCCTTGCTGTTTTGACGATAGAGAGAGATACCATCGCGGGGCGATAGCTCGCAAATAAAGCACTTCATGCTCCAATCACTCCTTGTCGGTCTGTGCGGCAGAACGCACGCGCCAGCATGGTTACCGCGTGTTCCTCGTTGTCTCCACCGCCCGCGGTCTCGTCCACCAGGCAATGGCAGAGTTCGTGGATGACAACTTCCTCAAGGCTGTCGTCATCGTTTTGCGCTATCATTGTCAGGTTCCACTCGAAGCGAGCTTCCATGTAAGGCCACTGGGGGGTGACGGCTGCTTGAGTGAGACTACCGTCGGCCCCATGCACAACGTTGTCACGGTTGAAGACGTGATACATGTCCCAATCCCCGAGACCCACAAGCGGTAGCCACTTGTCAAGGAACATCTCGATACGGGACTGTTGGAGGGCTGCGTCCGAATCGATCAAGACGCTTCCCTGGCGGCAATCCTTAGTGCGCGGCGCGGGATGAAGTCGGGGTCTTCCGGAACCTTCCAGAGGCTCCACGTTTGCGCTTCCCACTCGGCCTGGCCGATCCCGTACTGCTGATAGCGCAAGCGTCTGCGCTCAGCCAGCGCGCGCTGGACGCGCCGCGGCAGATTGGCTAACACGACGGCTGGTCTTCGATCTGAGGATCCTCGGGCACGGTCGTGACTAGGGTGTATGCGGATCTCTCGGTTGAGTTCCCTCTGCAAAGCCCAGATTACGAGGTCCACATGATCGTCGGAAACTGGGGGTATGGAATCGTCGTCAACTCCGGGATACCAGAGATCTGGATCGTCAATGGCGAAGCAGGCTTCGTGGATGTCTTCGTTGATCTCATTCGCCAGATCCTGAAGGAGCTGGTGAAGCGAAGGATCTGCGGCATGGATCTCTCCTGGTTGTAGGTACGGCCGCCACCCCGCTGGCCCATTGGCGGTCAGGGGTATGCTGGCGAAGGCGGTAATGGCTGTGTCCCATGTGCTGAGGTAGTCGTATAGCTCACCAAATGTGGGAATGTGATCTTCCCATAACGCTGGACAGATGAAGGTGGGCGTGCCCAGGGTTGGCATGAAACGTGGGGTAAATGCTCCCGGACTGTCGAATTTGTTGCCCATTGAGCCAGCAAAGACTCGCAGGCGCCGTCCGGGCGCGGGCTTGTCGTAGCTACTCCAGAAGCCTGCCTTCTGCTCTCTCAAAGGCAAGCCTGATTCATCCGCCACGGGCCACCCCCACAGTTCGCCTTCAGTCAGATAGCCCCACCAGCCAGGTATGAAGAATGGCATAGGGTGCTCCTCCGGCTCCCACCATCGGGAAAGGGTAGAAGCAAACTCCCCCGCGTCCGTGCTTACGGAGATACGTCCGGACTAGCGCCTTCGCGACGCTGCTGCTCGCAGATTTCATCCGGGTCCGTAAAATGATCGGGCCACGGCGACTCAGATGGAGTCGTCGTTGGCGCCCACACGGGCGTCGTCGTCGGGGTGATCGTTGGTGCTGGCATCGTAATGCTCCTTGAAAAGATCGATTAGCTTATCTCGTTCGCTTTGGCTGGGCTCAATCGCTGGTCCTGCCTCTATCCCCCCGTTGAGTTTCATCCGCGCAGCAAACGTCTTCAGGAGGACAGCCTTACCAATTGGCTGTCCGCCAGGGGACTTATGCTCTGGCCGGGCGAAGTAGTCAATCACAAGGCAGTCGCCCTCGGTCAATGAGGCCCACGCGTTGGCCTGCTCTTCCTCTTCGCAGAAGAGGAGCCCCATGCAGATGTCCTCGTTGAGGGAACGAGAGGCAGGGGGGATCTTCCACTCATTTTGACTGGGCATCTCGTGCCTGACAAACGCATGAAGATACCAGAGTTCTTCTTTCGAGAAGAGGACAGGCGTGCCAAACGGGTCGACAGATTGACCAAGCAGCGTCTTCATTATGCCAATGATACCACGCTAGTCCAGCGTAAGCAAGCGCTTATGCGCTTGTGCATTTCCCTGAGGCAGGATTCGGAGAATCCTGCCGACAATCGGAATCCTTCGGATTCCTCATTAGAGTCCGGCGTACTTGCCCAGGAGGACACCGATGGCCCCGGCGGGCATGGCCGTGATGAACCCGGCCAGGGCCTTGCCCCCAGACAGGAACCCGGCCTGCCGATCGAGGATGCGCTCAAGCGCAGTCACTCGGCCTTTAAGATCGATAACCTCTGGTATCCAGATGTCCATCTTGGTGTTGATTGAAACAAGGAGGTCGTGGTCGTTATATGATTGGGCGTCTGGCATGTCCGCTCCTTATGGTGTGAAGCTCGCATAGAGTGGCATGTAGCCCTGCAGCGTGCCCGCTATGCTGTAGATTGGGATGACTTTTGCGATAGCACCTAGGGCGCTGGCTGCTGTGGCCTGGTTAGTTTTCAATAGACCGTCACTATTGATGGTGAACTGGGCATTACCTCCCGAGTCCGCAATAACAAAGTGACGCGCTCCCGCCGCGTCCCCAAGAGTAACTAAAAGACTATCGTTGTTGTCTGACAAGTAGTTGCCGGTAGTCGAGACCGTACCACTTAGGCCAAGCGTCAGTTTCCCGTAGAGCTTGATCTCTGGGCCAGTGCGAACCAGCACCATTGCAGTGACGCCATTATCCACATACCATGTGTGTGCCCCGCTGGCGACAACATCATAACCAGCGCCAAAAACCCCCGTGGTTTTATAGAGTAGCGTGCTCACTATTGTGGCAGCATCAGATGTGCTTCCGCTTACGGAAACAGCAGCCTGTGACCCACCGCCGGCGGTGAGTATTCCATTTATTGCCCATCCCCCACTAGTAGCGCCACTTACTCCATTTATTGAACCGGAGTAGGTTGGAGTGGCGGAGTGTTTCGTATCAATAACCGCCACTGAACCATCTGTGATAAAGTGTACTCCGGTCCCGTCCAGTAGGTGCTGCCCAGCAGATCCAAACCTAAAGGTTCCGCCAATCGCAAGTGCTGTTCCATCCCATTGCATGCGCGCCCCACCGAGTGCGATAGTCGTGGCTGCGCCGATGTCAACCTTAGCTAAGCCACCACTAACACCAACGAAGTAGCCTGCGTTCGTGTTGTCGCCGTAGTCGGTCTTGCCGCTCTTAATGCTGGTCGCGGTGATGGAGCCAGTGACCGTGAGAGTGGTCCCGTCCCACTTGAGAAAATCTGTAGCGTTGCCGAAGTTGACTCGGTATGTTCCGCTCCCGGAATCATACCCAAGCCAGAATCCGGCGTCTGTATCTGCATACGATGATTTGCCGGAGGAATAAAACACACCATCTGTGGATAAAACAATTGCGGCACCAACTGTCAGTGTGCCATCCACCGTTAGGGCACCAGTTTTGGTCTTGATGGCCGCTAGGTTGGTTACGTCGATCGTCGTGGCAAGTACGCTGCGCGGCTTGAGGACCTTGTTGTTGATCTGCCCGGCCCCGAGGGCGACGCGAATCAGCCCTGCGTTTATGTCCTCCATGAACAGTTCGATTTCTTCTAATCGTTGCAGGATAGGTGTTGGTTTCATGCGCCCGAGCTAGCCTCAGCGAACGTGATCTGCGCCTGGAACTCGTTGATGTTCTCGGGTCGCTCGTGTCTGGATGGGGAGTAGCTGATGTCCTCGATGCTCACGTTGAACGAATGGCCGAGAAGGTCTTCGTAAGCGATGGTAGCGTCGCTCGTGCGGATGGTGACGAGGTTCGCCTTGAGAGTGGTGGCCTTGGTGCTGTCTCGCGTGCCGTTGTTCAGCTCGATGTTCTCGGCGATTCGGACCAAGGCCTTACCAAGGTGCAGTCTGCGCCAGCGCACACGGGCGTGGATTTCGGTCGTTCTGAGAATTGGCGTAGTCGTACTAGTATTCGTGAGCGTGTACCTGAGCAAGACGCTCTGAGCGTTCACTGATGAAAAGGCGGTGAACGTGAGTCCGGTGGAAGAGAGTGTGGCGAGCGAAATGAACGTGACACCTTCGTCTGTGGAGTAGGCAATCGCGATGGTGGTGCTTGCGGGGATGGTCGCCCCGGTGGAAACCCAGAGCCAGCGTTTGATGAAGGCGGGGTGTGTCGTGCGCCAGATGGAAGCGTAGAGGGTGCCAGACGCGTTATGATTGCCACTGGTAGATTCATCCCAGTCCGCTGGGACATCCATATGGAAGATATTCGGGACGATCCCCCAATAGACACGAGACCCATCTCCGTACGGCTCTACGCCAAGGCCCACGTACGTGGTGATGGCCGTGTCTTCCCAGATGCATTCCCACGCCCATACGCTTGCGCTCTTGCGCACACCCCGCATCATGGCCATGCTCGTGGCACTGCGGATGTTCGCAACGCGCACCTTGCAGAGGGCATAGACGTACTGGTTGTCGGCCTTAACTCCGGTGATGCTCTGCACGCTGAAGCCAGAACTGCGGGAGAGCCCGGTGGCCGTGTTCCTGCCCGTCTGTGGGTCGTAGGCGTACACCTCTCCGCCCACGGCGTAGAAGAGGAGATCTTGCCCGGTGCCAAAGTATTTGAACCCATTGACCCGCGGCTTGTCTTTCCACTGCCAGATAACTTCGGTCACCTGCTGCTGGCTGTCGATGGAGTAGATGGCGTTTGGCTTCATCAGGAAAAGGTAGTCGTTGACGGCAACGGCTCCCTGAAAGTTGTAGGTCAGGTCGCCAGGGGAGCCTGTGGAGTTGCCTGTTAGGCTGGTATCGATTGGACCAGTCCATGCCGGGGCGCCACCAGCCACTGGGTCGGTTGTATAGAACACCTTGTTTGGGTTAACAACGGCATAGATGTAGCTTCGGTTGGAACAGAAGAATGAAGGCTTACCAAGGACGGCAGAGAAGGCGGCTGTGGCGATAGCAGTTGGTGTCCATGTGGCTGCGGCAGTTACATCTGTCTGGTAGTAATAATCATCTCCGGCTCCCGCTGTGGTTGGGAGACAGATTAGCCCCACACCATTATGAATGGTGAAATCTGTGATTGCCACGCCCGCGGTATAGACGAGCACCCATGCGTTGCTGGTGTTGGAGGCGTCACGGCGGTAGAGTTTGAGCCCGCCCCATGTGAAGTCATACCGGACACCGGCCCCGGTTAGGTAGGTGCGGAAGTCCACTAGGTCGGCCGCGAGCCCGGAAGCGCCGAGGGTGGTGGTGGCTGGGGCAAGGTAAACCTTGCCGTCTGTATGGGTGACGATGCCGGACCCCCACAGGTAATGGTTGTCCTGCTCATCCATGCCACGCTCAAGCAGCCCGACACCGCCAGAGAAGTCAATCTGCGCGAGGCTAGAGTCAACCTTCGGATTGAACGCCTGCCTAAGCATCTCCTGCTCGACAGGGGAGCGGACGACGGCGGGCTGCTCTACCTCGGATATGCTGAGCTGCTTCGTCTGCCCAGGAGGCGTAACCAGCATGAATTTATACGCTGTTCCACTGATCGTGAAGACCAGGTCGTAATTCACATCCATGATTAAACGCTACGTGAGTACGGTCCCCAAGTCTCGTTGCCCGCGCTGCCCCGCGTGGAGGCGTTCCACATGCGGATAGCCGGGCGCCCCTCGCCGTACTCACCCTTCATGCTTTCAGCGAGCTGCTGGTAGTGTTTAGCGAGGCCCTGGAAGCGGTCAATGTCAGTTGCCGCTGACTCGTGCCCGAGGGACCGGAAGAGGTAAAAGGCGGCCAGATAGCAGATGTAATCTACCTGCGGGTCGATCTCCTCAACATAGTTGGTCTCATCATAGACCTGGCTGAGCGGGCCAACCCCGCGCACTCGTAAGCGCAAGCCGGGGGTGTAGAACGAATCAAGCTCGATGTATTGGCGCATCCCATCCCGCCTAATGTCGAACGGTATGTCTTTCCAGGGGAAGCCGCGGGTCTCCTCTACCTCGCTGGTTTGGTAGGATTGAGATTCAATCTCCACACTGGACACTCGTTTGATGTCGTTCGGCACAGCGAAGCGATAGATGTTGCTCGCTGTAAGCAGGGCCGTGTTCTCAATGGTCTTACTGATGACAGGATAAGAAGCTGTGATGGCCCAGTTCAAGGCTTCGCGGTACTCATCTGGTGTGAAGCGACGTGTCAGTTCGGCTGTATCTCCGGAGACTTGAGCGGTTATCGCAGGGGCGACAGTAGCAGTAGAGGTGGAGGCCCCCTTCACCCACGCTGTAATGGGAGACCACAGCGCCCGCGTGGTGTTATTCAGAATCCAGTTATTGAAGTAGTCGTTGGCGAAGCGGTGAAAATCTGCCGCCGAAAACACAGCGCTAGTCGTGTTAGTTCCGGTGGTGAGAGTGCCAACCTTCAGGTCGCGAATCAACCGTCCCAGCTTGCGGCGTAAAGCAGTTAGGGTCGTACCTCCCCCACCGTGGAACGGGGCGCTGTTACTGAGGGGGGCATACGCAGAGCCGGTATATGGGACGACACGGAACCACTGCGCTGCCGTGCCGGCCGAATACGTGAACGTAGCCTTGAATACGTTTGTTGACGACATGAGCGCCAGCGTTGTGGGAGAGACGGTAGCAGCCGTAACAGTGTACGGGCCAGCTTGCTCATCACTAACCCAGAGCGTGAGCGTCGTAAAGCCATCATCGATAAGTGCTTCGATGAGTAGTTCGTCAAGAGCAACGGGGAGTGTTGCGGTCAAGGGCGCCCCTAGAGCAGCATGTCTGCTTCTATAGTAAGCGCCTTGTCAATCACCAGGGTAAGCCAACAACCCCGCTAGGCTTGACGGGCTGGCACATATTTGCTGGTGGCCCGTATCGGGGGCCAGGCGGCAACCCATAGCAGTTGCGAGCGTGGCATTAATCCGGGCGAATTAGCGCCCTACCCGGAAGCGCCGACCTGCCGGATGGTCAGGTCCACTGGGCAGGCATGAGCGCGCTAGCCCGCACACAAACTATAGCACACTGCGCAAGAGCGCGTCAAATCCTTAGCACAACCAAAGTCCCGCCACCTATCTGTGCTGGCGTGATAACCGTTCCCCCTGGAATTTGCGCAATAACCACTACCCCCCCTGGCGTGCGCTGAAGGCTAGCCGTGATGACCTCGCCATCGAGGCCGTAGTAGCCCCCGCCATAGGTTCCGCCACCATAGGTGATAGCCATTACTGAATCTCGAAGACGAGGCTAAACAGGATGTAAAGTGTGTTCGTCTGAAGAGCGAACACAGCGCCAGACACTTTATCAATCTGAATGGTAGTACCGGCAGCGAACGTCTTGGCCCTACCAACAACCTCTACCGCATTATCCAGTATGCGAACATAGGCATCGTGCCGCTTTGCGGCTGTATTCCCGCCTGGTATAGTGAAGGTAAGGGAGAGCGGCGTAGCGCTTAAGCTAGACGTGAATACGTTAAAGTTCAAGAACATCGTCTTGCCGAGAATCATGTAGGAGACGGGGGCAAGGTCTCCGTCATCGATGGTCCAAGTTCCTGAGTCTGTCGTAGCAGCAAGAGTGCTTGCGGTTGTTACCGCAGTCCACGCGCCTACCGCGGTGAACGGGGATGCCCCATTTCCGATGAGAACACCCGTCAGTGTCGAGGCCCCCGTACCCCCGTCCGCCACTACAAGGTCTGTGATCCCGGTCACGGTGCCACCCGTGATGGCAACGGCGCTCGCGGCTTGTGTGGACATCGTGCCGAGGCCAGTCACATCTGTATTAGGGATCGTCGCAACGCTGGCTAGCGCCTTCCCAGCACTCGTCTTGACGTACTGGCTTGCGGTTAGCGCTGTCATCACCGGCGCGTTGACGAACGTCACCACCTGAGATCCCGTGATACTCAGCGCTGTCACATCGTTGTTGCCGAGATAGACACCACCAGCCACCCCCGACGTGCCAATCAGCAAGCTACCTGCGCCAGCCACCATCCCGACAAACGTGGAACCAGCGCGGTTCTGGCCCAGTGTGGTCCCGGTATACGCAGCACTGTAGGCGATTGCCAGCAAGCCTGGCGCATCTGCGTTGATGGCTATCTCAGCCCGAGCGGCTGTCCCAGTGTTCGGATTCCAGACGCGGTACCCCGGCAGGGTGGCATTCAGGCTCAAGCGATAATCTACACCATACGCGGGCACGGCGGCCAGCGTGCCCAGGCCAAGCCGCACATTCGTCTCATCGAAAGACAGGGTGTTTGCGCTGACAGCCTGAAACGTGCCGGTTGTTGCACCGGTGTTCGGCCATGTGCGCTTGTTGACCCCTGTGCCACCGTCCGTGAAAGCAGCGGTGGTATTGCCACGTAGATCATTGTCGGTAACCGTATAGAAGTCACTCGCACCAGCCGCGATGATGATGCCGTTCGCATTTCCCGCATAGAAGACAGACATCGGACCAATCCGCATCCCACGGATGGCAAACTCTGTAACATCGGCTGCAACGCTGACCCCATTGCCAGTGCAGGCGGAGATTACCCCACCATCTACCCAGACATGCTTAGCCCCGGCAGCCAAGTTGATTCCGCTCCCACCCATAGTGAGAATTTCTGGACCGCGTATGGTGATATCATCAATGATGCCAGTGCCAGTGTTGGTGATGTGGAAGCCGTGCGAGCCAGTGGCAAAGCCTAGAATCTCAACGCCATCGAAACTACAGCGCCCAACACTCCCCGTGCCAGACGGCGCAATACGCACCCCAATGCTAGATGCAACTGTAGACGCGTCTAAATTGCATGTAGCAACCTTTACGGCGGTAACAGACCCAGACGCGGGCGACATATCGAGGGCGTACAGACATGAGATCACGGTGCTGCCAATTATTTCTACGTCCCCACAAGCAGAAATCTGGAATCCCGTGACGTTGGTTCCCCCTCCGCCATTGACCACCATACCGTGGAAGACGGTGGCAAGCACAGCAGCATTGTTTAGGCGAACCCCGATAGCCCCAGCGGCGGTGCTCGGTGTGTGTATGGTGACGTGCGAAACCATCGCTGAATTGGAGCCTGCGTTATCGATACCAATAAACCAATTCCGCAGGAACACATTAGTCATCTCGAACGACGCAGACAGGTTGGTCGTCAGCTTAACATGCGCCCCTGAGGTCCGCGTTACCGAGGAAGTGATCTCCATATCGCGAATCGATACGTTAAACGACGAAACAGTTAGAAAGTCGCCGGTGGTCTGGGCGATAGACAGGATGGTTGATCCAATCCCAAGTCCTTGGAAGCAAATCCCCTTTGTTACGGCGGCCAAGTTGTTTACCGGGATCGTCCCGCCAGGGAACAGCAGTACCGTACCTGTCGCGCTGGCATCAGTCATCGCTAGCTCGATGGCGGTTGTATTCTGCGCTGCTGTGTTCGAGGTCGAGACACCGTAGCGCTCGGCCAGATCCACAATTACCGGCGAAAGCCACGCAAGGACAGGCGAGGCGCCCGACATGAATATGTGCTGCCCACGCGTCCCGTTGGCCAGTGCCGTCAGGACGCCAGTAGCACCGCTAACGATCCCTGTAAGAGTGCCGAGGATCGGCAGTGTCGAGAACGTCTTCTCGCCAGTGATCGTCTGCGTTGTACTCTTGCGGACATAGATTGAGCCGTCAGCAGTAATGTTCGCTTCAGGAATGCCTGTTAAGGCGGAGCCTGAGTGGGTATGGCCAGGGTTGTTACTGGCTGCGTTCTTTAGCTTGTAATCAAGCGAGGTCGTGGCCGCGCTCCCCTGAATGCCAACCATCGCCGACAACTCAATGAGTGTGTCAGCCGCGTTGTTCTGGAAATCTGCCATGTTCCCCGTGCGCAACGACGTATCGTCCTTGTCGTTCTCCAACAAGGTAGTCGTGGGCAAAACGGTTGGCAGAGTGGTCGTCAAGGGCTAACCCTTGCGCTTCTTGCTCGCAAAATCAGACAAGCTCTTCGCGCTCATACCAGTCTTCGTTTTCTTCCCGGCGCGCTTGCGCGCCAGCTCCGAACCCATAAACCTGCGTTGCTTCTCGCTAGCCGCCGGCATCCCCTACCACCTTTGGGCTCACCTTGAACCCGCCTTCCGTTGCCTCAATCTGATCGAGATCAATCTCTCCCGTCTTCAGGGAGATGACGATGCGGATTGCCATGTCGCGCTGCTTGTTTGCCTCGGCGAGCTCGACAATCTTCTCTTCGTAGCGCTTGAACAGTTCATCCATTTGCTTTTCTCCTGTAGAGAGGAGGGCTGAACCAGCGGCTCTACCCACTGGCCCAGCCCGTGATGGGCTCGTTAGCCCTTGGCGTTAATCCACCCACCCAGCCGCACGAAGATCACGATCGCGAGCACGGGCGAGCTGTGTTGGTGAATACTGGCGTTCTTTCCTGACAGCGACCTTCTTGGGCCGCTCGCCACTCCGCTGGCGATAGTTGGTGCGAACATCGTCGAGCGACATTGACTTGCGACGAGCAAGCTGCCTGTGCCACAGGGCCTTCGGCATGTCCATCTCGTCGTTGTCCCAGTCCGCTGGCTCACTTTCGTATTCGCCAGTGTTCTGGTTCCAGAATCCACCCATCCGCCTGACGTAATCCGGGTATTGCTTATAAAGCTCTTCCCAGATACAGCAAAGACGGACCTCCAGAGTTTCGGCGATGTACGGATTCGTCCAATGCCCAATACGCTGAAACGTACAGTTGCAGAGATCGTCTCCGTGAATCCACCGGACTTCCGGGAAGTCTTCTTCCATCATGGGGATGGGGGAGTGACTGTCAGCAAGTCTCATCCTACGTCTCGACGTTGCTGGCTGTGCCGTCGGCGATAATCTTCCGCATCACCGTGGTGCTTGCGAAAAGGGCACCGCCAGTCACAATCGCGCCAACGGGGGCGGTTCCAGACTGGAAGATGGCCGATCCGGTTGGCTGGGTTGTGCCGAACGCTGCCGTGTTATCGCCGATCTGGAGATTGGTCAGGGTGCGAATCTCGCCCTTGGCCCAGATGGCATATTTGCGCGTGAACGTTGCACCAGTCGAGGCTACCGGGAGGGCAACCACAAGGGACGCAGCGTCAGAGTAGGTGATGGTGTTGGTGGCTACAACAGTCTCGACGCCGACTCGCGCAACAGCGAGTTCGGCAATCGTCCCGTTAGCTCCGCCATCCGTGAGCGCCACGGCCGGAACATGGATCTGGTTACCAACGGCGGTAACAAGCGTCCGGCTAGTCGCATTGCCAACGGAGACGGCAGCACCAGCCACGACGGCAGAACCGAAGGACTGTGAATCTGTTCCAGCGTCAATGACGTGCATGTTTGCGTTAGTATCGCCTTCCACACGGAAGTCGATGTCGGCCGCCGTATCATTGACGATGGTGATGCCAGTCTTTAGAACAGCAGCCTCAACCCCAGCGCCACCAAACAGATACGTGTCGCCAGCGCTAACATCGCGGAACAGGTACGCCTGCGAGTTTCCACCAGTCTGACAAGCAAACAGATGATCACCATCAGCCGTGATGTTCGAAACGATGAGCGAGTTCGCAGCAACGGCGGGGGTGACGGGCGTCCCAACAACCACCCCGGTGAGCGCGGTATTAGCGCCGAGCGCGGTTGCCCTGTTAAGAGCCGCCTGATCATTGTCGGACCCAAGCGTAAAGAGAATGCTATCAGGCACCTCCAGCTTGGTTGCAGTCCACTCGAAGACCGGCGTACCCGCGCCGAGAAGCTGAGCAAGGCCGGCGGAACTGTCAATCCACGCCCACGCCTGTGAATTACCACCGTTGGTGGCAACCACCAGGACATCACCATCGGTGGTGATGTTGGAGTAGATCATCGAGTTGGCAGCGATGGCCGGGGTAACCGGCGTGCCAACCACAACGCCCGCGAGCGCCGTGTTGGCATTCAGAGCCGTACTACGGAGGATGATCGCCCCATCGAGGGTGGCGCCGAACGTCAGTTCGACGTCGTCACCAGGGGCGCTGTTGCCCGTGGAGATGGTCTGGAGGGTCGTACCGTTTCTCGTCAATAGGAGGTTTGACCCGTTGGTTTCGAATCGGTACTTGTTTGCGTTTTTGTCAACCATTACGATGGCGACATCACGACCTGCTTTGGCGTGATAAATGATGTCTTCAACTACCATGAGACTTCCTTACTGAGCCGTGCTCAGTGCCTTTAGGGCTGTCATTAGCAGCCCGGTCGGCCAATTCGTTGTAGAGGGCAGCCTAGGCCGCCGCTACCTTGCCAGCCTTCATTACCACGGGGCGTGGGTCAGGCTCCGTGTCGTCATCTTCCGGTTCCTCGGCGCCATCAACTACGACGATGCTGGGTTCCGCTTTCCAGTCAGCCAAATACTCTGCTGGGCCTACGACAGCGTTCACCCACGGCTTCATACCGTGGCCGAGCCTTACGTCATACCCAAACGTCTCGTCAAAAACTCGGGCCTTCTCTTCGTACTTGGTGCGGCCAGTGCCCTCGACAAACACGACCCCCAGGCGCTTGCCCGAGAACTCGTGATTTGGCGTGATGATGACGTAGTGTTTGCCCTCTGGGTGTCTGTTAGCTAGGATCAAGGTTCTACCTCAAAATGGCGGGGGCTGAATTAACAGCCCCCTCGATTACTAGCCGTTAAGCCAGTGCCACGGACTCTGGGTAGAGTCCGCCCATGTCCTCGGCGTAACACTTGGACGTGGAGGTGCCCACGCCCGTGTTTGAAGCGAGCAGGCGGGCGTAGCGATTGCGCGTCCGAAGAGTGGTCTTCAGGCGAGCGATGTCGTCCCACTGTGAAGCATCCATCACGCCCCGGCCGATGAACGGCCCAGAGCGCCAGGTGACGTTGTCGGCGCTAACTTCCCAGCTCCAGACAGTTACCTGTGCGGTGCCAGTGGAAAGCGTCTGGAGGATTTCAGCGCCGATGCCGAAGAGGCCAGTACCATCTTCAGTTCCGCCCTCGGACACGCCTGAGACAAACAGGTCGATGGTTGGACCAGTGTTAGTGGTCGTACCAGTGGAATGGGTGGTCGGATTGGTCCAGATGCCTACGCGAGAGTCCTTCATTTCAGTCCTCCTACGTAACCACGTACGTGCCGAGCAGTTGGGAGATCGACTTCGGATGAACATGGCGGAAGCCAACGATCATATCGATCACGACACGCCACGAGCGGCCATCGTCCAGCATGAACGGATCGCTGACAGTGAGATCCTGCATCGAGAGGGCGTGGAAGTATTCCTTCTCATCCATCCGCAGGAAATAGGCCGGGCGGCAGGCAACAGAGTTGACCGTGGTCGTAGCAACGACCTTGGTCGTCTGGTCTGCCTTGAAGCCCATGTCGATGTACTTGGTCCCATCCCATTCGAAAATGGATTGGGGGTTGGGCGGCTCAGCAGACGTACCCCGCGCACCAGCAACCGTAACCGGGGTGCCGGGGGCAGCCACATAGTTACCAATCTGGCGCAGGGAGCGCTTGAACGCCTGGATGAAATCGATGTCCGTCAAGCAGATGTCAGCCTTCCGGCCATCAAGTGCATAGCGCACATTGTCAATCGCATCCAGGAATTGATAAGCCAGCGCGTTGGTAATAAACCCGGCGCGGAGGTCTAGCTGAGACGTTGAGGTATTGGCGTAAACGGTCTGCGCGGCAGCCATGTTGTTAACGCGGACCTTCACGCCTTCCGGGGCATCGGGCTCAGTGGCATGATCGCCATTGATGACCATGTTGTGAAAGTTGTAGGCCATCGACTTGATGCGGGTGCGAATGGCGCGAGCCAGTGGCTCTTCCACCCATGGACCCTTATCCATCTTGTCGATCTTATCGATGGTGTACTCACCACCGAGGGAGTAGACGGAATCGGTGACATACTCGAAACCGGGGACACCTCCGTCAATAAAGCGTACCCCGCGAGCTGCCCAGCCCGTGGCTGGGAGAGTGTTTTCGCGCCTCGTGTTGATCTGCACAGTGTCAACCTGCTTAAAGGGCAACACCTTTGCGAGATCCGAATGCACAATGAAGGTTTCGACTGCCCCAGCCTGCATGGCTGAGGAGCCCTCCTTCAGGCGCTGGATGTCGAACATGTTGGGCATGTGTTTTTGCTACCTAGCGGCCTGCCCTTGAAGGGCTTCCGGCCCTGATCTTTTCCATTGCCTCCCGCGCACCCATCTCAAGGAGGTCGCCAGCCGGTTCTCCAACTGGCGTGCCACCGCTTGTGCGGGTGGCGGGTGGCGTCACTTTCTGACGCACTGCTTCCAACTCGGCCACTTCTTTGGCCTTCTGCGCTACCTTGATGCTCTGGTTCAGCTTCTTCTGGCGCGTCGGGAAGTCATCAGCCTGCTCATTACCAAAGTCCAGCAACGGATCTTTGGGATCAAGACCGAAGGCGCGAACGGTCTCTTCAAACCCTTCGCGAGCTTCCTTGATTATGCGCGCGAGCTGTTCCTGGAAATCATCCGGGAAGCCCTGCGTGGCCTGTGTGGCTGGAGGTTGCCTGAGTTGTGCGAGTTCCTGTTCAGCCTTCTGGAGCCGCCGTTCAGCCAGTTCACCCTTGACCCGCTCTCGCTGGTCTTCGGGGGCCAACTCCATAACCTGCTTGCCGAGGAACTCAAATCCCTCACGCATCTCGGAATGGCTGGCCTTCAGTCGGGTTATTTCCGCCTCAAGCGCCTGCTTTTCAGCAGCCTGCCTTGAGACTACCCGCTGCATTGACTTGTACGCCTCGTTGTTCGCGATGGCGTCCTTGAACTTGGTCTGAATCTCGGACTCTACTTCAGCCCGGATCTCTGCTTCGGTCTTCGTTCCAGCGCCGGATGGTTCCTTCGTGGTTCCATCGGCATTCAACCCTGGTTCGGGCAAGCAATCACCTCTGTGAGTTGGATCTCACAGATGATGGTAAATGCCCTGTCAATCGGAGTTAGCGGAACGCGGCCTCGAAGCGCTTAGCCCACGCATCCTTCTCTTCTGCGGTTAGCTTCTGCCCAGAACGCGCAAGGGCCTCGCCGCGTTTCTGAATACCCTCGCTATCGTACTTACGACCAAGATAGCCGAGTTGGTTCACCGCGTCGCTACCATAGAAGTCCTGCAAACCATAGTCCAAAACAGGATTACCCAGGCGCAACTTCTTGTTCGCCTCCGCAACCGCATCTTCCCAGCTCTTCAGGTTAGTATTCTTTCGCACAAGGGCAAGCACAGCATCAGTCGTCATGTCACTGGCAAGCGCCTTAGCCGCCACCTGATCCACGAAATCGTTGTAGTCTGCGAACTGCTGGAAATACTTGTTCGATTTCTGGAGCTGCGGGAACACGCGCTCCTTCAGATCCCAATATGGCTTAGCCGCTTCTTTGACAGCCTCATATTCGCGCAGCGTTGGCAACTCAACCGTGTTCCCTTCGGAGTCGCGCACGCCCCGTTCCTTGAACGTAGCAAGCCGCTGTTCAAGGTAGGCACGCACCTCGGGGCTCAGGCTAGCCTTATGCTCTTCCTGAGATTTTGCTAGGGCATCGAAATCAGTCTGCCCCACGCTATCCTTGGCTGCATCATAGAGACTGAAATACTTATCAACGGCCTCATCGCCAGGGTGAGAGACACGATTGTTGTACTCTACAATCGTCATCTCCCGCGCCTTTTTAGTCTCTGGATCCCAGATCATGCGCGGCTTCCCGTTCTCATCTTTCATGATCATTCGCGGATCACTGAAGTCGTCTTTGAGGGTTTTCTTCGCTTCCACGTAGCGCTTCTGCTCTTCGTTATAACCCTTCCGCCACGCCTGAAGCCCGTATGCCCTCCCTTCAAGGGTCTGATCTGCCCGAGCAGCTTCCTCTAGCGCCCGCAAGTTTTGGACATGCTCATCACGGATTTCATCAGATCGGAAGAAGTAGGCGTCCGCCTCTGTTTCCTTCTGCCCCTGTTGCTTACGCAGCTCGCGGTTCGCATCAGACATAGCCTTCAAGCGCTTGCCTTCGTCTGATGCGTCAAACTCTTCCCGCTGCGCATCTGGCAAGTCTTGACGCGAAATCGGATTACCCTTAAAGGGCGGTTTCATATCGGGGAATTGCTTCTGGATCGCAGCGCCGACCTCGCGGCGATACTGCTGGCTCAGTGTGTCTGCGCTGAAGTTCAATCCTATACCAGCCAAAATAGGGCCAAGCGCTCGCTCTTCTGGTGTGTTCACGTTTGGATCACCCTTGATTGGAGCAAGGAACCCGGAAGATGCAGCTTGCTGAAGGGGTAAGGGCGTACCAACGCGACCGAAGCTCTCACCCAGGGCTCGGGGTATGTCTTCCTCCCCAAGGGCCTTGAGGGTGCCTGTCAACGGAGACGGCCTATTCTGCCCAACGCCTGCGGCATCGAAGGCGGCAGTGTACAACTGACCCGTAATATCAGGCAGGCGGGGGGCGATAAGCGACCCCGCTGCCCCACGTATGTCTTCCATGCCGGATGGAAACCCGAAGCCACTAGTAGATGGCTCACCCTCAGCAAGGGGGTGATAGAAAAGGGCGCGAATAAGAGAAGCAGTCGGATTGGACGCGGTGGCCTTACCAGCAGCGCCAAACCCAGCCTTACCCAGCCCGCGCGGGTTGAGAATAGAGTCCGGGTCATCTGGGTCAAACGAATCCATGCCCTGGCCCGTAGCTAGCTTTACACCAAGGGCGGCACCGCCGAGCAGCACCGCCGTTTGGACCAGATACAGCCTAGCAAGGGCGCCCTCGGGGCCAGTGTTCGTCAGCGCGAGGCGAGCCATATTAAGCATGTTCCGAGTCAAGGCTGGGGAACGCACCATCCACGTTCGCTCAAAAGAACCCTGCTCTTTCGTTATCCCCATCTGGGCCTTGTTCAGGATCCCAGAGTAACGATTGATCTCTTTCCCAACGCGGTTCTCAACAGAGCGGCGCTGAGTAGCCGACATTCTCTCCAGCGCCGATTTGCCGCTTTTCTCAAACAGTGTCCCCATCGCAGCAGTGCCGCCAGCAGCAAGAGCAGCGTAGAAGAGCCTGTCCCACGGATCGTCAGACCCAGCCATCAAGCTAACGCCAGCTACCGCCGGCGCGATCTGAGCAGCAAACATTGTCTGACGAACCAGATCGTTTCCACCGAGATAACCGAAGGCAGTCTTTGCCTTTCCCCCGCCAGCGACAGAATCAGCCAACGCCTCCATGCGTGAAAGGTGCTTAAACATCTCCACGCGAAAAACCGGGAGCATGTTCCCAAAGCCGCGCTTCTCAAGCTGCTTCACAAGCGGGACTCGCCCAGGCCACGACCCAGCCCCCATGCGAAGATCATCAGCGATCACGCCAGGGACAACGCTGGCCTGTGTGGCCCGCCTAAGCCACTCCCGATTGTCACGAGCCCACCTTGCGACGTATCTCTCCCCGAGGACAGACGCCTTCAAAGCCGGGAACAACCCCTGTATGGCCCCAACCGGATTACGAACAGCGAGCATGAACCCGTTCATCGTCCAAGCCGAGAGGTCAGCGGAGAACATCGCCGTACGGATGTCAGACGTAAACTTATCCAGCCCCCCGAGGAAACCATTCTGAAACTCGCCCGGAACCTCCACCTCAAGCCGACGCACTGTCTCAAGAATAGACGGCTTGAACCTATACCCCTCCACGCCAGGAATAGGCTGCCAATCCAGACCTATTCCGTTGGCGGCCTCCCACGCAACGGCAGCTTCGAAATCCTTCCTGGCCGCATTAACCTTGGCGTCTAGCGCCATGAAAGCCGGATTGGAGTGAGTGCCCGGCTCAGGATGCACCGCAAGCCACGCATCACGGTCCCCCTGTGCCTGTTGGTAGATTTCGTTTAAGGCACCACGCTGGTCCACGATCCAACCATCCTTGATCTCTGTACCAGACGTGAGCGCCTTTACAGTGGTATCATTACCAAGTTGGCGGACTTTGAGATCAAGGTCGCGAGCTATTAACTCCATCACAGACCCCGCCAAGCGAAGATCTGGATGCTTGATCACAGCATCTACAACATCCTTCCCAAGTTGACGCTGGAGTTCTATCGGCAGGGGCTTAAGGAAATCTGGCTTACCTGATGTACCACTGAAGTAATCCTTAAACCCAGGCATTGCCTTCTCAAGAGATTCCGGTGTGAACTGCTGAAAAAACCGCGCCCCAGGGAGCGCCGGAGTAATAGCAACGCCTGCCCATTTCTGCCCTGCCTGTACAGCCATGAGCGATGCTTCTAAAATTGGCTGCATGGAAACAGCGGCTGCGCGCTGCTCTGGCGTCAGAACAAAGTCATCTGGATGCAGAATGACATATGCTCGTTTGAGTTCCCCATGCTTCAGGGCTTCAGGCAAGTTCGCAGCCGCCACCCCTGACCCACCCAGGACGCCTCCTTTGAACTGCACCCCATCTATCGGCGCGACCTTTTTGATGATATTACGGGAGTGAGCAGCCCACGAAGCAAGCAGTCCCCCAGCCAGGGCCTCACGCCCCTGTTCTGTATCAAGCCCCTCATTCAAACCGTAAGCCGCACCACCAGCCGCCGGAGCAAAGCGAACAGCCTCCCGCGCCAACACCCGCTTGCCCGATTCGCCAAACAGCGGCCTGGCCATGCTCTGGATATTCCACATGCGATTGATATTCTCAACCGCCTGGTCACTCCTGAGGTTATAACCGGCGAGGACAGCCGACTGAACCTGGGAATCGTGTTTAGATGATGGATCAAAAAACTCTATGATCCGGCGAGGAACGCCAGGGACCAAGCTACCAACAGCCCTGAACGGCTCTCCCCCTTCGCCCTTGATCTTCTTTTCTGCCGCCTTCAATGCATCGACAGTCCCATGAGTATCAAGTGCTCCGCCAGTACGCGCGGCAGTGATGTACTCAGCCATCTTGGCCGTGGTTGGGAACGGAATAACGCCAGGGGGGAGAGATGGCGGTCCGCCCAGCGGCCCCTGAGAACGAGCCCACGAACCAGGACCAACCGGAGGAGGTGGCGGTGGCGTGGGCGGGGCCACTGGGGGCGGCGCGGAAGGAAGCGGACCTGCTGGTGGGCCAGCGGCGGCCAACGGCCCCTGGGAGCGAGCCCACGCACCGGGGTCGCTTGGCAGCGAACCCAACTCACCACCAGCAGCCAGCGCACGCTGGCGCGCTTCCGCAAATGCTCTCCCCCTAGCGCTAGCCAGGATAGGATCCCACTCCGGGGCAAAGATCCGAAGATCGTCACCGCCGACGTTCTCGATCGAGAGCCCAAAGGCAGGTCCCTTACCAGCCCGCCCCTGCACCGTTGCAATGGCACGGTTCAGCGCATCGCGAGCCTCTGGCGTTCGAAACGCCATCGCGAGCCCACCGAGCCCGGCATAGAACGCAGCTTCTTCTCGATCAGCCCCAAACAACTGAGCAGTGCCGTATCCGGCGCCAGCCCCAGCCGCCGTACGCACAGCCGTGGCGCCACCTGGCACTTGCCCAGCGCCTCTCAGTCCCGCGCCAACCGCGCCAGTACCGACAGCCCCAGACCCCACAATCATGGCCAGATTAGTGAGCATCGACTTTCTGAACTCGTCATCCTTCATCGGCTCGCCGGTTAACATCTCTTCCGGGGTATATCCCGAAAAGAGCCCAGATGCCACGTAATTCGGCATAAGGTTAACGCCAGTGTCTATCCCGAGCCGCGTCAGAAACGGCATGATCCCCTTGCCAACCGGAGCCATGATAATGAGGCTAGCCAGAGTGGATGCAGAGACCAAGCCGGTAGCGACGTTTTGCTGCCACGTGTTGGTGCGGAAGTTCGTCGCCGTTTGTACGTCTGCCCGCTCCGCCGCCGCTTGCAAATCGGCCGCTAGCTTCTCTTGTCCAGCAAGATTAGCAAGCCCTGCGCCTCCCTCAAGACCCACCTGTGCCAGCCCGGAGGCGGCAATCTCAAACCCGCGCGCAGTCCCAGCGGTGAGCATTGTGGCGAGGTCGCGGATTGGCCCCTCTGGAGTAATAGCTTTGGTAGCAGAGCGGGCCGCCTTCGTGATGAATCCTTCCATCTCCTGGGCGTTGGCCCGCGCCCTATCTATGTCGATGAGTTGCTGAAGCAGCTTGTCCCGCTCTGGGTTCTCGCCCCAGCGCGGACCATCTGGCGGGATGGCCTCAAAGGCCCATCCTGGAACTCCCCGCTCCTCAGCAACCTGCTTCCGCACACCGTAACTTAGCTTACCGTACTTCTCAGCACCCGCTTGCGCTTTGGCACTCATGCCCACAAACCAATCTGGCATAAAAGAAACGGTCTTATCTTCAGATAGCTTCTTAGCATCTTCGGGGGAGACTGATGGAGCTTGCCTGTATTTCGACCCATTAGGATGAGTCTCAATCCATTTATTGAGTCCCTGAACAAGTTCCGCCGGGACTCCAGCCTGTGTCAGGGCCGTTTCATTATAACCAGAACGCCTTACCTCCTTGTTGCTAGCGAAGTACCCAAGGGGGTCTTTGGTGATCTGCGCGTAGTCAATCTGTTCTTTCCCGCCAACAGAGAGGAACCTGGCCCCATCTGGGGTTTGCGCCCAGTTCTTGACAGCAATTCTTGCCTTCTCTGTGTCGTCAAACCCCTTGCCATAGATGGCCTCACGCAGGTCTCCGTACTGTTCATAACCGCCGAGGTCCAAGGGCTGAGACTTCTTCGTTTGAAGATCAATGTATTCTTGGCGCTGGCGCACCATCTCAGCTTCTTGCTCGCGCTTGCGCCGTTCTTCTTCTTCGCGTCGCCGCTCTTCAGCCAGCCGCATCTCGGCGGCATTTTCGGCAGCTCGGGCAAGCGTAGACATCCAGCCCTCATCGGGGCCGGCGCGGGTGGTATCGATGCCAGACCTGTCATTGCGGAACTTGTCTAGGTTTTTGTCCACCGCGTCGTTCAGCCACGACGAACCGAAGGCTGCGAGGTCTTGCTCTAAATAAGGATCCTGAGACACACTACGCCGCAATCGCGCGACGCGCGCCCTGGAGGTTTTCTGTCCCACGGCCAAGCTGACCGATGATGTCCTTCCACGGAATCCCAACCACGCCCTCAGCGTATCCCTGAAGAGCCATCACCTCGGAATCGCTCATACGGCCCACGGTCTGAAGGCTTGGCATAACACCGCCCCCGCGGCTCATAAACGGAGCTGCGATGTTCGATGGCGGGCTAATCTGCCCAGTCGTGGCGTCGTAGAGCGACGGGGGGATGGGCATCCCATAAGACATAAGCATTCGGATCATGTCCGGCGGTGGGGTTGGGTTGCCGCGGATGTACGGGTTCTGGCTGGAGTTGATCCACGCATTGCCCATACCGTTGTTCAGGTAGGCTTGCTGCGCTGCTGAGACAGCCGCACCCCCGTTCCAGATGTTGGCACCGGAGCCAGGCATACCAGGGCCAGTCGCCCCAGGATAGCCACCTGGGATGAACGCGGGAGACGGTGATGGCTTGATCTCACTCCACGGGGAAGAGGGCAAACCAACGCTTACTGGCGGCGTAGCTATGTCCCAGGGCGAAGCCCCTGCTGGGTTATTCACCCACGCCTGCCCATTCCACTTCTTCTGCACAGGCTGCCCATCGGTGCGCATGATGTCGGCGGTTCCGAGGGCATGGCGAACGCCTCCATAGCCCATCATCCGCATCATCCAGTTCGGGATGACCGAGAGAGGAGCGCCGGTCGGATTGTACAACCCTTCCGGCTGCGCCCCCCCTGCCTCCGGGTTAGGAGCCTGAGAATCACCGATCATGCTAAAGCGATCGTTCATCATGCCACCGGCAGCGTTGCGAGGCACTTGCTCAAACGAAGCATTACCACCCTGGCGAGCTACACGGGCTGGCGTACCCGCCGCACCGAAGGCCCACAGATCACCCTCTGGACCCCAGAACCACTGCTCGCCCTCTGGGACAGCGCCCTGCGTATATGGCGTGTACGATGGACCGGCGGATGGGGTTGCTGGTGCCCTGCTTGCGGCCGGGGTGAACGCTGGGGTTGGTGTTGGCGCCCACGGCGCTGGCGCAGCGCCGGGCGCTGGGCGCACAGCCGTAGATGGTCCGATGAACTGATTACCACCCGCCCCAGCCGCGCCCGCGGTCGCGTTGCCCACGTTGCCAAACGACACGTTTCCGACCGGCTGTCCGTTAAAGACTGGGGCCGCTGTCGTTGGAACATATGCGGTTTGGGGGTTCTGTGGCACCAACGGTGTGCCCATGTTGGGTGAGCCACCCGCGGCCAGGTGCGCCCAATCTGGGGCAATGCCACGCTGCTGCATGAACAGCCCGAAGAGATCGCGCGGACTGGTCGCCATCTGCTGGATGAACTTGTCAGTATCCAGCGCAAGGTTGCCCATGCCTACGGCGCGACCGGTCTCGGCGGAAAACTGCCCGGTCTGGTTCGCCTGTGTACCAAGGACGCGCCTGGTCTCATCTTCCATCTTGGCGATGGCAGCCTGTTCCTGGTTCCACGCAGCCTGAATGCGATTCCGCTCCTGATCGTTCTTGGCGCCAGCCATGCCAACCTGGAAGTTCTGGTCCGAGTTGTAACGAGCCGACGCTATCTGATCAAGTACGTTCTGGCGGTTGATGTCCTGGCCGCGCCCGGTGAGCGCATTCTGTTCGCCGCTTTGTGCAGCAGCTACGGCAGCCCAATAGTTTGCGTCCTCCTGCTTCTGACGCGCAAGAGCTAGATTGCCTTGTGCAATAGCTTGCTGCGCCTCAGACTCAGCCAAGCGCTGCTTATCAAGGGCACTGTTCCGCGCATTATCAATCGCATCCTGAGTGTCAGTTCTGTTCTGGTTCCACTGTTGATACGGGCTGGTATCGAAGAAGTGGTCTGGGCCTGACCCACCACCCCCCTGCGGTGCATTGTATGGAGTAGAAAGAGCCTCCCATGCGTTTAGTAGCGGATTCCATCCCTGGTCAATCTGGCGATTAGTCCCAGGAATCGTAATAGTACGAAACCGCGTGTACTTACTTGTATCATCGCCACCACCGCCATCGCCATTGAACCTAAACAGATCTTCTTTAACTGGCGGAATCGGTGTGGGTGGGCTCCAACCAGGTGGAAGCCAACCAGGTCCGGGCTGGGTATCAGGCGGAGGCATCTTGTACCTTCCCCGTCCGCTGATCGCGGGCTGCGCCCCTTATGACAAACTCACAGAGCTTGCACGGCTTAGGCTCATTGTTCTGGTGGCCTACTCTCGCGGCGGCGAAATTGAGGAGCGTATCAAACTCCGGCTTCGGCAGGTCCATCAACCTGGCCCAGAAGGCAGCTTCCTGTTGACCGCTACGCGCCTCGGTGCCGATGGGCGTCTTTTGCGAAGCGCGCATCTCACCCATCACCGCAGCTCGCATCTCACCTACCTGGGCGCCGACTTCATTCAAGAGTCCTGAATGGCCTGCCATCTAGCCTCCCATAGCCTGCATTTGCGGCGCTGGCATGAGCGCCTGGTTCTGGACCGGGGCACCCGGCGCCATCGTCATTGGCCCCTGTCCGGCCTGAGCCAACGCAGCAAGCGGATCTTGATTGCTCGGAGGCGGCACGCCAGTGGCGGACATCGGGTCGCCGACCCCTCGGGCGGCCCCCGTGCCCATTGCCTGGAGGATTTGCGAGAGCGCAAGCTGGAGCTTGGCCTGGTCAATCTGCTCTTCGAGTTCGACCATATCGGCATCTATGCCCCACTCCTTCAGCATTTCTTTGCCCATGCCACGCCGCATCTGAGGCTCGTTCATCACGTCCCACGCCATGCGCCGGGCAATCAACGCAAGCGGGTTGTCAAACCCGGCATACTCGTACGCGTCGTACGGGCTCATGCCACCCTTCACGATGGCGTCGTTGGCAATCGCCAACTTCTGTTGCTTGATCAGCTCCTCATTTGGCATGAACTTGACAATAACGTCATAGCGGCCACGGATCTGGTCCGGTCCAATCTTCGCCCGCTGCATGTCCGTGTCGCCCGTGAGGATGGACACGTTGTCCTTGAGCACGTTGTCGATAAACCAGAGGTAGCGGCTCATCGCCTCAGACACCATGTCTTCAAGCGCCTGCTGACAGGAATCAAGACGCAGCTTCGACTGCGAGGTGTACATCCCGAGCTGGGCAGCTGAGTCCGTGCCCGGCACCGGGGCGCCACGGAGGGTGGGCTGGGTCGTGCCGCGCTCAATCTGGCCCGAGATGGCACCAAGAGACTGCATGTACTCGGCGCCTGGGATCTTGGCTTGGACCCAAATCTTGTCACCGTTCTTGAACACTTCCTCGGGAACAAAGTTCAGGGCACCGGGCGATGTGTCAAACGACTCCGCATCCACCTCCAGCGGTAGCATACCTATGGGAAATGCGAGCTGGCTCATGATGGCATCGAACTGGCTAAAGCGACGAGCCTCGGCCAGGGCCATCGACTTCACCTGTGGGGTGAAGAGGCCGACAGACTTGTACTTGGGGCGCCCCTCATAGGTCTCGCGGCCAAAGCCGCTATACTTCGTTATGTAGGGGAGAAAGCCGTACGGATTCTCGCCCTCGTGCTTGAACTCCTCATCAATGAAGATATAGTGCCGCCCAGAGACGATCTCGCCCTTGTCTGTCGCGTACGTGGCGGTCCACATCTCGTGAATCTTATGCTTACGGTTCCGGCGCGGGTCAACAAAGTCCTTGTCCCACTGGGCGTACATGCTGGTAACTTCATCCGAGCTAGCCTGGTAGCGCTCGATCATCCAGAGTTTGCGCCCAACAGACGGATCGACTATAATGCACTTGGGATGCAAAGACCGGCACATGATTGGAGCACTGGTGGAGCGTATGTCTCTGATTGTCTTGAGGCGATCCGCAATAGCCTTGCCACCACTCTCTTTGAGCTTAACAATCTCACCCTCTGGGAGGGTGGGCCAGAGAGTGAAATCAGGAACCTCCTTGATCGCACCTACACCATTTATGAAGAGATTCTTGCCTGCGTCCCGCCACGGATCGATGTCGGCGCCGAGGCGGCGCCAGTGGCGCCAAAGCCCCTTTAGGTGCATGCGGATCGTATCCGCATCTTCCTGCCCTTTCTTCGTATCTGAGCGAGGCGAATACTTGACCTGAATATCCGCCGGCATAATGTTGTCGATAGCCTCATCAACAACCGCGCGCAGCGTGGTCGGCTTGGTCAGCTCATAACCCTCCGGCAGGTCAACAAGCCCGTCAAACTCCCCCTCATAGTATTTCTCGTTCTCGTCATAGACACGCCACAGATCAGCGTGGTAACGCTCCTGTGATCGTATGAGTTCGAATGCGTCTGCGCTAGTCTTAGGCGGGAGCAACTATCCTGCTTCTCCGAGGCGCGGGGACACGCCATCCCATAAGAAGCATACTTCCCCTGTCAAGCGGAAGGATTCCGTTTCTGCCTGAGCCGATTCCACGACGTCGGCTTCTTGCGAGATTCAACCTGGCCCAGGTGCTTTAGCAGCCCGTAGCCTAGAGCTTTACTACTGTGGTTATTCTTGTCCTGGGGCTTCTCGCTGATAATGCGACCATCCCTATCAGTCATGAACTTCCACACTCCCATCTCTGGGAAGACAGGCTCATCGAGGCCGCACTCCATGAGAAGACCCCGACACTTGGGATCTATCGTGAACTGCATAGCCTTCGCTGATGATTGTACACGTTCGATCAATCGGTCTTCGTGCCAGAACTTCATGTAGAAGTTTATGCCAGTCAGTTTCTTCCAAATCTCAAGCGAAGACGTGTTCGCATCAGCGTGGCGCTTGGCTGAAACGTCTAGCACGCCCTCCCTGACACTGCCCCAGAATGGCTTGGTCTTGCAGATTTCAATCACATCGCGTGTGTCTTTGCGCTGCTCATAAACTTCATCATAGACATGGAATCGCTTACTCCCCTCGGCGTCCTTCCAGATGGCAACAAAGAGCACGGCATAGGCCGTTGCGTAACCCGGATCAATCCATATCTCTCGTTCTGCATCGTCTGGCACTTCCGCCCACTGGACATGCTTCTCGGTGACCTCCTTGAGCACGCGGAAGCGGGGCGGCCTGGCGACAGCAGCGCAACGCTCGAGAAAGAGGTCTTCGCCAAGGGTGGCTGACCAGGATAAGAACTCATCATCCTGCTTGCCGCCGGGGAACTCGTGCAGGTTCGCCCATGTGGGGATGATGTACGTCTTAATGCCCATCAGGTTGTCGCGCTTGCCGATCTGCTGCCACTCCTTCCAGACGACTGACGATTCCTCCAGGGTGCCGTTATAAACAACGAAGCCGCGAGTCGCCGCCACACGCCCACGGACGTTCTGGAGCCCCGTCAACACAACGCCACCCGTCTCAACCACGAGCGCGCCTTCAGGGTTGATGCCACGGCAGGAATCAGGGTTTTCGAGGGACCACGTTTGCACTACCACGCCATCAGAAGTGACCAACCGCCACGGACCATCGCTTGGCTTGCTCATATGGCGTTCGTTGGCGAGCTTGCCCAGAGCGCGGAGATCGTCTTCGAGCATCCCAAACTCGATACGCGACTCTTTATAGTTCGGACCAAAGATGACAAAGTGTGGGTCGCGGGGCTTCGACTTCGAATCGATGAACACCGGGCGCCCCTCTTCCGTGAAGAACTTCTCTTTGCGAAGCAGCGGGAGGGCAAGGACGTGGGGAAGCAGGATCTTCTCGGCGATGGTGGAGTTATGAGTAGGGATGAAGCCCCTGCCAGACAAATAAAGATTTGATGGCGAATCGACCTGAATACACCGAACCGGGACAGATGTCACCGCATCAACGGAAACGATGTACCGGCTTGCTTGACTTTTGCCAATCTTTGTCTTTTGACGCTCAGCCTTTCGTCGAAGATGACACACGGGCGTAGTCGTTACGAACCAAACGTCCCACACTGGACCACAATCCTTTCCATACAACATCGCCCTGGATTCCGTCACAGACACCCTGATGCCAAGACTCAAACACAGCTCCGCAAATCCATCCACAAGCACTTTGTTGGTGTTTGTAAAAACGCAATGGCCTTTTGTGTCAATGTATCCATCGGTGTCCATAAGACCACGCAACAGCTCTAGCCTCTGGAGTTCACTAGCAATGAGATAATGAGTAGGTATGTGCTTATTTCCAAGCACACCAAGCGCCCGCAAGGCGGTTGAAAATGCATTCCTGTGCCCATTCTTTTCACCAAGAATATACAAATACTCAGCCCTGGCCTTTCTGGCAGGAATACCGAGAGCTACTATTCGATCAATTATTTCTGGATCTGCACTCGCCATACAGGCGCTAGCAGCAGACCCATCCCCCAGCCACGCGCCCAGAACATACGGTGGGATGCTTTGTGGCACCTCTTGATAATCAACTACACAACATCCATCGATAGAGTGGTTCGAGTAGTCCCTATGGTTAGTTGGATTTGTCAAGAGAAGCGTATCGGCTATTTCTCGCGTAGTCCGAATCTCCCCACCTGACGGAGCGACCGCGCAAGCGCGGTCGCTCGTGGCCCTCGGATAGGGTGCCCGCTGCCCTGTAGCCGTACTCGAACGAGCCATACGCCGTTTTGCCCGGAACTCAGGAGTCCTTCGTGATAAAGCCCTACGATCCGCCTTGGTGCAGGTTAGCCACTCATGCTCAGCATCCACCACCACAGAAGCCCCATCTCTCAATGTAACCCTATAGCACGGACGGCCAGTTTCAATTGGCCCAACCGCCACCACATTGCAAACCTCCCCTTTTTCAGAGAAGACACGATCACCTAGGCGAAGAGCCCCAAATAGCTTCCACCCATCTGGAGTTGGAATAGGCGTATCAACAGCCTGTGCTTTCCCGCTTCGAAGCCCCCCAAAAAGGCAGGGGAATCTATCCTGGGCCACTAGCGGAGCTGACTGCTCTGGGCCAGCAGGGGCGAAGCCGAGCGCCTTGTACACTCCAGCACAGGCCGAGTAAGGGAGTCTTTCCAACCTAAGACTCCTCTGTTACGTCGATCGCGTTCTGCGCGCGTAGTGAATCTGTGTACGCCTCAAGACCATCGATGGCGTCCTGCACGCCCTTGGCGCCCCGCGGAGCCTCTTCAGACACGCGGTTGTATTCCCCACGTTCCCTGGCAATAGACTCAAGGATCTTGCGCTTCTGCTCTTCTAGGGCAACGTACTCGGAAATCTTCAGCATCTCGGTAGACCGGATTAGCGCCTCTACCCTGATGAGTGATTCCTCGTGCGCCCGCACGCGATCCTCGCGGCCCATGCGGCTAACGATGCGCAGGGCCTCACGGTGCTCCTCGCGGCACTGGATGAGCTGCTTGCGGTGGCGCTGAATCCAGACTTTGTGCGAGGCCCTGGTGAAGCGTTTGTCTACCGGGATGAAGTTGCGGTTACACCACTGGATGTACTCTTCGTAGGCCGACCCAGCGCCACCCGCCCATGTCAGATAGGACGCCATCTGGGGGCGCGTCAGGTACGCCTTAATGCGACCTGAATCGCCGTGCGTGCGGGGCGGCCCAAGCAGCTCAGTCAATGCTGACTTCCTGGATGATGCGCCGGCTGTTGGAGGCGGGCGGCTCACGGAAACCTTGCTGCTCGATCTCCAGTATCTCACCATTCTGGACCGAGGTCACATCGTAAAATCTGACCTCTGGGTGGCTACAGCGGCCAACATCGAGCATGCGCTGCTGATAACCCGAGGTGCAATCTACACAATAGTCTTTGGGCGGCAGTGTCGTTGCCAAGCGCGCTGCCTCTACCCAGTAAAGGAACGAATAATCGCTCTGGAAGCATGGAGGAGCGAGAACTCCGTCCTCAAATTTGAGACGAGATCGGGGAGGGGACGGCTGAGACGCAAGGGGGAACGCCACCTATGTAGGTATGCCTGCCGGTATTTCCCCTCAACCCGATCTGCTTACAGTCTATCACAACTACCATTGCGATGTCAACTACTCACACTCAAGGAAGGCTCTGATGAACGTAGCCGCGAGGGGCGGGACGATGGCATTGCCGTAGGCGCGCAATTTGCCCACTCTACCAAGCGCGGCATGGGCGCCAAAGACTGCCTGCTTGTACGCCTCAGCATGGCGTGCCAAAATGAGTGACACGGCAAACACAGGGTCTGTAGGTTCTGAGGGCTGTTGTCTAGCGGATTCCCATTGATGTGGTGGACGCAAATCTCCGCTTCGCTGTCGCAAGCTCCGCACGAGCCTATCTGTTTTTTGTGAGCCCGTTTCCGGGATGCAGCCACCGACGGGGGCTCTGTTGCGTGCTGCCTCGATACTGAGCACGAGATCGAGCAGAAGCGGCGTCGTAAGAAGTTGCTGACGCACTCCAGTTGTTTTGCTTTGCCCACTCGCTTGCGAGTGAATGGCGTCCCGCACCATTCGCAATGCTTCGTCGGGGTCTCTTTCGCTGGCAGTCCCATAAACCACTACCTCTTTCCAAGCTCGCTCTTCAATGGCGCAAAAATCCCCCAGATATGACTGAAACCCATAAGCCAGCGGGAAAAGTCCGGGTTGAGTGCGCCGCGTTTTTCCATCGGCACACTGGATAAGCTCACTTGGCGTCCAAGGAGAGAGTTGATTGGCGTATTTTCCAGCATACTCGCTCCGTCCTTGTGGTCCCGAGTAGTCGGTGTTGCCCAACCCGCCAGGGTCGCTGCATCGTCCAGGTTCAGCATGTGGCCCTGTGCCCGACGCTCCAGGGCCTTCTCCGGATTCGTTTGCAGCCCCCCGCGACTCTCTGGAATTGCGTTCGGCGTTGGCCACCCGCTCAGAGTCGCCGCCATCCCCAATGTCAGCCCAAATCCGTTCCCGTTCTTCTTCTCTGCCTTTATCCGCGCTCGTCGTTCCTGCCAATTTGCGTCTACTGTGTTCAGTCCCGTATCCGGCGTCGGCCACCCAGTAGAGACGCTGTCGGATGTGGGGTGCGCCCGCGCTCGCAGCGCACAGATCGGCGGCCCCGACTGCATATCCCAATGCTTCCAGGTCAGCACGTACTCCAGAGAGCCATTCACGTCCAGCGCGAGACGCAACCTGCTCTCCAAAGACCGTCCGAGGGCGGCGCTCGGCGATGAGTCTTCGCATTTCGGGCCAGAGATGGCGGCTATCTGCTGTTCCTTTGCCCTTCCCGGCGACGCTGAACGGCTGGCACGGGCAACTCCCAGACCATATCTCGCGCCCTTGCGGCCACCCTGCGAGCTGGAGTGCATATTCCCAGCCGGCGATACCGGCGAACAGATGAACGCGCTCGTATCCAGAAAGCTCATCTGGCTGCACATCTGCGATACTCCTCTCGTCTACAACGGCGTCAGGATAAAGGTTGCGCAACCATTGCGCAGGGTACTTATCGAACTCGTTGAAGTAGATCACTGCGAGATCGGCTGCATCTGGCCCCCGCGGGCCAGGTCAAGGATGAACGGCACACTACCACGCGGACCGTGACGATTTTTCATGATCGAGATCATGAGTGGGATCTGCCCAAACTTCATCTCCAGCGCCGACCTTTCTTCGTATTCCATCGGAATCCACTTGAAGCGGTGCTTCGGCACGCACTGGCAATAGCCACCTAGCGCAGCGCATGTCGAATCGTCCTTCACAACCATGATCGAGATTGCCGCATCTGCGTCCTGAGACTTCGAGGCGGAGCCCTTCATGTCGTCAAGGTCGATATACGTGCGCATGTCTTTCTTCCCACCAGCGTTGAACGGTTTGCGGATGTGGCTCGTGGCGATGACATGGACATTGTTTGTCTTGGCGATTTCCTTGAGCTGCTGGTGGACGAACGACTCATTCTTCACATCGTTCTCTCGGAAGCGCATCGAGTAAACGTGGTCCGCCAGGTCCACGATGACATACTTGATATCCTGCGTGCGCTTCAGCCGGGCTGCGGCGGCGCGCATGAAGGCAATATCCATACTAGAGCGATCACAGATCCAGATCGGGATCTCCCGCACCATCTCGGCCGCATTGTTGATCTCTTGCAGATGGCTACCGAGCGACCGCTCCCAACGGAGCTGGCGTAAGTTCAGTCCTGACTCCAACTGCACCAATCTTTCGAGCACCTGGATGTGAGGCATCTCAGTGGTGAACCACAGGCCGGGCACGCCGTTGCAAGCGAGGCGCCAGCCGATGTTTTGGACGAAGAAGGACTTGTATTGGCTTGTGGGCGCGTAAACGGCGGTGACTCCACCAGCCTGAAGCCCATCGAGGTAACGATCCAATGCCTGCCAAGAAGTGGGAACACCCGCAACGGACTCTGGGTCATTAATAAAGCGATCAATTCTTGCCAGGAGCGGAGCGACTTGATCGCCCATCGGGGAGACAGACGCATCCGCGCCTGAAGCGCCGACGATGAGAAGCTGTTCGACTTTATTGAAGGCGGCATCTACGTCCTCTCCGTCCAGTATAGCAAGGCGGACAGCCTCTTCGCCCGCGGCCAAGAGGGAACGGCGCCGGCGCAGACTGACAATCTCATCCGCCCAATAGTCTGCCTCTTCCGGGAGCGCACCCTGCATCCATGCAGACAATCCGGAAATCCCGGACTGTTGGGCCACGGTCGCCGAGGAGATCGGCTTACCCTCGATAGCGAGATCGCACATGGCCCCGAAGACAGTGCGCGTCTCGCCATGAAAGAAGTCCTCCGGCAGGACCGTCTCCATAATGTCCGATACTAGATCGGGCTGAAGGAGGAGGCCGCCAAGGAGCTTCTTCTCTGCCGCGAGGCTAGAAGGTGGTTCTACGGAGTCAATCTTCGGGGTCAACGATCTCTACTGGCTTACCAGCCTTTCTACGAACTTACCCGTTGGCATCCGTGGCCTCCGCAAGCGTCATGGGCGGATTGACGATCTCAGCCCACTCCTCAACCATCTTACAGAAGTCGGCCACGGCCCTGGGCTCGTTCTCGACCGTGATCAGAGCCACGACCTTGTGGTTCTCAATCTGAGTGAAGAGTGTCCAGCCAGCGCGAGTGATCGGGACGATGCAGTTCTGCCCAACGTCAGAACCCGCGATAGCCGCGTCAAGGCCAGCGCGGTATTCCGAGACAAGATTCCGGGTGGGGGGTTTCTGCCGGCGGCGGCTAGCCATTGAACTCACGCTCCACGATGTTCGTTACCACAAACTCGATGCAATCCTCAAATCGAGAACCCTTCCATAACTGTTCCAAATGACGAAGCTTCGCGCACAAGCGCTCAAAGCGATCCTCGACCAACGCTGGGAAGAGATGAGTCCGATCAGTCGTAGCCACCGGAGGTACGTTGGGGGAAGGTGGAAAATCACCCACGTAGGGGAGGTGGTATGTCTGCTCGTGGCTCTCGATGGCATAGGTGATGTCATCGAGAAGCTGTTCATACTTCGCCTGTTTCATTTTGCTCTCCTCCGAAACGAAGGATTCTCTGAATCCTTCAAGCTTGATGGATCCTCCGGATCCCTCATTTGGACGAAACTCATACTCAAGGGCGGCAACGAGTTTGTCCCACGTTGTCACGTATGTTGAAACCAGAGGGTTTCCCTTCCGGCGCACGCAATACTTGCCATCGTCGTCCCTGGTGATGGTAACCTTCACAGTACGCAATCCATGCACGTCCAGTCAAGCGGGGCTGACCACTGCGCCAGCCGGTGCCAACCCGCGAGCGCCAGGGCGTTGAGGATGTCCTCGCGGTCCATGCCGCGGTGATCGATGTCATCCTCAGCGCCACACTCGATGCAGCGCACGAGAGATGCCTGTGCCGGTTGATGTTTTGGATAATCGACGTGGGGCCTCCCGCCCTCCATTCCGGATAGTTGCCTCTGCAACCTTGTCACCTCGTCCCTCCTTTCAATTCGCGTTTTCATACTCTTTTTCCCAGAAGAAGTCTTCCACACCAGCCTGCATGAGGCGTATCTGGCATCGTTGGCAAGGCATGTGGGTAGAGTAGAGTACGGATCCATCCACGCTGCGACCACTCTTCGCTGCCTGGAGAAGCGCGTTCTCCTCTGCATGGATCGTACGGATACAATGCCCACCCTCCATCTGGCATCCTACATCGATACAGTGCGCCTGTCCACTCGGAGAGCCATTGTAGCCAGTCGAGACGATGAACTTATCCCGCACGAGCACGGCACCCACGGAAAGCCGGGGACAGGTGGCGCGCTGAGCTACAACCGCAGCAATGTTGAAGAAGTAGTCACTGACGGACGGCCTCTTATCCGTTATCATGCATGCCCCTCTGCCCGTGTGGACATCACTCATGTGCAATATACTTTGGTACGCGAGTAATCCTCAGGTGCAGAGGAACCGTTGGAAGCATACAAATCCACAAATCAAACTGCCTCCATTCATTACCAAGTAACCAGCTCTTCCAGAAAAAGCCTATCCAGCAATCTTGCCTCTTAAATTCCAGACGGACCCTTACACGTATCATGAACTCTTCCACGCTATATCGGCCGTTACTGGCATATCCAAACCCCCTCGTAGCGGTCGCACTCCCGGCACCGATCTGCTAAACAGATCCGATCTGTATCAGTACTGCACTGAGCACCGAGTGCGAAGGCTGCCGCCAAGAGCCCCACCAAGGCTATCCCAGCCAGGATCAGATTATCGCGCATTGTTGCGCCAATCCCAACAGGCGCTCTCGACTTTGAACGAGGTATGCCCGAAGAAGACGAGGACGGAGCCGGTCGTGTTTCCACTTTTCGGCTTGCCCGTCTCATGGTCAATAAACGAGATGCGGCCCCTAACGAAGACTTCACCAAAGACACCAGGGCGGTAGCCATCCTCGTTTTTGACAAAATCATAGTACCACCTAGCATCGGTGTTGTTCGGGAGGAGCGCCACAACCGTGGCCCCAAGCGCCGCTTCACCGACGGCCTTCTTCACCCACGCGTAAGTGTTGGAAAAGGGCGGATTCATCCAGCAGATTTCTCCCTTCCAGTTCGCCGTGAGCCCATCCATGACTTCGTTGAAGTACCGCTCAGTCTTGTGATTCCGAGCATCCGCGCAGACATCGAGCGTGAAATGTAATTCGTTGTTAACGGGCTGGAAGATTTCTGGAGGCGTGCCCCAATTATCTTTGGAAGAGATCCGCCGCCGATCCCCAGGGGCGCTCATGTGGAGATTCTTCCAGAATCTACACTTAGACGAGATTCTTGAATTTCAGTCAATTGGGATATCGATCAAGGTAGTCTCTCAACTCTCCGTAGGTCATCAATCAGGGCCCCTTATCAGTGGGTAAGAGCATCTTACCACGCCACCGGCCCCCGCGGCAACCCACCCTCCGTAAGCTACGACTACCTTTACAATTGTAACGAAACGGATCTACTTCTACTCTTATTGTCAAGTAATGATAGATTTGACAAGTTTGAGTGGATTTGAGAAGATTTCTCCGATTGACAAGGGGTGCTAAACTACTCATAATTACCGGCACCTGATGGGTTCTAGAGAGCCAATCGAGCTGTTGAGCGATCAGTTCGATCCAGCAGACAGAACAAAGTGTGTACACTTTGTCTTGTTTGGCTCAGATAACATAGATAGGCTAGCTATCAGGCTCAGCCAGCCAGTTCTCCCAACAATGGCGCACTCTGATAATTTTCAGGGGGGTCTTTTTGTCTTGCGGTTATTTTTTGTCTGATTAGCTTCGAAAAGCGAGACAAACGAGGGGGCTGGTACCATGCTCGCCACGGCCGAAGGCCGTGAGCCATCCCCCTGGTACCCTGGGGGGGTACCCTACCTAGGATGGCTGGTGGCGAGCCGAGCGCTCGCTCTGGACTCAGGACAACAAGCGCACCATGTCCCCGAGATTAGGCGACCCTAATGTTGCGAGACAGGACAACCATTGCCAGTTTGGAGAGGGAGCGACCACGGTATAGCCACAGCCTATGTATCCATAGCCAATTGGTACTGGCACGAGCGTGGCCGACCCTTACAATGGATAGCAGGGATCGGCCCGCGGCCGACTGGCGCTCCCGATGGCGGCACCATCGGAACCCGTCCCCGCAAGGAGCACCAGACTGCGGGCGATCCCTACCAACACTCGGAAGGGGACCAATGGCAATCTACGAACCCGTACCAGACGCCGAGCTCGCACACGAAGCAGCCCTCCTCACGCCCGAACAACGCGCCGCGCTCGACGCGGCCGACTATGCGCGCGCCGCCTACGATGCTCGCGCCGAAGTGGCGGATGCCGCCGCCGAAGCGCTCGCGTCCAATTCATGCTTACGACACCCCTTCGACGGATGCCAGTGCGCCGACCAGGGTATCCCCGCGGCCGAACCCCTATTCTCGGACGAAGCTGCGATGTGCGCGGAGTGTGCCGCGGAAGCATTTGAGATGACCGAATGGGACACCATTCGCGGGCCCGGGAAATTCGAGGGTGAACCGTTGTGCACCTACCACGCCTATCATGTCGTGCTGGATGGATGCTCGGATGATTCTGGCGACGATTGGGATCGAGTCGGCAATGTCCTGCTCGTCTATTCGGGGCAAGGGTTCGTTTCCGGTGAGGTGTGCGCCAGCGAAGCGGAAGCTAAGAATATGGCGCAAGCGTGGCATGCCGACGAAACAACGGAAGAGGAGGAGTGACGCGTGGCGCGCTGGACAATCGTCAATCCTCACCTTGCCATGTACAAGCCCTACGCTGGCTTGTACTACTTCATTCGCACCGACGATCCGCTACGCCTTAGCGTGTTCCGATGCTCGCATGACGATGGCGGGACCGTGCGCCTAGGGTCCGCCCGCACGCTGGCCGAAGCGCAACGGTTTGTCGAGGACGATTATGAGTAACGCTTACTGTCGAGCTAGCGGGGGATGGGCGGCCCCCGCTGGCACGCTCGCAAGCGTGAGAAAGTAAGGGGAACGAAATTGGAAACCGTACGGCAAGCAGCTGAGCGCCTGGGGCTCAAATCATGGGACGGCGCGCTCCCGCAACCGTGGGCCAACCGTATGCACGCAAAGTTCGGCGCTTGGCCGATGGGCGTCATTGTCTGGTGCTACGATCACGCAACGATCTTCGGGGAACCGATCGCGCTTACTTCTGACGGGGAAATCTTCACGCGCGACTTCGCCGAGAACGGATACGGCAAGTGAGCGCCCCCGGTGTGGCCCAAGCGTGCGCGGAGCTCGCGGAGCGCCTTGCGCGGATGTGCCCATGCGGGCATCATGTCTATGAGCACGGTATATCCGTGCTCGCGTCGGGGCGGTTCCCCGTGATCATCGGCGGCTGCCGGCGCTGCCAGTGCACCGACGAACATTACAAGATTGGGGGACGATCGTGAAGGATTATCCGGTGCCCATCCCTTGCCGCCGCGGCTGCGGAGCTTGGTTGCGTAACGTGCTTGACGCCGCGCAGCACCCGTGTCTGCGCTTGCTACGTGGTCAATTCTGCGTTGAGTGCGGGGAAGCGCTTGGGGAATCGTTCGTCTGCGAAGAGTGCGGGGCGGAAGCGTGACTGACACACTGCGCACCCTCACGGTCGGGCGCTTCACGGTTGCCGTAGTTGTGGAGTCGGAAGAATGGTCGGACCATTCGTGGCTCGGTCGCTATTGCAACCTACGCGATGTGAAGCCCTATGAGTACGTCTACGATCGCGCCAGCGATGCTGTGCGCGTTCCGGGGTCCGACCTATGGCGCGATCGGTGGGGGCGGATCGTCAACGCTGGTGCTGAGCTGTGGCACGACAGGCGTTCATACCGCTACATCGCGAATGACAATGGTTATGATCGCATCGGCCATATGTTCGCGGATGCCGACCGATTGCGCGGTTTGGAGCAGGGCGACTGGCAATTTGTCATACTCGGCGCCGTCGTTACTATGGACAACGGCGCACACTGGGCACTACCAAACGTAATCGGCCGCGCGTATCTCGGTGGAATCGAATCGGACTCGGGGGACGCGTATTTCAGATCAGAGGGACGTAACTTGATTCACGAAGCGATCGCCGACGCGCGCATGACGCGCGCAGCGCTCGCCTGAAAGCTTACTGTCGCGCACGGGGGCGCCAAACAATCGGATTGGTGCCCCAAGCGTGCTAGCAAGCGCTTGACGCCAGCTACCCACAGGAAGGGGTTCAATCCTGATGTCTCACCGATTCACGCTGGAACAGATCGAAGAAGCAGCCGAAGATCAAGGTGGATTCTGCCTTGCTTGTGGCGAGCCTGCCTACGGCGTTGAGCCCGATGCACGCGGTTATGAGTGTGAGGAGTGCGGCAAGCATCAAGTCTACGGCGCAGAGGAAATCGCCATTATGGGGGCTGGTAGACTGATGGCCACGCGAGTAGCTAGCACTCAATACGCGCTCGACGGTTCGCCCGTTACGCGCACACGCTTTCGGTTCGCGCCAGGGGAGTACGATTCGCTGCGCGAACTAGCGGAGGCGCACCGTATGGAATGCGAATTCCACTACGATCACCTGTCTGATCACAAGGGTCCGCGCGTCCTGTATTTGCGTCCCGATCGGGAGTATAAGTGGGGGCCGAACAGCGCGCCCATATTCCGCCTCTATTATGACGATCCGTGGGAGCCGATCGGCAACGGTAAATACAGCGATGTGATCTGCCAATGGTGCCACGATTACGGGCTCGCCCACGAATATGACTTCGGCCCCGAATGGTGCGAGCGTGGTAGTCACGACGTGATACAGCGCAACCCCCGAAACGGATGGCGCGGCTACATCGTCAACGATCCCGAAGCTGACGATAACGACTTCGACCCGTGTTGCGTAGGGTGCGCGCAGCGTTACTACAAAGAACACGGACATACGCGCGAACAGATGGCGCCAGGCCGCCGCGTTGCGTGCGACTTCTACAGCTACGACGAATTGGTCGACCTTGGTTTCACTGAGGGGGAGTCGTTCTTCGGTGGTAGACGCGATGACGACGAACTAGAGCGTTATCACGCCTACTGTCTCGACCTTATAGAGCAAGGCTACATCTGCCTTACTGATCAAGGCGCTACTGGGATCGGTTTCGGTCCTGATAACGTCACGGTCTACTATCGGAAAGGGGAGTAAGTTGGAAACTTTCGATTTCGGGGACGGGCCGATCCCGGCCCGTCGGCACGCGAACGGGGGCGGATGGGTAGCTGCCACGGCGCAGGTGTCCGGGAACGTGCAGGTGTCCGGGGACGCGCAGGTGTCCGGGAACGTGCAGGTGTCCGGGGACGCGCAGGTG
>ERZ1292642.169-Hain-H14-01um-R1-169-length-43306-cov-6_pt1 | contig 43306 bp, 66 predicted proteins | sample MGYA00564403_ERZ1292642 | MGnify/ENA primary metagenome ERZ1292642 (study PRJEB36523, sample SAMEA6512643) | groundwater metagenome | collected 2019-01-09 | study: AquaDiva: Metagenomics assemblies of 32 groundwater samples
GGGTGTAGGATGACTGAAAAAAATATGAAAAGAATGTTCTTTCTGCTTGGCATAGTGCTTGGCATAGCTATGGGGGCGTTGCTGTGGGCATGACTGAAGAACGCTGTGGTTACGTTACGGAGCGGGCTGAGGATAGGCTTTGCGCGACGTGCAGGCAGATACGCGACCTTCACATTCCGGGGCAACCTGAGGGACGCCACCCCTTCCTCGGTCGCCCGGTTGCGGTGTGTGGGCATGAGGAAAGCGAGCACTACCAGTCACCGGCTGGGCTAGTGTGTAGTTTATGCTTGGACGCTGTGCCACTAGAAAAAGATGGCTACCTGCCAAACAATGTAGGAAATGCCGCACACACCTACACGCCCGCCCGACTGTGCGAGACGTGCGCTGGTGAGGCGCAAATCGTAAGACCTAACCTTGGCGAGTTCGGTTGGTGGGCACTTGCTGAAGATGCGTATGAACCCTGTCCCGCAGGCTGCGTGCTGGGGCTGGTACTGACGTGAGGCATCCTCGCTGGCTTTGTCCTAAGTGCAGAAAACTAACTCTAGTACGCCATGAAAGGGCACCAACTGGTAACGCTGATAAGGAGTGGTATGTAAGGTGCTCAGAGTGTTGGGGACCAGTATATATGAGGAAGATTCAGGATGCTGTTGAAAAGACTGGTACTGTAAAGTCAAAAGGAGTTACTTAACTTGGCTGAGGATAAAGTATATAGACTGTCGGTACTGCTAGACGCATACAGAAAGCAGAATCTTGAAACCGAATTGCAGTATAGCACTGAGCTAGAGATAGTAGCTAGTATGAGGGTAGAGGATATGATAGACTATAACTATCATGCTCACTTTGGTCCAGAGCCTAACTACCAGAGTGTCTACTCTGTAATACAAGCGCAGGGTTTACGGTGTTCAGCTGCTGGTGAGAATATAGGCTGGATAACGACTAATGATGATGGGGAGGCTGTGGACCTTATCTTCCAGGGCTTTATAGACAGTCCTACACATAGAGCTAATATACTGAGTAATACTTTTACTCATTGGGGAGGTGGCTTTGGATACAATAACGGTAGAGAGCTTACCTGTGTTATGGTGTTTGCCAGGTTTGTAAAGGAGTAGATATGGAAGCCAAGCAGTACGAACTTACTTTAAGTCAGCGCTATTATCTTAGATGCGCACTGACAGAGCTAGAGCGACTAAAGTCTCCCAAGGCTTCAGTATCTCTAAACTATGTAGTAGAATCTCTTAATAGAGTATTAGATGGTGAGAAGCTAATTATTACTTATCCGACACAGTATGTTCCCGAGGATTATATCCCTATGACAGATGAGGAAGCATGGGAGGGTCTTATACTGATGGGGCCTAATGGCTAAATCAGCAAACAACCTGCGTAGAGATATTCTACTTACAATAGGGCGCCCTAAGCTCAGGGATGTTCCTAAGAGAACACGAGCTAAGAATCCAAAAACATCTCTTATGCTCTTACTAGAGGAACGCTATGAGCAACCTATAGAAGAGCTGCTTTTGCAAGGAAATATACCTGAGTTAGCTGAAAGGTTTGGAGTTAGTAAAGCCGTCATATCTCTTTGGTGGAATCAGTTTGGTATACCATCCACTAAGAAGCGGAAACACTCCATTGCCTCATGATGGCAAGTTTGAGCCTGTACGCTGGCAAGACTTTGTAAGATGGGAGCCTCCTCCTAGCGAGATCATTTTAGGAGATTATAATAGTAAGCTGTTAGTTACCCCGAGTAAAGGAATACTCTATGGCAGGGGAAAGAGTTATAAGACAATGCTTGGTATGCGATTGGCTACATCAGTATCTACAGGAAGTTCATGGCTCGGCTTTAGTACCCTGTCAGGTGGCTGCAATGTGTTATATCTAAATGCTGAGTTGCCAGGCGAGCTCATACATGAGCGTGTAGTACAGATGAACACAGGACTACAGTTAGGGGAGAACAATCTCTGGATCTGGAATAAGCATGACTTTCGGTTAGATAATGACCTTGGCTTCCAACTTCTTGCTGACTTTGTAGACAAGCATAAGATAAAACTTATAGTCATAGACCCATTGTATAAGATTGTCTCCCATGACTTACGAGAAGAAAGTACTGTCAGGAGTGTTACCAATAACATTGACAGACTCATCACTGATTACCGAGTATCGGTTTTTCTTGTTGCTCACCCAAGGAAGGCGTCCTCAGAGCAAGAGCATAGTGACTTAACAGAGGAGTCGCTCTATGGCTCTGGGATATGGCTTTGGTGGGCTGATACGGTAATAAGGGCTGATAGAGGAAGGAGCGAGCTTGATAATAGAAAAGAGATAAAAGTGAGTTTTGATATGACACGGCTAGCCAGTGTAGACATAGAGCCGGTTAGATATCAACTCCGAGACGATGATCTTCAGTTTGTCAGTGACATAATTATCTTTGATAGGAGTAAGGCAAAAAGTGGTTAGTGATATTTCTGGATTCAAGCCTAGCGTAGCTCCCCCGCGAAGTGGTTTTGAGCATCCCCTTCTGGATTTTGAGGGAGTGCTAAAAAGTCAGGACTACGAGGCTAAAGCTATTGAGGGCAGTACTCGACCCTTAATGATTGTGAAGTTTAACTTCACAGATGTTCAGGTTATTGATGCGCGCTCTCCATATCTATTCCCTATTGCTACCATTGAGGTAGTTTATAGTGAGTTTGATAAGAACGCATGGAGTACTCTATCGGAGTCCATTCGTAAGGTGCTGCCAGGGGACGCTGATTATAGTAAAGCTATTGACTTACTGGTAGGTAAGCGCCAGCATTGGGTATGGTCAGATACTGTCCTTCAAGGGCCAGCGAAGGATGAGGATGGTAATGACTTACTCAACGAGAAGGGCAAGAAAACATACGTTGACCAGCCTGGTAAAGCATGGAAGATAATGAGCGTTGAAGGCTTTGGCGGAGCAGCTGGCAATCTCTATGACGCTCTTGTGGACCTCATAGATGGTAAAACTGATGCCGCATTTGGCGCAGCTTTGTTTGATACCAAGTTAGGAGCGCCACTAAAGCAACTGCAAGGTTATAGGGATGCCGTGAACTCTCATACCGAGGATAAGTTGCTTCCTATGCTTGAGGGCCAAGGCAAGATTACTCGTGATGCTCAAGGGGTATGGCACAAGGTTGAGTCTACAGAAGCGGTAACCTAAATGCCCTATGAAGGCTTTGTTGAAGTAGTTAAGTGTGGTACAGCAAGAGCTAACAAGTATCTGGAGGCCGGATATAAGCTACTGCATATTGGGACAGAGAGTTATGAAAAAGAGTTAGGTAATGGAGATAAATATATCCAACATACTATTAACTTAATTCTGGGTCGGCCAGACGATGTAGCTCATATTGAGGTAAAGTAATTGGAACACTCTAGAAACGAAGCCCTTGAGGATAAACTTCTTTCTGAAATGATGCAGTGGATGGGGGATGAGCGTATCCACCCTACAGTTACAGATTTAATCTACTGCATGACTAAGAGTTTCATGTTCGCCAAGAATCCTACTCTGCAACGTTCACGAAAAACAAAGATGTTTTTTCTCTTAGGTTTAGGTCTAGAGAAAGCGTTGTTAGGTATGAGAGGTGGATTACGAGTAGAACTCCATCCTTCATTAGACGGCATTGGGTATCATGTAGACTCGCTTATGGAGGTAGACTTAACAGAAGTAAAGTCAACTAGACAGGGTATAACTTTAAATCCTGATACGTTCTCTATGGGCTGGAAGAGGCAGATACTAGCCTATCTAAAAGCTGTAGGGTTAACAGAGTGTGACTTTGCTATCATCCATATAATACAAGCAGAGTTACAGTGCTGGCATGTGAAGTTTACCCAAGAGGAAATAGATACAAACTGGGAATGGGTTAGGGATTACCGTAAGCCTGTCTGGGATAGTGCTATGGCTACAGGTATTCCGCCCACGCCATTTACCACAAACGAAGATTGGGAGTGCAGGGACTGCGAGTTGCTTGCCTACTGTAAGGGGACTACGAGGAGATAGCGTTGCCTAATATGAGTATTGAGGCTACGACTGGTAAGGGTAAGACCAGCCTAGCGTTGACCGCACCACTCCATATAGTACATTTTAGCTTTGACTTGGGAGTTAAAGATACTATCTATGGGGAGTTATTTCCAGAACGCTACGATGGGTTGCAGATTGATTTTATTCCCTGGAGTAGCAGTAAATCAGCTAAGGCACTTGTTAATGAGGCTCCGTGGAATAAGAATGACATAACTGTTATTGAAGTACCTGAGCCTATTCAGCTTAGTGGTATACAGGTAACAGGAGCTACTGAACGCTGGGAATACTTTATGGAGTGCTTTGTTGGAGCGGCTATGCATGATAGCGTAAGAAGTATGGTTATAGATACGGGAGGACTTATGCGCCGTATGCGTATGGCTAGTGAGCTACAGACAAAACAAGAGGCTAACCCAAAGAATATGCGGGAGCGGTTAGTTCAGATAGAGTATGGACCAATCAATGATGCTAGCAAAAATATATTCACCTTTACTGCTGCACTTGGGAAGAATCTTGTTGTAACTCACCACCTGGATAACAGGTATGGGGATAAGATAAATCCAGACGGGACTATTACTAAGGATGCAGTGTTAGCAGAGGATGATGTAATCCGAGGGTATAAGGATACTTATGACTTTATGGACTTAGCTGTTAGGTTGGACTGGAAGAATGATATGCCTGTAGCTAAGTTTATGAAGTGCCGTCCCAATAAACAGCTAGAGGGCGAGGAAATAGATAGTCCTACATGGGATAAGATTGTTAAGCGAATTGAGATGAGTGTTGGTGGTAGGCTTACATATGAGAAACGTAGTGCCTAATGATTTTTGTAGACATCCATGAAAAGGGTTCTGGGATACCCCAGAATATCCAGCCCTATGTGGAGACAATTCTGGACGCCTATAACGTACAGGGACACAGTGATTATCATTGGCAGTGCTTTGATGCTAGTTATGTGGAGGTAGAGCGTAAACAATGGAGCGAGATTTCCAACATAGAAGCAGTGGAAGAGCAACTGTTTGAGCATATGAGATTAATGCCAAGTGCTCATCATGTACTGCTAATTGAGGGGATAATGGTGCCAGATCCTGGTGGAGCAGCGGTACTTAAAGCCACAAAGAATCCCATTATTTATGCCAGAAGTTTTAAACTCAGGAGACCCTCTAGTGCAATACAGGCATGGCTTTACAGAGTGGGTAGATATGTTCAGGTGGTACATACAGCAGATTCTTATGATAGTGCGAGCACTATTCTGGGGATGTATAGCTCGGACCAGAAGGAAGAGCACTCTACCTTTAGCAAAAACTATGCTCGCCCAACATATCACGTCTTACCTCAAGTGAGCAAGTTAATGGGTATGTATCCTGGAATTGGAGAAGCTAAGGCTACAGCATTAGAGGCTAGGTTTAGCACTGTATACAACGTACTTCATGCTAGCACTGTGGAGCTGGCTACTGTTCCTGGGATAGGCAAAGTATTGGCTCGACGGATACTTAAGGAAGTCGGTCGGCCCGATGTGGATTAGATGGTGTGCTAGGGGCGCCGGTCGCCTTGTCATAATGCGTATACGCATCGTTTTACCCCTATGCGCGGTGCCACGGGTGTGGTAGGATAACCCCGTTACCGGAACGCATTATACGCAAGGAGTTCTTATGGCAATATGTGCTAACTGTGGCGACGAGTTTATCCCTAAGAGGAAGTGGCAGATATTCTGTAGTCCCCCAGAGAAACCAAAAGACCAGTGTAGAAATGAGTTCTGGAAAAAGAAGTTTATAGAATGGAGAGAAGATGCCAAGCATAAGTGATTTGCAGGATGAGATATATCTTGTAGCTTCCAAACATGGATGGTGGGATACTAGTAGAAAGGTTCCTGAAATACTAGCCCTCATACACTCAGAGGTATCGGAGGCTCTAGAGGAGTATAGAAAAAATAGTGATACTGATTTTACTTACGTAAGGGATGATGGAAAACCAGAAGGGTTTAAATATGAATTAGCAGATATAGTTATTAGAGTTCTAGATGCATGTGAGCACTATGGTATTAACTTAGAGGTAGCTATACTAGAGAAAATGGAGTTTAATAAGACTCGACCTTATCGGCATGGAGGTAAAAATGTCTAGCCTATACTCAAGAGTATCAGGTGGAGACCCTTACTATCACAGTACCCAGCAATGCAAAGAACTGATTATGTGGGAGGGTGTAACAAATAGCGTCTATCCTGCATATATTAGAAAGCGAAACCTGAAGCCATGCCCTACATGTATGGGGGTAGACAGTATTCCCTCTAAGCCGGTAAAGAGGACCCGAGTTGTTAAAAAATAAAATCTTTGCTGGCGGAGTCGAAGTAGACGACAATGGATGGTATATCTTTGGGAGAGGAGATACTGAACGTAAACGTCTCTGGTCCAAAGAGCATACACTCCACCCCGCTAAAATGCCTATACCATTATTTCTTGCAATACTTGAGTATGTTTCTGAGCCAGGGGATACTATCCTCGACCCCTTTGGAGGTGTAGGGACAACAGCACTTGCCACTTTATATGGTAGGAGGGTATTACTTTGTGAGGTAGAGGATTCCTTTGCAGATATTGCCCAAGCTGCCTATGACTCGTGGCCCGAACCAAAAGAAAAACTCTTTATCATTAGAGGGGATAACAGGAGAACACTGCCATTAACGTGTGACCATGTGATTACAAGTCCCCCCTATGCTCAGACTATGGTAGGAGGTAAAAATACAAAGCTGGCTAAGGATTTATATGGAGATACCTCACTAGCTCAATATCAGAGTAAGGCCACAAACATTGGGAATCTTAACCCTTACTTCTATAGTAAAGCCATGGATGATATTTATGGTAAGTTAGTACAAGGAGTAAAACCAGGAGGTACTATTACTGTGGTTATAAAGGACCAGATGCAAGCAGGGGAGCGAATAATCCTAAGTCAGCCATGTATGAAGTCCTTTGCTACATTAGGGTGGAGTATTGAAAACTGGTGGAAGCATAAACCAGTAGCTAGTGGGTTTGCTAACATACAACGGTCAAAAGGTAATGAGGTTGTATATGAGGAGGATATAATCCAATTCAAGCGTAAGGACGAATTATGAAGTTAGAATACTCTATGTTAGCTGAGGCTGCTCAACTCCAAGGAGCTATGGTTAACATACTTCATGGGGGAGTTAATCAGTTTAATGGTACTTATCCGCTTATTGTTAAACAGATTGCAGTGGTAATGTTCTTTGAAGTTGAGAAGAAAGATACAGATATAAAGCAAATATTTACTTTTGGAATAGAAACTCCCAAGAGTGGCATAAAGATGTTTGAAGGGTCAGCTACTGGCACGTTTAGTAATACAGGAGAGAGTTCCAAAGCTATTGTACCTATTAATATAGGACTGCATACTGTAGCAGATCCAGGCGAGCACTGGTATGTTGTATATCTTAATGGAGAAGAGATACTTCGTAAGGCCATGGACTTCCATATGCAGGTACATATTCCAGAAAACAAACTAATACTTCCAGGACAGAACGGGTTTACTAATAACTAACAGCCTAAAAGCACAGAGGATATAAAGATGGATAGGAAAGCAATTCCTGCAGGAATTGTTGTGGGAACGCCTGGATTCTGGTATGTAGTATCAGTGCTTGCTCTTAACTCTAACGATAATTATTCTAAAACCATGGACGCAACATCACTTCTTGAAGCAATACGTTCTATTGTAAGAGAAGAGATTGAACAGGCTAGTAAGAATAAACTAAATGGCTGAGCTACGAGTAGCATATCGGGGCTCTTATACTGCTTCTACTCCAGCAGAGATATTAGAGCGTTTATATTCCCATAGCGGGATTATAGCTGTAGATACCGAGACTATATCTCTAAAGGATAGAACCTGCATTGGCATAGGGTTATATATAACTCCAACTGAGGGGTTTTATATTCAGGTATTGCCAGAAACCAGTCCGTTACTATCTCAGGTTATGGCATTGATAGCTGATACTCGTGTCACTAAGATATATCATAATGCTATCTTTGACCTTGGAGTCTTAGATGACCTAGCTGTACAAGAAGGCCTGCCTAGACCTGACTATTACAACATTGAAGATACCAGCATTATAGCTCAGGTCCAGGGACTTTGGAGTAATAGCCTACAAGAGTTAGGTATGTTTGAGCTAAACTACTCTGATATGTTTTCCATATCTGACTTGCTAGAGAAAGCTAGAGGATACACAGGTAAGAAATTAGTTAATATGCTGGATGTACTGTGGAGTGATACAGCCCTCAAGTGTTTGAACGACTGCAGAGCCACCTTTAGTCTGCTACCATACCTTAACAAGCAGTGGCATAGTGTGGGAGAGAAAGACTGCTATAAGGTAGATAAAAAACTTATACCACTACTACATAAGATGGAGCAGAAGGGTCTAGCTCTAATCCCAGATAAATTAGATGCCTACTTTGAGGATTTATCTCAGGAGAAAACTGCTTACTTAGATGTGTGCAGGAATATGGGTTTCAACCCTGGAAGCCCACAGCAGGTAGGCCACGTCTTAGCCAGTAAAGGTAATATATTACCATTCTCTAAGTCAAAAAAACAGTTAGTAACGGATGCAGATACACTAAGTAACTTACCTGATGGGCTTGCACACATGATTCTAGCGTACCGTGGGGTGAGCAAGCTACTATCTACCTATGTCGTGCCATTTCAAGGTGCTAATCGTGCGTATACGCATTTTAGGATAGACTTATCCACAGGTAGACTAGCATCTGGTCAGATAGCGAATCATAAACACGTATGTAGAAATCAGCAGAACATTCCTCCGAATATGAGGGATATATTTACGCCTGACAATGATGTATGGACTAACAGTGACTTCTCCCAACTGGAAATGCGAGTCTTTGCTAATCAGTGTAAAGACCCCACTATGCTACAGGCTTATAAGGATGATAAGGATATACATGCTATTACTCACGCAGAGATATTTCCTGGTCATGCTTGGGAGTACTATGTTAATAAGGAAGATGAGGCTGAGCGAACAATAGCTAAGACAGCTAACTTCTCCCTTATCTTTGATGCTCAGAGCTATACTTTGGCAAAGCACACAAAGATGCCTATCCCCTGGTGGGATGAAGCCAGAGCTAGATGGTTCAGAACGTACCCAGTAGCTAAGAGCTATATTGATGAGATAAAAGCTGATGATAAAGACTACGCTGAGACAGACTTTGGTAGGCGTATGTTTCTTCCCAGTATATTTCAGTATCCAGAAGAACACATTATGAAGTGTAAGGTTAACTGGCCTACACAGGGAACAGCAGCAGATATAGTTAAGCGAGCCATGTTACAACTTGGAGAAACAGACCTCAGACTTCAAGTACACGATGAGTTTTTACAGGATGGTAGATATGGCTTAGACAAGAATACTTTTGCTCATGTTCATCCAGAAGTTTATACCCCTATGGATGTAAAGGTTGGGCCAGTATGGAAATAGACCTCCCAGTTACCAAAAAAGATTTAATAGAGTATCTAAAAGAGACTAAAGTTCTTCATATGCACAGGAAGTTTTTTGGTAAGTATTTTTTCTACTGGTATTTAGTGGGAAGAAAAACACCACAGTGTAATACAGATAACTGTTTGCTAGTGAGGTTTAAGTAATGGAAGTAGTAATAGTAGTTGGAGAAAATGGGTTAGCTGAAAGGGTGTTACACTCCTATCAAACACCTGGAGTTAGCATAACATCATTTCAAATAACAGATAAAGTTATAGAGAACATACACCTGAGAGCATATGCCGTATCAGTTCTAATGGAAGCTATTAAAAAGTATATAGGAGATAGCAATGGAAACTTTAGAGCAGCTGACAGAAATGGTAGACGAGTTAGTAAAACGTAAGTTTACCGTTATTATGGAGAGCATGCAGGGTGAATGGGCAGTAGAAGCTAGACGCTTATATCCTAGAATACTATACGGCTCCAGACAGAAAACCCTGATAGCTGCTATAAAAGAAGTCTATGATGCAGCTACTGAGACTAAAATGGAGGAACAGTAGTTGGCGGGTCAATAGTTGCTAGCCATGCAAACTTAATGCGGAGTAACCTGTAAACCTTAAGCATGCCACCTACTAATACAGAAGCTATTGCTCCCGCCATTATGCTATCGATATTAAAATGCTCTAGCCCCTGCATAATAGCGACACCAATGGCAAAGGCACAACTGTCCCGACCAATCTTAAAGGTTCCCATCAGTATAACACCTGTGCTGCGTCACTAACTTCTTTAAGCCTATCTTTGTCTTGTTGACTTAAATCCCTTACATCACCACCACTTAGAACAATTAGAGAAGCTGCAAGAAGTGCTGCTAAACGCTGAGCAGTTACGGTATCCATATCTTCCTCCACATATAAATCCCACGGAATGCGCCCACTAGGGCAAGGTTTATTAGCAAACTCGTTATGTTCCCACAAGCCCTCCTGTCTTTTTAAGGGGAATCCAAACTGCTGACCAAGCCAGCGAACAAGAGCTATACTGGCAGCTAACTGAGGTGGTGTGAGAGGCTCATCTACAGGGTCATGTCCACCTTCATGTTCTATACCAATGGAGAAACTATTAGCCCCCTGTGCATGCCAGCAACGTATATTAGTATCGTAGTGCTGCCATACAGTGCCATCGTAGAGAACGGAGAAGTGCCAGCTAGCTAATTGTTCTCTTGGACTAGTAACATCGTTAAGAACAGCCAGTAGTCCGCTTTCGTATCCAACTGCACTGTGCCCTACTACTCCAGATACAGTCAGATATCCAGATGTTTTCATCGTAGGCCCAGGCACTTGTATAGCGGGAGGATAAATCATTTCGTTCTCCTCTGACACATTAAGCAGTTTACACAGGTATCACTACCAGTTATACGTCTGGTTTCCATTCCGTTATGGTCATCTACAGCATGTTTACACACTAGACAGATACCTTCAGGGTCCATTTCTAACCCTTATTTATCAGATTAATAAAGATAGGTACTACTATAACAAGTAATACCACTAGTCCTCCAGTAATTGTCCACTGGAATTTCTCTAGTCTATCCAGCCGTTGATCCATACAGGCATGTAGCTCTTTACTGTCCTTATGTATTGCCTCAATATGTAAGTTAGTCTTGTTTAGACTATCGAGCAGGTCTTCGTGAGTAGGTTCCATAGAGTCCTCTAACTTATACTCAGGCTGTTCTCTTCCAGAAGTAGCATGCTATATAAGGCTGAACTACACTTGTAGGAGAGCCAGTAAAGGCTGGAGTAGTATTAGTACCAGCAGGAGTACCTCCACTAATAGCTTCACCAGTACCGCTCATAGTGTGAGTACTGGGTTGTGTAACTCCATGCGCTGAAAGGGCAGCATGAGCAGAAGGTTGACCTACACTATGAACTTGGGCTGCTACACCATTAGCAGTGGGGTTACTAGACACCACTGAGCTAGTATTCCCTGCAAATATATTACCAGCACCAGTGGTAGAAGAGATATCAGCAGCAGAGCCGATATTATGTAAGTGGTTAAGTACATCAGCATGATCTGCTACAGTAGCACCAGCATGGTTATTAGTAAGTGCATCATGGTTAGCAATAGCACTACCAGCGTGAGCACTAGGGACTAGTGTTCCAGCTCCATGAGCATGAGTTCCCAATGCGCTACCAGTAAAGACAGGCGCCGCTACTGTGCCAACACTGGCTACTGTTTTAGCTCCACCAGTTTCCTCAGCAACGTCAAAATCTGTATCGCCAGAGTCTAACCCTACCATTACTTTTCCGGCACCGAAAGCAGCCCAGGTTCCATAGCCTAGCAAAGTAGCAGGGTTAGTAGCTACTATAGCAGTAAAGATTGAGCCTACTGGAAAAGACTGGTTGAGAGGAGTCCAGACACCACTAATACCTACATAGAGTAGAGTGCCCACTATAATAAGACGCCCTTCATCTACTGCTGCAGGCGCACTTAAAAACTTAGATACCGACCAGCTTTGATCTTTACTCATAATATTTAACCCGAAGCTACCTCAACCCAATTATATGCTGTAGGAGTAGCGCCATTACCAAGGCAAACGTACAGAATACTAGGGCCAGTACCAGGAACAGGCTTAACAAAGACAAAGCTAAACTCTCTTTCTCGACTGGCAGGATAACGTGCGATAGAGTCAACTACCTCAAAGCCTAATCCACTAAGCGTCTGCAAACGCCGAGGCGTAATCAACTCTTGCCAAGGTGACTGTGACTGCATTAGCTTCCTCCATTCTGCCCATAGACCCTGAGCGAGTTACTAGGTTATTAGCCTCTACACCAACTACGATAAAGCGGGTAGTTCTACTCTCCTCATAGTCTCTAATAACACCTTGCAGTACAGTACCAGCTTCCTTCCAGTTACTAAATAACCTACGGGTAGTACCAGGGCTTCGGCCTGGCAATAACCCTCGGACTTTAGCTTTTACATCTGCATTAAGGGTAATAGTTACTAAATCTAATACCTTCGGATGAAGAAAACCAAAAGCCCAGAGTTCTCTTATCTCTAACCGAGTAATACCAGATGGTGCCCCTGTAATTGCACCGCTAAGTCTTAGTCCAAACAGTTGGCCGGTAGCTCCTATAGATGCATAACGAGTAAAAGTTGCTAAAGGTCCATCTACAGTGCCGGTGATAGCTTCTGTACCTCCACCTTCTTGAGTAGTTAGCATACTAGTAAAGCTACCATTAACATAGGCACTGAATCGACCATCTATAGAGTATTCAAACTGGTTTATCTGATAGGTAGTACCAGGCTGCCACATAACTATCTTTGCCCCAACAAGAGTAGCTAGTATATCAGCTTCATTACTCTCTACAGGAGAGAATAAACCTGTGTAAAGTCCCCAGCTAGCTTCATATAAATAATTAGTGTCATCTATATATCTAGTACTGCCTCTACCGAGCTTAAAGTACCGTAGGTTAGCCTGCTGACCAATGACTATACTAGGGTTAGTAGGGTTAGGAAAGGCTAGTATAACCTCAGCAGCAGTTTGATTATTAGCCACCCAAGCAAGTTCGTGGTAAATAAACTCGTTATCAGTAAGACTCTTAGTATCTCTAACTACTTTACATATCATGGTCTGTACCGCAGTATTACCATCATCTGCAAGTACATACATAGCATTACCATACTGAACCCCATGACGTACACGCCATAAGAACTCAGGTTTATGAGAGTCTTCAGGACCATTAAGCTTACTTTCCCCAGGCGTTACTTGAATAGTACCGCTAACAGTAGGCACCCACAGGGAATTAAAGCCCCTCCATGCACGCTTTCCAGTACTACTATGAGGGTAAGTAATCTGTGGAGTCTGGTTTTGAAAATCGGCCTTAAAGTCAGGGGCAAATACACCTTCTGGCTTAATTACATAAGGTTGACCAGCAAAGTCAATAATGTCTATAATAGCCTGACCACTATCGCCAACAGTGTATTGATTAGGGCTTGCTGGCGCATAGTTAGTTAGTGTACCAGCACCGGTAATACAGTTTAGCAGCTTATTATTACTCTGGGCTACCCAATGTTTTTTGCCTTCAGTGCCACTAGCTATAGCAAGAACTGTAGGCGATTCAGTAAATACTTCCGCAGTAGTCATAGTCCATAAGTAGTCCTCAGTTAGAAATGTAATAACTAACTCATTCTCAAAAACTGTTAGCGTACTAATACGTTTAGATGTACCAAAGTCCTTTACTGTAGTTACAGCATAAGCAGCAGACATTTTGTACAGATAGCGGCCTGCACCAAAATAGGCTAGACTATTGTATATCATACCAACATTAAATACATTAGTACCTGTCAATGATGGTGCAGTGCTAAGAGCATTAAGTGCTATAATATGAGTTAGACCTGTAGCAGCGGCAGCACTAGTACCAGTTTTAGTAATCGCACTAGTAGAATCATACTGAACATCATCTATGCTAGTGGTATAGGTACTAGCTAAGTCCTTACGCTCTATCATACCACTAGGGGCTGTCCAGCTACTAGCCCCATTATTAAGGCTAAATACTGTAATAAGTCTACAACCTGTTATATTAGGAGTAATGCTAGCAGTAGTGTGGCTAGTACTGGAAGCTGTAGTATTCTCATTAGAAGCATTTACTACAGCCGCTGTATCTACACCTATATAGGTAGCTATGATAGCACTACCTGAGGCTGCACCAAAACTAATTGTATAGTTAGCGCCCTCGGTAGCTGCCGTTTTGCGGTATGTAGCTATACGATGAGTAGCCCCATCATCAGTATCTTGTACTAATGTCCATCCAGTAGCAGTGATGGCTGTAAGTACATTAATAGTGACAACGAGAATAAGTACATCATTATCAACAGTACCAGTAGGCTTGTCTACTACTACACTGGTAGCAGCGCTAAAGGTATTACTAGCCTGAGCTCGAAACTGAATAACACTTAGTACAGCAGCCGTAGGCATTGTAGGGCTGGTTACCTTAGGTGAAGGTACAAGAAAACCGTCATAGCTAGCATCTATTGTGCTATCCATGCCACCAATATAGCCGCGAGGATTAGCTAACTTACTACTGGTTAACCCAGCGTCAAAGGGATGTAGAGCTTTACGCCAAGGAAATACAGGGTCTCCAGGTTCCCACTCTTTAGTAGTTATACGGACAGCTTTACCACCAGTTTCAGTTGGTATTATAGGAAAGTTATAGGTAGTAGAGCCGTCTACTACTTGGAGTTCAGTACGTGCTACTACCATCGGAAGCCATACCTATCAGAAGTAGAGAAGTCACTCCATAATCCAGGAGATGCTATAGTCTTTTCTATTCGCTCCATGTGCTGACGCTGTAGTAACTCGTATGTCTGTCGCCAACGGATAAACTCCGCTATGTCGTATTTTACTTCTGTAGCAGCTGATTGTGTAATATGCTGTAGAGATTCATAAACACGATAGTTAACACAGGCTATAAGTAAGTTAGGGTCAACTAGCTTAATGTCAGAGTTATCATTATCATAAGCTGTCTCGTTACGAACGCCAAAGATTAATACAGGGTACTGAATGGTATCGTGCTTAGTAAATATACGAAGCTGTCCCCGACCAAAAGCTATATCTTGGAAGTCGAATCGCTGAGTTAAACTACCCACCATTTCAGCAGACCATATACCGTCAGCAAGCTGGTCAGGAGTATAATCAAATATACCTAACACCTGGTCTTTATTTTTAACCCACCAGGGGAGAGCTATAGAACGAGAACCAAGCTGAAAGGCTATAACATCATCCCATTCAGAGGTAACACTATTTTCTACATTAGCCCGACGAATAGACATTTGATAGCAGGTGACTGGGGTTGTAAACTCTATATAGACTCTATTCATAAATAGTCTAACAGATGTTCTAGAGGTTATTTCTGCTCCATTAGTCTCATCATAAGCTATGAGCTTTGGAGTTGTAGACGCAGCACTAGCCCGTACAAGTGCAGATACATGGTAGCGCTTATTAGGTTCTACGTTAAGTAATGCTGAACGAGCGTAGCCATTGGCAGCCGTAGTAACTACACGAGAGTAACGCTTTCCGTTAATAGTAGGCTCGGCAGTTTGCTTTGTATGAGTAACATTGCTAGCAGTCCAGTCTGTAACATGAGATTGCTCCATATCAAAGTCAGGAACCTCGCTACAGAATGACCAGCATGGGAAGTATATATCCTGTTTAAGACAGTTATCTATAATGTCCAGTACTATACGAGGATTAATACGCCAGAGTTCAAACTCATCACTGGCCGCTACCGCAGCAGAGAATACAGGATTAACAGTGAATGTACCAGTGGTTGGGGCATATGTAGTAATTGCTCGTTGCTCAGCTTCAGGAGCAGCAGCCGCTCCACCAGCATCTTTACTAATCCTAGCCCAGCCACCTACCCACTCTTGGTCACTATACTGTGTTGATTGATATCGAGTGGTATCCACTATAGTAGAATTGGAACCAGATGTAGCTATACCATACTCCATAAGGCCAGCGGCTATACCAACTTGCTTTAACAGAGCATTACGGGTTAATCCTTCTATCTGAGGAGTAGTATACGAAGCTGGATATACCATGATATACTCCTAATGCGTATACGCGATAGGTTGTATGTGATAGGGTCGGACTTTTTGGGCCAACGACGTATCACATAGGTTATGGGCTTTCAAAAGCGTAGTCATGCGTACACGCATCACTAAAAACCCTATCTCTTACTTCTTACCCTTATAATTCGCGTACACAGCCTTTTGCTGCCTTCGAGCAGAACTCTTACTAGAATGTGTGCCAAGAGTACGTCCAGAACCCTGACTGAGTAGTAAATACTTCTTACCACGCTTCTTAACATCAAACGGCATATCTACTCCTCTTATGCTTGGATAGCATATCTACAGGCACAGATACTTTAGGAAGAGGCTGATACTCCTGATAACTACATTGAATACAGGTATACAGCTTTTCATAATTAAAGAAGAGCATCTGTCCGCCACAGCGATTACATACTTTCATGTTACCACCACGGCCTACCTATAAAATACCGCTTTGCATTAGCACGGTTTAGAACTGGAGGTGGAGTAGGTGGTGGATTAGTTGGATTATTACCACCAGGATTAGCCCAGGGTGGAGGACCACTACCTCCACCGCCTTTGTTTGGATTACCCCTACCTTTACCTCCACCAACAACACCATCAGAGAGAGCTAAAGCTACATAAGTAGCTAGATTAGTATTAAAGCCTCCCGATACAGTAAAACCGTTAGCATCAAAGGAGTCTATGCCATTAGCGCCTTCTACAGAACCCTTTGTAAAGCTATTTGTAGTAGTTTCATCTTTGAATTTAAATCCAACATCTGAACCAGCAGAAGTTTTTAGTATTAAAATAAACTGTGGACGAAAGCCTACACCAGCCACTGATAGAGTAGTACCGTTACCAGTATAACCAATAACCTTTATTTTATTTGTCTGGTCTAAAAGAGCTAGGTAATAATAAGGTTGAAGGTTTAAGTTTACCGCAACATTGGTGCCCACCTGGAAACCATTAGCAATAATAGCCTGGATTCTATCCGCTGTAGCCGCTCCACCAGCAAAGGCCTGAGAACCATCAGCAGCATGAAGGTCTGTATAAGCCCAACTCTCACTGGTGAACTGGCTTCCACCAATAAGTACAAATCTGGGAGTAAAGCCAACTACGGCCAAATTTCTATCATTCGCACCGTCACCTGTGTAACCGCCTGACTTACTGTCCGCAGCTTCCGCCTTTATAGCCAGATAATAATTCAGCTTAGTATCCGCGTTGATAGCAGTTAGGCCAGTAGTAAATCCGTCAGCATCAAGACTTTGGATACGGTCAGTATTGCCGCTAGCCCCACCTCCAAACCAGCTATCATCACCAGCTAGACCGTACCTAAAGTTAAAGGCATTGAGAGAGTTTTCTTTCACAAGAACGAAGTCTGGCGCAAAACCGATACCAGTTATACCCCTAGCATCAACTCCATTACCAGTAAATACACCAACTTTAACTAATGCCATTAGAGATCAGCTTCTTTAAGTTCTAGCCACTTGACATTCCAGTCCCAGCTTGGACCAGTAGTAGCAGCATAAGTGTAGACTAGAAAAGCGGCTGGCCCTTTAAGCATATAAGGTAAGTCACTAACCCAGTCAGGGTTATTTATTGCACCTTCGGCAGTACTTACATCAGGACCAACTACAGTACCCCAGATTTTAATACCATAGCCAGCGACCGCAGTAGGATTAGTGTAAAGTGTGCATTGACTAATACTAGGACCCTCATGCGGAAACACATAAGGCCGGAATACCTTTTCAGCAGTACCGCCAGTAGACCAACGTGTTACTTCATCAATCTCAATATGAACTGATATATCCCCACCAGCTACAGTGCCGGCCTGACCAAGACTTACGCTTAGGGGTACAGCAATGACATTCGCTGGAACGTGGAGTAAAAAGGTGGGGGTAGTGTTAGCAAAGCTGGTCTGGCCCAAAACTAAATCATTCTGGTCCGCGTCACTAGATATGAAAACTTTGCCTTGCTTCATCCATGCCCAGATACCCTCATTACCCGTAACCTTAAGGAGTTCTGGGAAATTAACTACTTCGACTTTACCTGGCATTGTATTACTTCCTTCTGCATATGCAGTGTCGCTTGCCTTAATGCCTATTTAATTGTAAGAGAGGGGGTTATCAGGAAGGCGGTACTGATAACCCCCTCTGGAAGATAACTTACCCCACAAGTTCCTTTCGAGTAACCTCAGCCCAGATAATGCCCTTACGAGTAGTATTGGAAGTTGAAGTTGCTGTGGAAACTAGTCCAAGGAGACCCTTGGGAGGCAGAATAATCAAACCATTAACCATGTGGAAGATAGAAGCTCCACCAGTGGCAGAGGCTACAGCAGTTGAACCACTACCTGGAGTTACAGGAAACCAAAGATCATCAGTAATAGTAACGCCAGTATCAATAATAGCTCGACCAACATAACCACCACCACGAACACTGAGCATATTCTTAATAGAGGTTTTAGCAATATCCTGAGTTAAGGTTGGATCAATACCACCAGTAGTTGCAGGAAGTTGGCTAATTGATGCAGCGAGACCAAAGTTATCAATGGCAGCAGCATTGGCACCATTAAACGCATAGAGGGCGAGAACTACGTACCACAAGCCATCATCAGGCTCATTGTTACCAAGAGTGAACAATGAAGCTGTGGTAGGCAGAGCTACAACTGACGCTGTACCAGTTGCCTCTTGTGCTCGCCAGACCCTACCCTCAGCAACAAGCTGAGCATAGTCAGGAAGATACTTACGAGTAAATACTGAACCACCAGATGAGACAGCTACATTACGCTCCTCATCAACTGTACCACGAACAATACCTTTGATGACAGACGCCATAGACATTTCTTACTCCTTACCAATCATCAGTTCAGGTGCTGGTTCGTCTATTAGATTTTCTAACAGAAAACGAATCTTCATTAACTCATTTAACATCAGAGTCGCATAACGCTCTGACAGAACAACCCTGAGTTCCCCGTCATTGTTAACCTCAATAGGATGGTCATAACCATCACTACCAAGGGCAATACCTGGAGCACCCTCAATAGTTATCCCCTCTACTTTAGAAGGAATGGCAATTTCTTCCCTATAGCGGTCTACAACCTGGAAAACAGCTCGTACAAGTTTTCGTTGTACAGAACCCTCTCCGTATTTATTCTTAAAGCGTGGCATTAACTACTCCTTAGAAGCTATAGAATCCAGGACGTTTCCACGCATAAAAGACATGAGCACTGTTAAGCTGAACAAAGTTATTGAGACCGCCAGAGCCAGCACCAAAAGCTGCAGGCCACTCATCAGCAGTAATAGCTATAGAGCCATTAGTGGCGTTACCAACGCCATCGTACATAGTGCCATCGATACCAGGATAGACAAGGGCATTTCGACGGTCAAAGAGAAGTCGGAACATATGAACAGCGGTATCGGCAGTACCAAAAGCTGTCCCTTCGGAACCATTAGCTGACAATCCCCACGTAGTGTTATTAGATGTAAATGCTCCAAGATGGTCAGCGGCAGTGAGAATAGAACCTCCATCCTCAACAAGACCAACGGCAGTGGTAGGCTCATTATTAGCGACTACAGAGAATCGTGCAATAAAGTCTACAACCAGATAATCTGGCATAGTCTTTTTATACATAATCTCTGCAGCCATACGAGCATGAGCCCAATCACCAAAGATTGAAGCTGATTCTAAACGATCATTTTGAGCATTTTGAGTAAACTCCCCAGGAGTACCCTTATCAGCAGATACCAAGAAGTCAGCACCGGAACCATCAGCGCCAGCAAGAGATGTAGTAACCCATCCATGCTCAGATAGGATTTCACCTTGTGCAGATGCAAGTTGTCCAGTAGTACCTGCTGCCATCATCCAGAAGTCAGTACCAGGCCTATGAGCCCAGTCCATCATGTTGAAAACATGCTTACGGAGAACAGCATCTAAAACATCGGATTCAAGAGTAACACTTTGAGCCATAATAATCCTTTATTCCCACCAACCAACCCACTAAATTATACAGTTCTTGGAATCTTTAGAAAGCTAACCTGACAGGTATTGGTATCAATATCAATACGAATTGTACCATTATCCTGTAAGTGTCGAGCAGCTTCAACAACAAAGGCAACAGTATCAGATGCTGGGACAGTATGAGCTACATTACCAAGCCCAGCTCTCATAGCCGGAGGGTTATCACCAGCTAATACAGTAGCAACAGCAGCACCACCAGATGCGTATACAACAACTACATACGAAGCTGCATCATCATCAACAGTAAGAACTGCAATATCACTAGCAGTAACCTGCGTCCCACCTTCAGCATTAGTTAGAAGGTCAGCAGTGGGAGCAGTAGCAGAAAGAACAGTGGCAGCGACAGCAACATCAGCCATTTTATATCACTCCTTATGCTGCGCCGTTGAGGCAGTCAAGTGCAACAATGTTATTAGGCCGAAGAACCTTATGCCCAAAGAGATATAGACCTCTAAGAGCGTCAGAGAAATCCTCTTGAATACGAACTGCCTCAGGCATACCAATCGGGATTTGCTCAGCAAAGGCAACAGCACTTGGGTGCCAAGCATTAATAGTAAAGACACGTGTAGCCCCGGTACCAGTAACAGTTACATTATTACTAATATGAACTCTCATACCAATAAGGGGGAACATAACCTCAGTCAGATTAAAGATACCGTTCTTCATATTATCCATAGAAGATGGAGTACCAAAAGAGCTAAACCGAGGGTCTTTAAGAAGTGCAGAGGCGAACCAAGGGGGTACAACAGCTACACGTCCAGTAGCAGGAGTATTTTGCTCGGTAAGTAATGTATTTAGGTCTACAAGCATCTCAAAGGCATTGTAATCCCCAGGCCCACTACCCACTACTAAATCATTACCAGCTTGAATACGCTGGTCAGGACTAGAGGTAGCTACACCTGCTGAAATAGCAGCAGCGATGGCAGCATCAGAGGCATCTGACAGTCCCCAGGCTGCTTCCCTAGTAGCTTCCTCCATAACACTAGCTTTAGTTTGAACCTTGTCCACGTCATCTACTTTGAAGGAGAAACTACGGCCAGTATCAATCGTAAGAGTCTGTTCCGCAATTTGTAGCCTTTCATAAGTAAGAGAAGAGCTATTCTTTGTATAGGTAGAGATAGTAGGCCGACCCACAGTAAAGATTTTAACTGTATCCCCTTCGGCTTTAATCTCCCCTTCATACTCAGAAGAGCATAGCTTCCCAAAGACATGAGCATCACGTAGATTTTCCAGTAGCATCCTACGCCAGTATGTAGGAATATAGGCTGAAATACTCATTTCTTATTCCTTTTAAGTTGCATTACTCATAACACGCTGGAGGGTTTCCATTGGAATTGCATCCACTTCATCTTGACTCATTGTCTTTATCTTTTCTACTGTAAGCCCAATATACTTGTTACCAGACTGTCCGCGAGAAGTATCAGGAACACGCTTTTTTAAGTTATCATTTGGAGGCACAATATCATCCTTAATAGATTGGGGAACACGTACTGAGGGAACCCCAGCTTTTTCCATCATAAGATCACGCTGGAGAATACTCAACTGATCTGGCCAATCAATTTCTGGATTATTATACCTGCCATTTCTAACTGCGGTTCGATAGGCTTCAACACGCTCAGATGGGATACCAGCATCCTCAGCTGTGGAGAGAACAGATTCAATAGAACGAGTCATACGAAGAAGCTCAAGATTCTGCTGATGCTGTTCCGAGTTAGTCTGTAGGTCACCATAAACCTTAGCGAATCCAGGGTCATCCTTGAGTCTTGTTTTTAACTCTTCCTCGGGCATACGCTCAATTTCAAGTCTACGAAACTCATTAGTCAGACGCTGGTTTTCAAGGCGAGCCTCTTGAAGTTGTGAATCAAAAGCAGCCTTGTTTCGCCGTCCAGCAATAGTACCTATAGCCTGCCGGAACTCTACATCTTCTCGTTCCAGACGACCAAGCTCGGCATGGAGGTCTTTACGAGAAATCTTGATGAAGTCAGATTCGTCAGCAACAATAGCACCATCAGCATCAGTGGCCTCAGGCTCACCAATTACTTCGGTGGTAGAGTCGCCGTTCGGGATCTCATCTTCTGGCATTACACACTTCCTTAACTAAGATATAAACGTTTTCTATAGACGTGTCAATAGTTTGTACTTTAAGGGTCTATATTCGTCTACCCCCAATCTTAGGAAGCGCCCTAGCCGCTTTGGGCACGGACACCTTTTCTTGCGCCGCTTGATAGGTATCCCAAGTTGCGTTAGGGTTGAACCACTGAAGTAGCTTATTATATTTAGCCTTGAAGTCTATATACTCAGGAGTGTAATTAGATTCTATGGCGTGTACTACATCATATATCTCCTCAGCAGATAACCCTTTAGCATCAAGGATTAGAAAAGCAGCAGTAGAGAACTTTATCCCAGCCATCTCAGGGTCTGAGGAGCGTACCGCAGAGACATAGTCTCTATACTTATCAAGCGTCTCGCCATCGAGACTAGAGATACGATTCTCATATCTCTCCATATCAAAATAACCGAGCTTATCTAACTGCTGTAAATCATTAAGATATTGCTTTTCAATATCAGATTTACCTGCTAATAGAAACTGCTCTACATAAGTACGATTACTCTCCCCGTAGGTATTAACCCACTCAGCTTCATATCTATCAAAGAGGTCTGGGTCCACCTGGCCAGTTGCATCAGTAGCCTTACCGTATAACTCCATATAAGAGGAGATAACCTTCAAGCGCTGCTTATCTCCCTTACCCTTACCTTCAGATATAATCTCATCCAAACGAGCCCGTTCATCAGTATAAGCAAGTTTACGAGACTCCCGCCAGTCCACAAGAGTTATTTCACCGCTCTTAATCTGCTTATCCAAGGCTGCTATATGAGATTTATGAGTATCCCTAATAAGTCCTGCACGTATAGTAGACTCTTGATTAGATTCAGGTCTATCTTCTGGATGCTCAGACAGGTATACGCGTCTATCCAGAGGGTCATTAGGGTCTAGGTTAGCAGACTCCATTTTCTTATTAAGCTGCTCATTTTCAGTAAGTGGCGTAGTCTTAATACCCAAGAAGCTAGCAGTTACTAATGGCAGTTGCTCCTTACCAATATCCCGAGAAGAAAATGGTAGAAGTATCTTACCTAAGTAGCTGGGGTCATACACATCTTCACCACGAAAGTCTTTACCAGAGATTAAGTCCCAAGCAAGGGACAGTGCAGGACTAGCCTTTGTTCTTAAAGCGTACTGAGGATTCCCTTGAACAGCCTCAGTCATAGCTCGCACAAGACTATCCCACGGACCGAATAAGGATATATCGGACCCCATTACATCGCGTACACGCATAAAATTAGAGTCCGCTGGATTTAGCTCGGTATCTTTACCACGTACTTCGTTCATAAGAAATGTCATGCCTGTACCAATGCCTATGAGCTTTAAGAGGGCATTACGCGCTACCTGCTGGTCTAAAGAAGCTCCTGGAGCTAAACCTCTGACACCCGCTATGGTAGTCTCAATCTGACTCTGTAGAAATCGTGGAGCAAAGAAAGCTGATTCACCAACAGAGCCTCCAAATGCTTGACGACTATAGCCAGTGGCTCTATTGACTCCAGTAGTTAGAGTACGTAACTCATCATCAGCCATACCAGGTTCATAAAGAGCATCTGCCCATGTTAGCCTATATACATCACCGGAGTTTGTAAACAATCTATTGAAATGTTTAATACCAGGAAGCTGCCCAACACGGCCAGCTATACCTGTGTTTGGTAAGGTAAACTCACTAAGCTCACCAGCAAAGTGAAGGCCATAGCGACGCCAGTCTACAGACGTTGGCTTAATACCATAGCGAGCTTCATCGAAGTGACTAATATACTTACCTATGAAGGCAGAGTCACTGATAGACTGAATCGCAGTTGATATTGCAGTGCCTGCACGAGCGGGATTATCAGCAGCCATAAGTAAACCCTGAATACCAAAGAAACTGGCATCGCCAGTAGCCCACAAACCCCGCATAAGACCATTAACAGAATCTATAACATGCTCTACCCCACCCTCACTACGGCGAGACTTAGCTACCTTAGCTATGACGGCAGCTATATCTGGTGGTAAGTCCTGTCCTATAATACCAGGAACAGATTTGCCCTCACCCTTACCTATAGTTAAACCTAAATCATTAATAAGCTCTCGTAATCTATTACGAGCTACTGATTCAGCCATTTTCTCTGTATACTCTAGAATAGCCGCATCCACAGGCTTGTTATTCCAGTTAGGCCCAAGAACCTTTTTAATATGAGCAAGAGGGTCAGGGTCAACGTCCTTAATTATACCCCTTTGAAGAAGGAGTTTATTGTATGCGTCTGCATAACCTATAAAGCGGTCAAAGGCTTTTTGAGCTTGAGGAAGTACTGCGCCACCCTGCTGAGCTAGAAAATCAACCCCAGCTAAGTTATGCACGTCCCCCATGGTTTTCATAAGTACACGCGACTCAGCAGCAAAAGCATTACCTTGAGAGTTTAGCTCCGCCACAATACGAGAGTAATCACGAATAAGGGGAGTAGCTATAGCGTTTTCGGGAGTACCTTTGCCTATAAGAAACTTGGATGTACGCTGATAAATATCATTGATATGCTCAGAGATAGTAAGCCCTGAACGCACAGGGTTAAAGGCTATAAGCTCACCAATGGGATCAGCACCGCCCTTAATCCCAGGAAGTCTACTGTATACAATAGGGGTACCATACTTTTGAGCTAACTCCTCTGGCGTACCAATGAATACTTGACCAGCAAAATTAGACTTTAATCGCCACCTTCCACTGCCATCCTTCATTAGAGTTAGCTCATCCCCAAAGGATTCAGCTTTAACTTTGGTAGCAGCAAAGTCAGCTACTTCACCCTCTTTAGGGGTATAGTTAATCTTAGCAGGCTTTTCCCCAGTTTTTTGAAGATATTTATAATCTTCTAGCTTTTGACTGAATGTATCACCCGCTCCACCACCTACTTTAGATGGCAGAGCAGCCTGATTACGCAGTAGTACATCACCTTCCTGAGCAGGCTCCTCTAACAACTTTGGATTAAGCTTGGCCCAGTCTACACCATGACGAAACTCATTATCTCCAAGTTCCATCTTAGCAGCGTCAGCTAACTTACGTGCTCCCTCAGGATGAAAGTAACCTACAACGAGTGGGTTTTCAAGGTCGTCATTATTGATAATAGGAGTTACATATCGAGAACCACTATAGGACTTTTCAGTCCCAGTAATGGACTTCCAAGCAGTATCACTGATTTTAGATGGCATCATTACCAGGACTTCATTTTCAGCTGTGGCGCCAGGAGATATGATAGCATCAATAGGGACTTTAACTTCCATTATCTTACTACTACCGCCATATTGACCAGTAAAGAACGAAGATGCGGCTATACCTGGATCAGATGAAAAAGACTGTACCGGCAAGTCATCTGGATGGATAGGGGGAACGCCCTCACCGAGATACTTCTGAGTAACCTCACCCCGATAAAGAGTTACATAGCCATCAGGATAACGCTCATTCAATTTACGCCTAAGACCACGACCCTCCCAATACATTAACTTAGCATCTGCATCAGCTTGAACAAAGCTATTGCGGATATTAGCCACGGACTCCTCATCCATATCAAACCACTGCATAAACAGCTCTCTATTGCGAGGAGTAGATGAAGTCCTGTTTAAATCAGCTTGACTGGCAATAAGAGCATTAAGTTCACTATCCACAGTTACCTTATTACTGTATACTACTCTACCGCGTTCAATAAGGTTAGGGAGCTCATCTGGGATAGCAACTTGCTCACCAAGGCGTTCAGCTTCTAAATCATCAGCAAACTTAAGATTATCATCGCTAGGAAAGGAACTTCTTAAAGGCTTCTCTACTAAAGGTTCAGGAGTTCTTAACCCTATGTCAAAATCAGGTACTTTTAGCCCTTTAGTAAGGTCATCCGCCATCACCCTTAACTCATTAAAATTAAGGTCATCAAGATGTTCTTTACCAGTAAGAGCTTTAGTATACTTAAGAAAATCTGGGTCATTATCCCACTTAATACCCTTACTTTCAGCTAGCTTGTGAATATCATTAACAGTTACTGGTGCCCTAGTAGGTAACGCCGTAGCTTGCTCAACCTGAGCTATGGTCTTACCATTAAGTCCTAATCTAGCTCTAACAATCCCAGTTAAACCTATACCTGCAGCAGCACCACCAAGTAAACCACCAGCTATAGCACCTGGAGTACCAAAGTGCTCACCACCAAACTGTGCAGCTTCCTCACCAACTATACCGGCCCCAGCCCCTATACCAGCTTCTAATCCAAGTCTAGTGACTAAACTAGCGCCACGAGCAGCAGCAAGAGGAGGAATAAAAGCTGAGCTAAGACTAAGTGGTGATAGCCCGTAATCAAAACCTTTTCGAGCGTACTTACCTATAACAGGAGTGCGGCCAATTTGCTTCCCTATATCAGTTCCAGGATCTCCAGGGAGTAAAAAGTCCAGAGACTTCTCAGCACTCCCAGCAACAGTGAGTATATCCAAGGCTGTTCTAGCAGCCTTTTTAGTTTGGTATTTAAAGTCGGACAGTACAAGCATTGTTAAGTCCTAATCAAGCTCGTAGACATAGCATTACCAATAGGAGCACGCTGTTTAGCTCTATTTATCTCAGCGCCAAAGTTACGGCTGGCAGACCTGTACAGAGCATCCATCATGGAGGTAGCTACAGGGTCAGTAAGAACATCATAGACATTTCTATAGTTCAAAGCACCAGATTCTGGAAGCTGTGTATCGTAAGCACCAGAAGAGTAACCTGTGGATAGCTGATTATACTGATTAGGGCTTGTCTCTCCACGTAGGTACCTCAATGATGGAAGCCTATTATACACATCCTCCCCATAGCTCATAGTATATGGGTCAGTGCCATCAGCATACCCACGTATGCCCATAGAAATCATAGGCCGTCTAAAACGAGCATTAGGACTGGCATTAGCCATAGCCTGAGGAGCAACTCTTGACATAGGAGTAATACTAAGTGGTGCTCCTGTAGGGTTAGTAATAATCTCAGGATTAGCTCTATTAGCTACTCGCGGATCTCCTGCAATAAGCTGTCTATCTGTAGTCATCCCACCACTTGCATAACCAAACAAAGACGGGTCCATCTGTGTATAATCTACAGGAGTTACACCGGTTGGATTAAAGGGATTAATAGCATCAGATAGTTGTGGAGCGATAGGAGCTGGACTTGGTGTAGATGCCTCTGACGGAGCAGCAGCTGGAGCTTCACTACCAGCAGGCATGGGAGTGCCTGCTGGGAAGTATTTATACAAGTCACTTGTAGGCCCTAACGTCGTACCATTAGCCAGAGTAATTTGCCCAGTAGGACCACTAATTTCCCTAAAGATACCAGTAGCTGGGTCAGTACCCCATACTGAGCCATCTTGATAGGTAATGTTAGGATTAACTTCAAATTGGCTGGCAGGAAACTGACTACTAAGTTGGGTACGCTGTGCAGAAGTAAGAGGTATAGTACCTCCAGATATAATGTCACCACCAGGAGTACCAGCAGTACCCTGACCAGGTAATCTAGGGGCAGGTGAAGTAGTAGGTGAAGTAGGTACACCACCAGGAGTACCTACACCCTGATTCAACTGCAGCGGGTTAAACCCTTTCAGCCCAGCTAGAGCATCATTAAGATTACTATTAGGAGGATACAAGGGAATACGCTGACCAGGGGGAGTAGCTTCCCCTCTAACCTGAAAGTCCCGCTCAACCCAGTTACCAGGGTCAGCACTAAGTCTGGCTATAGTATCAGCCCTATTTTGGCCTAACTGAGCCATGGACAGACTTAATCCGCCAATAGCATTAAGTCTGCCTAATTCAGTATTCCCTAAGCTTCCTGTAAGCGCATTTCTAGAAGCCTCTGCTACTTTATCTAACTGCTCATTCTGAATACGGGAGGCTCGCTCTGCAGGGGATTCCACATAGTCGGTAGCTGCCGGAGCCACGTAGGGCAGATATAAGTCAGTTTCTCTATCCATTCCAGGCTGATATACACGAGCATAATTAGATAGAGCTAGAATAGTTAAAGGACTAGTTACTACTTCTCCATTAGCATTTATATAGTCGTCAGTACTAGGCTGTCCATACTGCCAACCACCAGAATCTAACCCCACAGGCAGCTTCTTATTTCTTGCCCACTGGTCTGCCCAGAACTTAACAAAAGCATCCTGCCATGAGGGATTTGTAAGCTGTACCGTCGTACCTAAGCCACCCGTAGAAGCTGGTTCATAACCTGGTAATGGAGTTTGACTAGAAAGGGTAGCCATTATTCACCTGTAACTTTCTCAAGAAACGTTCTAGGAGCTTGATAAGCAGCACTAAGACCCCTTCTATACTTATTAGCTAAACGCTTAAGGTCAGCAGGTGTACGTCCAGCCTCCGCCTTAAAATAATCTTGGTCACTTAAAAGTCTAAATAGAGCAGCATAACCACCTGGATTTTCCATACGCTGGGAAGTATCGCCAGTAGATTGAGTATTAGCAGGATTATAAAGAGGTAACACGCTATTATTAGCATAACCACTAGGGATACCAGGAGCAGATTTAGCCTGTTCCATAATATCCAACTCAGGCAGCCCTAATCCCGTACCACCATCATTCTGGCCTACTTGTGGTATATCGCTAGGACTGAAAGTAATACTATTACCTATCCCAGTCGGTATAGGAGCGGTAGCTGCTGCTGACAAAGGTAAGAATTGAGGAGCTTCCTTTGATATAGTAGACCTTAAAGAATCTGCATAGGGAGCATAGTTTTCAGCACGTACCTCAGCAGGTGTTTTATCGTAAGTAGGAAATATCCTGCCAGATAGTGGCAGAGCTATGCCTGACCTGGCAGCCATGACTCGCTCATTATTTACTTTCTCTAAGGCAAGTCGAGTTTGAGTTGCTTCTTCAGCAGCAGCCCCAGGAAGAGCTTCTAACTTATTAAGATCTGTAATACGCTTGGTCCAGTCAGCATAAGCCCTGTCAGCTTCTTTTACCTTAAGGATTTCAGACTCTTGATAAGCCTTAGCTGCGTCCGCCCCAGTACCTAATACTTCTCTAATAGCTATAGCATCGTCTACTTGCTGGCGAGCGCTAGTATAAGCCTGGTATACTTGCTTACCCTTAGCATCTAACTTCTGCTTACCGTCAGGGCCCAGAATAAATACATTACCATCAGCATCGGCAGATGCCCTATTAGTTCTCTGGTACTCCCGCCATGCTTTCTCAGCTACTTGCCAGTCCCGTATGGCCGTCGCAGCAATTGTATCCCCATCAATGCTTTCTGGCATAACTCCTCCATTTATATCACCCGCCAGGCTAGCTATTTTAGCAAACCACTGTAGATCAGTAGCATAACCAGCAGTATTCAACCCTTGTAGTAGAGTTCGCCAATCACCTGTAGCCTTAAAAGCGTCCCATGCAGGCTGGTACCTTCCCTGAGATATGAGACTAATAAAGTGTTGGAAGCCTTCGTCAGGAGTATCATACACTGCGAAGGTATCAGTGGTATCAACGGGAACGCCCTCTACCATTTCCCAGGTTTTATAAGATGTAGACTTACCTGATGGACTGGCCCCTTTTATGCCGAAGAACCCCCCTGCTGCTCCCCAGTTAGTCTCACTTGCTCCAATAGCAATAAACACAGCAGCAGGGATACCAGTTACTGTTTCCCACTTTCTAGCATAGGGCATTATTGAAGCAACAAAAGATTCCCTACTCATTTTCTAAATCCCAATGGTTTTTTAGTATGCACTTTTGGAGTACTCCAAACATGACGTATACTCCAGCCACTATGCTCAGATGGATCAGGTAACCACAATGTAGCTCTTGGATACTCTGGATCACTATCTTGGTCAGTATCAAGACTGTGTAGAGCCATATCCGTAGGTTTAGAAGTATCAGGACGATACCAATAAGAATTAGTCCACCACATTATTCGTTCTCCGTCATCAATAGCTTTTCCATCCTAGCACTATAGTCTACAGCATAACTAAGAGCTATAGAGTATGGATGAACTCCCACTAGAACTTCCTGGTCTACTCCTTCTGATGTAAGATAGGTCATAATCTCTAAAACCTTACTGTCCACCCACTGTACCCATGCTTCGGGATTACCCCGAATCTGCATATACTCAGTTAGAATCTCAGACTTTGTCTTTTTAACTTCATTAAAAGGTCTACCATCTGGACTTAAACTTTTACTAACCTTAGATATAACGTCTACAGCCCAGTCAGATACTACATCTACTGTCTCTTCTAAAAGATCAATAAAGCTGCCGTCCGCCATTATAGAGAACCACCACCAGCTATGACGGCTGCTTCACCTACACGAGCTTCAGGTTGACTATCCGTAACTGCCATACCTCGCTGTCTAAATCCACCATCAGCCATAGACTCTTGCAGTGCTGGGTCAGTACCACCCATTCCAGCTGCTCTCTGCTGAAGAGCAGCAGAGGCTTCCATAAGGGCGGGGTCAGCAGCACTAGCTAGCTCGCTATCTACTTCAGGAGTACCAGCTACAGCTAATTTAAGACCAATCTTCTGAACAATAGCTCTATCAATAACACCCGAGTTTAATATCCTATTCTTTTGTGACTGTTGAAGAAGTTTAGTTTCAATAGTGTCTGGACTACTCTGGCCAAGCAACTCTTCCCGAATGGTATCATCATCCAGTAGAGGTCCTTTACCTTCGCGTTCACTAGACGCATCCAGAGCCGTCCTAATAGCGGCCACAAAGTCAATGGGTCGAGTCTTTTTAACCCTAGCAGCCATCTGAGGAATAATAACTAAATCCTTCGGGTCAACAGGAATAAACTCAGCCTTACTCATGTCAGAGGTATCTTTTTCTACCTTTGTAGCCCAAACAGTTTCCCCAATAGCATTAACCTGCTTAAAGAATAGTACGGCTCTATTTATAACACCCTGTGCTAGGTGCTGCTCTAGCTTCTCATCTAAGTGTTCCGCTTGCGTAATCATCTGTGCATGGTGAAAGCCAGTACTAACTCCTGGTTCTCGCATACCAAAGGTTACAGGAGAACCACCAAGCCTACCAATTTGATCTTTAATCTGGTCATAAGCCCATATAAACATAGGGTCATCGGCAGGGGTAAATGTGGGCCGCAAATCTTCACCCTTAAACATTACAAGAGGTTCACCCGCTTTAACAGTAATTGGCTTTGGTGTAACCCCAGCACTGTATGCCCGTTGTTCAGGGTCAACATATTGCACCAAGTTAGGCCAGTACTTAGCACCAATGTTAGTTAAGGCTTGGGAGTATAAGTTATCAAGCTGCTGATTCAGCTCTAAGAGTCCTCTATTTGTACCCTCAATACGATTATTACTTGTTTTCCAACCTCCAAACCTTCCGCCCACACAATTATATATAGACCTACCCAGACCGTGTTCATAGCTATAGAGTAGTACAGGCTTAGTTAGATAAGGCGAAGTAATGGGCCGCTTTGATTTAGCTTTACTACCTTGCATAAGCTCGGGAGTACAAGCATAATAAGCGTAAGTATCTTGATTACAGTAGTGAATAATGGGGACTACAGTTTTATAAGCGTCCCTGCCAGCACTGTAAAAACTTTGTAGAGCTTCTCGGTCGAATAAAGGATTACTCATAACTGACCGCAGGCTTCTGTATTCCAGTTCAAAGCTCTCAGTCATAGTCGGACCATCGTAAACAGGGAAGAAAGACTCTAGTGGTACATAAAGCGACCTAACAGGTATACCCCGGGCTTTTTTATACTCATCCCTAGCATTTTTCGTCTGGTAAGGATGAGCCTCCATAGGGTCATCTGTCTCTTTAAATAGCTCAGGCCAGAAAGCAGCCGGAGCAGCTTCTATCTTTTCTACCCCCTCATCTAACAGAATAGCATCCATAGTAACACGAGACCAAACATCCCCGTCACCATAGCGCTCCATTTCAGTGAAGGCAACTGTGAGAGCCTTTTCTAGCTTTGTACTTTTAGTTCTGGCTTCCCGTCGAGTAGATGCAGGAATGACTTGAATCTCTGGGATACTATGAAAACGTGCTGACTTCTCATTAGCCACCGCAGCTAACATATAGGTATGACCGGTTCTAACTATGTACTGTGTAGACTTAGGAGCTGCTATACTATTTTGCCCTGCTACCATCTCCCTAACATCTTGTATCATAGTATTACGACCAACCCAATTCTCAATAGCAGCATTGAGCTGGTCAGCTATATCTTCTTCACTTGGAAGCCCTAGACCTTCGTAGCCAATATCCTCAGGCATCTAAGCCTCCACTACCGCAAGTTGGTTTCTATACAGTATAGCAGGGTCTCCTAAAGCCATATGATCACAGCGCTCTACCAGATACCTTATAGCGTCAGCCATATCATCCTTAACTTTTAACGGGTTGACTGGCTGTGGGGTATACTCCTCATCATGGAGATCTGGATACCTGTACCTCTCCAAAGCGTCGGGAATAAAGTGCAGGTCTTTCCAGTAGTAAAGATGGGACTCATTGTTATCTCGTACAGTAAGTCTACGCTGTACCAACTGTAACCCATTCCTAACACTATCAGTCCCGCCCTTAGATGGCAGTATTACATAGCCAGAAGTACGCATAATCTGTATACCGAACATCTGGGACTTGTCAGCAGCCCAGATAATTAAATCTGGTCCACCACGCTCGTTTTGAATGTTCCTTACTAATCTTTGGCAGTGCTGCATCCAAGCCACCTGGCGTTCAGCTATGTTAGGGCCAGACTGCTCAAACTCCTCAATACATATTAGCTTATCGTCTTCTGTCCGACCAGCTAAAACCCCAGATGACTTATGTGAGCCAATAGTAGTACCACCGAAGTCTAAGCCGCCAATATACTGTATGAATGGAGGTAAATCTTCAGTCCATCTATGAATATCTTTGTCAAACATGGGATAGACACGCAAACTAGTAGCAGCTACATCAGCCATGTACTCTTGTAGCCACTCTTGCTCAGACATATCCTGCTTTGCATCCTCTATTTCATCTAAGGGAACAAAAGGAGCGTCGTAAGCTGTATACTTCCATCGTGCCCAGTTAGGTCTAAACTCCGCAGCTTCATAGATCTTGAAGAACCAGTTATCCTCCCCCTGTGGAGTTCCAATAAACAAAGCCCAGCCTAGTCTATCAGATAGTGCAGGCCGTAACTCTAAAACCCAACGGTCGGGAGCAATTTGTGCGGCTTCATCAAGAACTACACCTGACAGTCCTTCGCCACGAAGAGAGCCCTCATCATCAGCAGACTGTACAAATACTTCTCCGCCATTAGGGAGAGTAACATAACGTTCTGATTCATGCACTAGTGCGCCTGGTATCTGTCTCACTAAACGTTTAAGAGTTCTCCATCCAGGTCTAGCATGTTTATATGTAGGTGTAACCCACCAATAAATACCGCCAGTTTCTGCTGCTCCTTTAAGACATAAAGCAACACCAAGATGAGTTTTACCCCATCTTCGATTGCACATGACTACCTTAAATCGTGCTGGATGCATAGCTATCTCAAGTTGACCACCTGAGACACCATCCCTACCTCTATGTAGTGGTGGCATCCGTACATCAATCGCTGGCATCAGGTTTCTCCAACAGCTTATAAGTAGCATTAGTGGCTTCTATAACCGGATTAGCTTCACCCCAGCTTAGATTAATAACTACGCTATCTCTATGCTCATCTGGAGCTATTGCCTTCTCTAAACTTAACAGCTCACTATTTGTATAGTGGCGTCTGGCTATTTTAAGGTAATCATACTCTCTATCCGATAGCCAGTCCACGCCTTCTGTAGCCTTCTTAATAACCTTATAATCCTGCATGTACAGCAGTGTCATGTTTCTAAGGAAGGCTAGACGAGTCAGGTCAGCACTAGCAGATTTCTGTAAATCAGGGAGATACTCTGTTTCAATTTTATAGAAGATTTCATCTTTACGCCAGGAGGTAATTCTACTGGGAGAAACACTAATAATATCACACGCTTCTCCCTCTGTTAACCCAATAGACCGTAAGCCTAAATAGCTAGCTTTCTGGGATCTACCAGAACCAAACAATGGAGGTATACGGGAGAGAATTATCTTGAAGTCGGGGTGATTTAGCCCCTCACCATCAAGAGCCACATGGGAGATCACTCTGTCAAAGGCATCTACGTCTATAGTCATAATCTATAGGTACATCGTTGGGCGGGGGAAGTCAATTGTTTGTATAAATAGGGTTGAACATACATGTTCCATGTTGACTATAGGAGTACACTACATCCTATAGGTAGGGAAGCCTTAAAGCCAGCCGTAACTATAGATTATTCTATTATAGGTAAAGTCTATTCGACCCATAAAGAAAGTCGATTGGCTTTGTAGGTAAAGTATCTATATACTTATAGAAGTACAACCATCTATCTACAAAGGGGGTCCATCGATGCCAAGCCCGTTTTTAGGAAGCCTAAAGGTTCTAGTCGCCCAAAAGGAATACAATTGCCGCAATAAAGAATGTGAATCTAAGATAACCGCTGGCGAACGCCATGCAGCTCTCTTTGGAAGAACCAGAAAGAAGCACATCTTCTTTGCCAGAAGATTCCACTTTCAATGCTTAACCAGCTACATGAACTGGATAGTGGACAACAGAGATATCCATGTTAAAAAAGGTAGAATAGCAGCGCTAAAATTAACAGATATAGAAACTAAACAACGGGCATCACTACTCCGCCTTATATCTTATGATAAAAAAGTTCTCAAGAGTATCTTTGATAAAGGAGCTGACGATAAGCGCATACAGGCGGCTATAGCTCTTATGCTATTACATATCTATAAACTACGCTCCTTTGGGCCTTATACACTCAAAACATCTATACAGCTATATGCTATTGTGCAGTCATTCTTCCCAGATGAACTAAAACCTCCCGCAGTAATTGATTTTAATCACAACAGAAATACCTTTATGGCAAATATGGAGAAAGTTCTAACCGTACACTTTGGGGAACAAGTAACTCAATGGTTACAGGAAGAAGGCTGGCTATCAGATGGAGAAGTAAAGATGCTGCCGCTCACAAAGCGGTTTAACGATGAAGAGGAGTACCCAAAGAACAATGAAGAGGAGTACCTAAAACTCAAAGAACAACCATAGGAGTACCTAAAATTGGAAAATTAAAAAATTGGGAGCGACCACCTGCACACCTCTATCCCTAGGCGCAACCCTAAGCCTTACTTTGTTATAGCTCAGCTCCATGGTATAGAAGTTATCTATCTCTTAGCTTTTGATAGCCGGGGAGAGCTGTATCGAAGTTTTCTATCCTACTTTCGGTCAACCTCAAGTCAACCTGGGCCACAACCTTGATAATGGCATTGTTGGGGGTTGACACGGTCTGGTAGAATCACGCGCCCGCGTTTTCAATGGTTCGCGCGTCCATTATAGTAGACACAAAGATGCACCCCCGTCGGCTTGGGGGTGCATCCCTTTGTCTAGACCTTGTGAAGCTTAAGCTACTTTGGTGGCGTGGAGCTGGACTTCCAATTCCTTGCCCATCTTATAGCGGCCATTGGAGTTCATGTCGTCGAATTCCGATAGCTTGCCCGCTAATCCTGCGAGCCCACGATGACCCTTCACTTCAGCGCCATTCACCATGAATGTAAGTCGGCCACCACCGCTACCCTTAGATGGCCCGCGACCGCTCTTCGGTGCGGCGAACCCCACGCTAACGGCAATCCCTGTGTCGTTGACTTCGAAGTCCAGGTGGCGCATCTTGAATGGTATGGCCCCTTGTACGGCCTTGTTGCCAAAGATAGTAGCAGCATTCGCCTTCAAAGCTGCGACAATGGCGTCCGGAACCTTGAAGCTATAGGTAACAACCGGTCCGCCTTCCACGCCTTCCGCAGCAGGGGTAACCCGAACGCTTGCCAAACCATAAGCCATAGCAGCCTTGAATGCGCCGTTACCAGCCACAGCACCCTTAGCGTAGTCGTGAGCCGCTTCCGAAGCCGCAAGTCGTTCCGCTTTGGTAGCTTCGAAGGCAGCCGCTTCATTCGCCTTGGTTTGCTTTTCAATTTCCTTGGTCAAAGCTTCCGCTTCGTTCCACTTGGCGACAGCAGCGCCAAAGTCTGTCTTACCCAATGCTTCCGCTTCCTTGCGGAGATCCGCTTGCTTAGACTTGATTTCGTCGATAGTCATTTCCATTCCTTTCCACTAATTGCCGACAACCTAAGTATAGCACAGAAGTAGCTCTTATGCCGCGAATGTTTGATTTCTACTATAGAAATAGTTAATAGCACTCATAGACAGTACTAACTTTACATAAGGTGGGAGTACTCCCAGGTTAATAAGGCCCATGGCGTGCTATAGGGGATAGCTATGGTGGTTAGCTTCTGGGATATAGATAACTTCTATAGCTGGGGCGGCTATCCATAACCATACGCCGCATAGAAAACTTCGATGGCGCGGTCCTATTCCATGTGGTAGAATAGGTCATGGAATCGCCCATGGTTGGGCAACATTCTGAGGTGAGCAATGATTGATGAGAAGATAGCTGAGAAGATTCGCCTTCTTCTACGCTTAGGAGAGCACCCCGCTACGAACGAGAACGAGGCTGCCTCTGCCTTAGCTAAGGCACAGGAGTTGCTTATCAAGTATGGGATGAGTAGGGCGGACATAAACCTGGATGGCCAGGTACACACACAAGACCGTAATATATCAGCTAGGGATCTTATTCTCATTCCCCGAGAAGTGTTTGATGGGAAGTGGAGTGTTCTAGCTACTATAGCTCGCTATAACATGGGGACCACAGTAGGTCATATGGGGAGTACCCAGTTTGGCTACATCAAAGTGGTGGAACTCATCGCTAAGGAGTTCCAGCAGGAAGCTATTACCCAGATGTATCGATGGGTAGAGGAGCAGCTGGACAGACGGGCTCAATGGAGCTGGGAGTTCTACCTTCAAGACTGTGACAATGATGGTATAGCAAAGAGTCAGCGTCAGAAAGAATCCTACTTCAAGCTCGGCTTTTATGATGGCGCTAATAGGGTTATCAAGAGGAGACTTGTGGAAGGCCAGGAAGAGGCCAAAAAGAACATTGAGAACTCTACCGCACTTATTCTCTTTGAAGATAAGGCCGTGGAGCAGTACAAGCGAGCAAAGTACCCCAACTTGGGATATGGAAGGTATCGAGAGAGCAGTGCTGAAGGTGCGAAGTGGGGGGCACAAGCTGGTGGCCAGGTTAGCTTTACCAGCCCAGGTAGAATTGACAGAAGCGGGACCAAGCTAATTAGCTAGATCTGCAAAGAGTGGGCGAATGATGCGGAGGGGACAAGGACAATGGCACGTAGGAGAATAACGCTCGGCATAGAGCGAATCACAGGCAGCGAAGTGCTGAAGTGGCGGGACAAAACAGCGCAGAAATGCCGCTATTGGGTGGGCGTAGAATCCATAGCCTATAACAATGGCCCTATTGAGGTAGTTGACGGGCATGTGTGGGCGCAGGTCTGGATCGATATTGGCGATGACGCTACTTCCGCGCAATCGGGAGCTGGAACAGGCGAGTAAGGATCAGTATGGCTGAGTTTTTTCATTTCCTAGTGTTATCTCTACTCTGGTTAGCAGTAGTGTCAGCAGTGCTAATAGGGAGGCGACAGGACAATGAGCGCAGATGACTCCGTACAAGTATTAGAAGTTGCACCAGGTAGGTTTGTCGTTGACTATTATGTGGGGGATGGCTCACGTAGGGGGGTGCTTATTACTGACTCACTATATAAGGCTATCAAAGCTGCCAATAGAATGATGGCAGAGTATCTAACAGTATCTTTACTGGAGGATTTAGCAAGGGACAGGTTTGACATGTTTATAGAAGGAACAGACTGATGGATGATTTCTGCCAAGACTGCATGGAAGATGGTGAGTATGTTGAGCATGAGAGTGTCTGTGACACTTGTGAGCGAATACTCTGCAAGCAACATCTAGCTCAACACGACCGTGAACATGGTAGCGAAGAGTACCCTGCTAGTTACGGTTTAGAGGGGGGTTACGAAAGTAGCCCTGCCTATCGTTCTAGTATGAGAGATGCAGGTAGAGGAGGCTTACTAAAATGGTAGGCGTAACCAAAATCAGTCAGCACCTTGGTATGTCCTGGGCTATATGCTGGAGAAAGCTCCAATCTGGCGAGGTCAAAGGTGCATATCATGTACGTAAGCACGGATGGAAAATGAGGGGAGTTACTATCCGCCGCCCATCTATCAAGGTCATCATTGATGACTAACGTACCCTGCCCATGCGCTGCTCCCTATGTAACCTCCAGCATCATCTGGGACCGGAAGATGCTAGGTGGTCGCCTGTACTGGGTTTGCAGGCTGTGTGGAAGGAAGGTGTTGTCAGGATGAGCGCACCCTGCGGCTACGAACTCGGCGCTGTCATGGTGTGCTGGCATGATGAGGATGAACACTTTATCTCAATGTCGAGCATTCCAAGCCACTGTATAGCTTGCGGAAAAGAGCATCCCCATTTCTACACGCCGATGGTCCCATGTAAGGTTTGTGGAGGCAGTGGACAGCAGGTGACGGATATGGAGCTAACAGATTCCGATAATCCTAAGTTCAAGCTGATAACGTTCAGGGGTGACCCCTGCCCTGCCGGATGCCGTGACGGGCGGGTAAGTGCAGAAGGGGGCGATGATGAGTGAACGCCAGATGGTGGTGCTCCGGCGGTTCGATTGGGACTACGGTTCTGAGAGCTGGCCCTACCTGCGTACGGTAGCGAAAGAGTTGGAGATGACTCACGGGGACGTTCGTAATGCAGCGCGGGCACTGGCCCGCAAAGGGTTCGTGCGAGTGCAACTCCTCTTCGATGATAACGGCTACACGGCGGGATCAACGTACATCATCACTGAAGCGGGCCATCTCGCGTTAGAGGAGAAGGTGGCTGATGCCTAACCCTGGTAGCGACGAAGCGCGAAAGCAAGGCTGTACCTGTCCCGTACTGGACAACAACTTCGGCAAGGGGCAGTACGGAAACGGCGAGGAGTACGGCTGGGTCATCGTAGGGGGGTGTCCGCTCCACGATGAGCCTACAGAAATTGTAGGAGTGAGTGATGATGTCAACTGAATCACTGACCGCAGGCCGCGAGTTGAACGAGCGGGTAGCCGAGGCAATGGGAATCGCTGTCTGTAAAGAACATCCCCTGTGGCCTCTGCACATACTGAACATACACGGAGATCATAGTCGTGGAAGCTCTATGCTCCCTGCCTTCAGCACCTCATGGGAGGACATGCGCATCATTGTGGAGTGGATGTGCGCGAAGAGGTGGACGCTATATCTAGAGGTCGATACGAATGGGAGAACGTGGGCGCGATTCATTTCTACCAAGCTGTCAATTGTTGACACAGGAATTAACTCTATAGGAGATACCGCTCCCCTTGCGGTCTGCACGGCCCTGCTCGCGGCGGTAGAAGGAGAGAAATGATGACTGAGCATGTTGAGCGAATCAGGCGCGGTGCCGGAAAGGAGAAAAGATGCTTTTGACTGATGAGACATGGGCCGAGACACGTCCTTTGCTACTGTCTTTGTTGCGCACCTTGAATGAGGCGCGACGGATTGGTTGCACGGTTCAAGAGTGGAGAGTTCACCCTGTGGGGGCCGCAATTCTTCGCCGAAGGACCGCTGCCAATTGGAGTCTGTGGGCGGTAAGTCGTGCAACTAATATGGTGTCTGGATTATATGGTACTCAGCTTTTCGGCGCGCCCTTGATTGAAGATGTTACTCTCCCGCAACGAAAGGCCCGAGTTCTGTTAAGGCGGACTACTATCAGAGTTTCCGCCTGATGGCGGGTAGTGGGCGCTAGTGTAGGGCTGGCGCGGAAAGGAGAATAGCGATGGAGCTATGGATCGTGGAGTCCGGCCAGTACTCGGGCATTGCAGAAGCGAATGACCAGTGGGAAGCCTACAATGCGCTCAAGGATGAGCCGCCTGAAAGCCTTGGTCAGATTGTCATCGCGCGACGCCTGCATAACCCAGATGATGAATTCTTTCCCTGCCGGACATCGATGTTGTATGGCATTCGTTGGAACAAACCGGAGATCGCCCGTCGGTTTATCACAGATGGCATCAAGAACGGGCTGCCGGATACAACGAGTAGGGACATAGCGGAGCCCTCCGCCTGATGGTATGGCGAACGGGCATTGCGGTAGGCGTCGTGCTCGCAGTGGTGGCGGTCGTGGTGGCGACCTCGGATGGGGGCCGGAACAGCGAACAGTGGAAAGGGCAGGAGCCGACATGTTGGAAGTCGTTATCTTTGGAGCAATCTGTGGACTTATCACGGCGATCGTCGTGTACCGTCTCTCGGACGGCCACTGAGGCGGAACGTCCGGTCAGCATTGCCCAGGTTGAGGCGGACGCGGTGCAGGCGCACGCGGAGAGGGTTGAGCAGGAGCTGACGTTGTACGCGAAGGATGCGGAGGACGCTCCCATGGCCTCACGGCCGTCATGGAAGGAGCAGTACCGGATGGCAATCGAAGCCGTGTTTCCGGAGCAGGAGTGGGATAATGCGCTCGCCATTGTGAGGTGCGAGACGGGCGAGACATACGCCCCGCACGCGGTGGGGGATAGTGGCCGGGCAGAGGGTGGATTCCAGGTGCATGCGAAGTTCTGGGGGCCAGTCCCGGTGGACATTCTGGGCCAGGCTCGCCAAGCTTTCGGGATATGGCAACTATCGGGCTGGAGCCCATGGACTTGTAGGAGCGTGCTGCGATGAACAAGCGTGAGCAGGAGATACGGGAGCGGGTGGAGAGGGCGACAAGGTTTATCGACTCCCCCGACGGGGACCTGTCATACCTGCTGGACACCATCGACCGGCTGCGTGAGGTAGTTGATGCAGCCATAGAGTTCAACTCGTCTCCCGTTGAGCAGATGATGATTGCAGGCCGCGCTGCTGGAAAAACTGAATACGTGAGGGTACGAGTAAAATTACACAACGCGGTAGCCGCCTTTCGTGCTACGCTGGAGGTATTGGAATGATGAACCCTAGAGCTATCATCTGCTTGTTTCGAGGACATAACTTTTCTTCGAGCCTCAAGCATGTCCTTTGTACGGCGGATGGTCACTGTATACGCTGCTTAGCATGTGGATGGATTGAAGTACTGTAATGAACGAGCGTGAGCAGGAGATACGGAAGAGGGTGGAGAAGGCGAGGAAGGGTCCGTGGGTTATGACTGAAGAGGGGTCGGACGAGATCTACTTCCGCAACGGCTATTTCGATGTAGCGGGTATACCTGTGTCCCTTTACAGGCAAGCCGATGCTGTTTTCATCGCCCACTCCCGCGAGGATGTGCCGTATCTGCTGGACGAACTCGACCGAACTGAGGCTGATAATCTACGGCTGAAGCGCGAAATATTAGAGGCAGACCTTGAGTGGAAGCATGACCTTCGGCGCTTAGAAGAAGTGCTGGGCGAACTCGGCCGGCTGCGAGACCTAGTAGCGGTTGACGGCTCACTCCTCAGTGAGATGAGCGTGCTCTGCGACCCTCCTGCTGAACTTTGGAATAAGCGTCAAGAGATGTACATGGCGCTGCCGGAAGGTGGGGATAGTGATGACTGAACTGACACCGGAAGAACGGGCGCTGGAAGAAGCGCGGCAGGCCTTAAACTTCCAGCTTGGCGTGAGGGATGAGACGGCGTACTACCTCGCTCGTGATGCCCTTATCGCTGCCGCTCGTGCTGCTGGACGGGCAGAGGAACAGCAGGCGCATGATGTAACAGAGGGGTTGGGGGTAGCGGTCACACACAATCTTAAGCTTGATTATGCTGCGGCGATGACTGAGCTACGGGAAGCGGGGAAGGCGCTGGAAGCATTGTATGAATACGCAGCAGGACTAGACACCTATCTTGCTGTACATGGACAACTTAGTGCCCATGCAGAAGAAGTAGGGCAGCAGACACGCAAAGCCCTTGCCCGCCCGCTTATGCAGGAAAGTATGAAGAGCGATGTTTAGAGACTGTTTGCTTTTCGTTGCGGGCTGCTTCGGAGTAGCGACATTTATCGTAATACTTACTTGGTGGGTGGTCTGGCTTAGCGAGGTGCTTTTCTAATGAACACACAGACTGACCTCGACACAGACAAGTGACGATAACAATCAAGCTCCGGTACATCTGTGACAACTGTGGCAAATCCTCGATGGGGACATACTGGTATCAGACATACGGCCCTGAAGGTTCTATCAAGCAGACTGCTGACTTCGGAACAGATTTGCCGGAGGGCTGGGAGGGGCCTGAGTTTTCCAGCGTGAATAGTTTTGGAACAATATATGAGGGACAGCATCTTTGTGATGATTGTGTTACAGCAAAACAAGGAGCCCTTCTAAAGCGAAAAAGGACTAGTGGATAATGACTGACCTCGACACAGCAGCCCGGGTAGTGGCGGAGAAGCTACTAAATTGGGAACAGTGTTTTGAACATGAGGGTTGTACAGGCTGGAGGGTCCGCACCACTGATGAACACCGAGACTTTCGTCTTCTCTCCAACCACACCTACGAAGGCATGGGCGCGATTCTGGAGGCGCTGCGTGTGCGTGGTCATCATCCGGAGATTGGGCTAGGGGACTTTGCATACTGCAACATTTATGAATCTGCCGTGCTCCCGGAGTCTGGAACAATGCTCTCTGACTTTGAGCCGTCGATTCACTGGGAGGCCGATACCCTCCCCAAAGCGGTCCTGCTGGCAGCGTATGAGGCGGTGCGGGATGAGTGGGAATAGGGACAATGACTATCTTAATAGTATTTTTCGTTGGCTTAGCGGTTGTAATGACACTCGCCATCTATAGACAAGTTCAAATGCATAAGGGGCTTCATGTGGCCATCCGATCAATCGAGAATGAGAACGAGCCGAGGCGTATCATGCCGACTGACGCACAAGTCTACGTTGTAGGCGCGGACCGAAACAATCCAGATGAAGTACGGGCACACCTCTACTGTGTCCAAGATAGTCTAGTCACTCCTATGTGTGAGTATGGGTGGAATCGTGGGAACGGGCGGGCGTTCAGTATTCTACGTGGAGCTAGCTCAGCACGTGGTGTCTGTGTTCTGTGCCAGAGCCGCCGGGACGCCGGGCTACCACCAATAACTGAGCCGCGCGGACACAAGACTAAGTGGGTGTAGGATGACTGAAAAAAATATGAAAAGAATGTTCTTTCTGCTTGGCATAG
>ERZ1292642.170-Hain-H14-01um-R1-170-length-43183-cov-7_pt1 | contig 43183 bp, 74 predicted proteins | sample MGYA00564403_ERZ1292642 | MGnify/ENA primary metagenome ERZ1292642 (study PRJEB36523, sample SAMEA6512643) | groundwater metagenome | collected 2019-01-09 | study: AquaDiva: Metagenomics assemblies of 32 groundwater samples
GGGTCGTAATCTTTTTCTATAAATTCTTTTATAATTCGTATAGCTTCAATCAGTCTTACCGTTCCATGTGTATTTGTTTCATTTGTTTTAATCGGTACTTCGTAATAATAAGGTACAAACGACTCCGCCGCAAGATGATAAATGTGTTCTGGTTTGTTTAATGTTAAGACTCTCAGAATACTTATTTGATCATTTAAATCCATATAAACCATTTTAATTTTATCTTTAATTTCATCTATTCGAGTACTATCCTCTTGCCAGCGATAACTACCTATGACTTCATCTTTCATTTCTATTAAATGCCTTGCTAAGTGAGAAGCTACAAATCCACAAATTCCTGTAATTAATGCTTTGGTCATTTTGTTAATATAACCTTCTGAATATCGTTTAAATCGGCACTCATATAAACTTCTGTTGCCCCATCAAGAACCCAACAATCCTCATCAAATATTCCCGCATGGACTATTCTGCTTGTTCTTATTATTACGTCTCCTTCTTCAAGGCAATATTCTTCTTTTTCGCCAGTATCAAGGTTTTCCATGATATATCTTTTGCAACTGCCCTTCAAAATGCACATTACTTCTTGACTTTCTGGATGCCAATGATTACCCAGTAATTGCGGGCCTTCGCCTTTTTTTACTTTTAATATCTTCATATTTTTAACAGATAATTGTCCATTAATTATTTCTAAAATAGTTCTACGTTTATCATCACTTACAATATGTGCCTTAAATAAAATCACGCCCTTCATGCTCTCCAAACCCCCGTAGGTCTGTCTATCATTATAGTGCTTATACCTTTCTTTGCGTCTTTCACTGCTTGATTATAATCTTTTACAGGATTTACAACCTTTACAACCTTTACATTCTTTAACATCTTCTTTAATCCTTCTGTATAATCTCCTCTATGCTGGGGCCCGGGATCTAAAGGTTTAGTATTACCTAATTGAGTTCTTATAATTATCGCGGGATTAAACTCATTCCGACTCATTGCTTTTATCTTATCCAGATGATTCACAAGCTGATCAATCGCACAAATCAAAAAATCTATTCTAGGAAAAATTGAACATACTTTTATTCCTTCAAGTGCTAATCCAATAGATACACCCATTTGAGTATTTTCTGCCACTGGAAACTCTAATCTCTCTTCCGTACTTACATCTTTTAAACTTTTAAACATTGGAGACCCGGGATATTCTACCGTTTCACCTATAAAAAGATAATCATTATCTGCAAGCATTTTCATTGCTTCGATTAATCCTTTCTGATATTTTAAATTATCCATACATTCCAAAACTGCTTTTTCCTCCTTTTTTTAAATCAACTAAACAGCCCACCCCGTAGTGACCATGAACTCTTTTATAATTATATCTCCTTATCTTAGAATGATTAAATTCATAGTAATCTCCCCAAACTTTTCTAGTGGGGGTATCACAACCCATTTCATTATTTTCTATTACGAATATTATTGGAAGTTTCTTGAAACAGGCATAATGATAAGATTCATAGAATTGCCCCATTTGACTGGCCATATCTCCAATAAAACAATATACTTTCTCTGTTCCTTTTCTTAATTTTATTCCTAAAGCTATGCCTAAAGCTATTGGAATAATTCCGCCCACTATTGCTGAAGAAAAAATCTTATATTTATCAGAATTAATATGGCTTGAATATCCGTTCAATATCTCTCGCTTTAACCATTTGGGATTCTGCGATTTGAGTAGCGAAATATAATGAGAACGATGTGTAGTCAAAACCCAGTCCTCTTTATTTATTTGTTTGAATATTTTTATTAATTCTTTTTCTTGTTCTCCATTAACTGAACCACTTAAATGAACTGGCCCATAAGTCTCTCCTTTTTTGAATCCTTCTATTATTTCTTTTTCAAAATTTATTAAGTCTTTCTCAGTAAAATTCATTTTTTCCTCCCAAGCAAAAGCTGACTAGAGAAAGCCCATGTTTCAGGGCATTCCCTAATGTCAAAAAAATGGTTTAGTTTTGCAATCCACCAATCTTTAGATTGATGAATTAAATGCGTAGAATCGGCTAATAAATTAGGATCTCCCAAATAGGGTATACTGAATATATAATTATCTCCAAGATATTGTATGTTTTCAAGAGCTTTGTCTAATTCACTTTCTTTCAAATGTTCAAGTATATCCAAGCAGAGGACTAAATCATATTTATTTGCATCTTTATAAGTTAAAATATTCCCAACATTTAAATCCAATTTATAAGGATTAAGTTTAACTGCATAATTGCTTATATCTATCCCTTTATATTTAACTCCATAGAATTTATTAAAAACATAACCATAATTACCTAGTCCGCAACCTAAGTCTAACACACTAACTGGATAATAATAAGTAACCCAATCTTTGACCATTATGAAGTTATTAACATTTAAACCCCTATTCTGAAAATATAATTTGTCTTTGTCTATTCCAAAATTGTCTAAAATAACCCTAGGTATTTCTAAAACACTAATAGGCTTAGTTGGATAGCCATTTAAGATGTGTGCTTCTTTCCAATTCTGTAAATATTCTGGGCTGTGCATATTAGATTTCTTTAAATGGTTTTCATACTTTTTCTTTATATCAAATATTCCATTAATATATCCCATGTGCCAAATAGTTGTTCCTCTGTAGTAACCACTTTGGGTATCTTTTGCAGCCATTAATACTGGATGTTCTACTTCGGGATATTTGCCTGCTTCACTTATTTTGAATAATCGGCCTAAACCAAAATGTTCTGAATTTGTTGCATCTTCTTTAGATAAATCTCCAATAAAATGCCTCATCTTAGGGTGATATATTCCCGGCACAGCTTCTTGGATAAATTCTTTAATTTTAGATAAATCTTCACAAACCTCATCAGCATCAAGTACAAGACACCAATCATTTGGATAATTCTTTTTAACATAGTCTAAATAGAAGTTTCTTTGCTTACCATTCATTCCTTTATCTTCTTGATTGTATTCTTGATACAAAATATCTCTTTTAGTACTTCCAATAAACCTTTCTGAACCACCCGATATTCTCCAGTCATCAGGTATTAACCAACTTTTATCGTTTAGTATGCTATAAGTATTATCATCACTTCCACCATCACAAAATACTATCGTGTCTGCGTCTTTGACACTCTCTAAGCACATAGGTAAAAACTTCTCACAATTTTGACCCATAATCGTAACCACCAAGCGTTGTTTATTTTTTTCGTTTTCCATTATGATATTTCATATGACAACTTGTGCACCAAGTTATCAAATTATTTAATGATGAATTTTTCTTATTACTATCCTTGTGATGAACATTAATCTTTACATCTTTTCTACCACAAGATTGACAAGTATAATTATCTCTTTCCTTAATTAGATTTTTTAAATATCTATTCCATTCTTGAGGATAGTCTTTACCTGTAATTCCACCTTGCCAATTCCAGTGTTTATCTTTACTATTTGCTATACTTATTTTTAATCTAACTTCTGGTTTCTTTGAATGATTTAAATCTCCTAATAACTTCTTCCTATTATCCATCTTACCTTCTGCCCACATTTTTTTATGTGCAATAGATAGTTTTTCTTTCATTTCTTTAGGCATTTCCTTACCTTTCCAAAATGATACCTTCTGCTTAAACTTTCCAGAACATTCTAAAGAACAATACTTCTTTTTACTTGAAGTAAAACATTTAAACTCTTTTCCACAAGGACATAAAACTATTATTGTTCTATCGCCCCATTTATATTTACCCATAATATAATAGTTGTTATTAGAGTTTATAAAACTTTCTATACCCATTATTACTACAATTAATTTATTGTTGTTCATATTTTATCTCCTTTCCGTTTTTACTTGCTATATTTACTTGAATTTTTAAGTTATTTTTTATCCATTCTATTTTTTCTTTTTCAATTTTATCGAGTTTACCATTAACCTTACATTCAAAAAACTCTATTTGATTACTTCCATTTGGGCCAATAACAATCCCTATGAAATCTGGGAAACCTGAAGAATTCATCATTATTGTTCTAGTAAAAGGATTCCAGTGACCTGTTGTTTGTTTAAATTTCCCATCTTTTACATCCATTGAATTTCTGAAAACAATCCATCCTTTACTCTCTAAATCTGCCCTTACTTTTAATTCGAATCGTTTCCCCGCAGCTCGGTTTCTTTTCCCTTGTTTTCGTTTATCTATCATTTTTTATATTTTCTATAATCTTTTTATCTATTTCTTCTATTTTCTTTCTAACTTCGGGGTCTTCCATTAATAATTTCCACCTATCGGCACTTTTAAAATTTCTTATTTGCTGTTTTATTTCTTTTCTTTCTTTAAAACATTCCTCGTGATAAAATGTTTGTCCATAGCCATTTAATAAATTATGTTCTAAAGGTTTTCCACAATGAACGCAATAATTAGTTAATCCTCTCATTTTAATCGCCTCTTCGCTTCTATCAATAATTCACTTATCTTATCAGCTTTTAGTTCCTTAGTTTCACATACGATTTTCGGCTCACCTTTAGTTGCTTGTAAATAATGAGTATAATCTGTATCTATTATTTTGAGTCCATATTTATCGGGGTTTTTCCAAATATCTGTCCCCGGAAATGGGACTAAACTATAAAAGTCAAAATATTCCATCCCCAAATTTCTTAACTCTTCTGCGAATCTAATCGTCTGATAAGCTGTTTTTTCTGTTTCTCCGGGTAAACCTAATATAAAAAATCCCTTAGTCTTAACTCCATAGTCTCCGCATAGAGCCACGGCTTCTCTTATTTGCCCTATTGTTTGACCTTTGCCACAAGCGTTTAAAACCTCCGAATTGCCACTTTCTACTCCCATAGACGCAATATCCAGCCCCTGACTAGCCAAACACCTTATTAAATCAGATGTTATATAATTGGCTCTTGTTGTTATTCTAAATCTTAAACCTGCTTCTTTGGCCAATTGCCCTATTCCGATGGCTCTATTTTTATTAATTGTAAAAACATCATCTAAGAAATAGACTGCTTGATAACCACTATTTTTTATTTCTTTTAACTCATCTTCTATATCTTCCAAATCGTGATTTCTAACTAATCGATTCATATTTCCACAATAAACACATTTATTCGGACAGCCTCTAGATGTAATCATTGTGCTGGTTCTTAATCCTTCTTGAATTAAATTATATCTATTTGAGTCTAATAAATGTCTTGCGGGTTTACCTAATGCTCTTAAATTAACTGGTCTCGTGTTCATTTTGAATCCATTTATATCGTTCACTAAACATTCTATTCCGTATTCTCCTTCGCCTATTACAACACTATCTGCCAATCCTCTAAAATCTTCAGGCATAATTGTTGGATGATAGCCGCCAACAACAATCCTATCGGCATATCTTTTTATAGTTTGGATTAATTTTTTTGTTTCATTTAACATGGGAGTAGTTAAACAGCTTATTCCCACTATATGGGGATTTTCTCTTACTATATCATCAACTAATTTATCTTCAGTTTCGTGGTTCATATCATAAACTTTAACTGGATGATTAAATCTTTCTAATTCTTTCGCAATATATAAAAGTCCAAGTGGCATTCTATCTCCTGCCTGTTCCAAGATTGCTCTTTCACTAGGATTTACTAAATAAACCTGTGGAGAAGAAGGGTTTAAAAGAGTAACCCCTGCTTGTTCCCTCCTATTAGTGGAGCTTTTGGTATGTGTCATAGTAATGCAGACTAATCCCCCTGTAGTTTTTATAAAGTAATTTAAATAACCAATTTGCTATTTTTATCTGTTTATTTAATTCGTTTTTTCCTAATTTCCAATAACTAATATTTTCTATTTCTTTAGTATCTCCTGTTTCAAAACCTATGTAAAAAGGTATCTTAATTTTTCTCAAAATCTTCCAAGCAAATAAAAACATTCCTATCGCAGTTTTTCTATAATTCATTAAATATGCTTCATTGCATTTATTAATTGCGTAAATATATTCTTCTGAAAGATTCCCGCAAGATACATCAAAATCAGGAATTTCTCCTATTACAAACTTCAAATTATTTATTGCTTCAATTATTTGATAATTAAGATAATCATTATTTCCCTCTAAATCTAAATGTATTCCATCATATCCTAATTTAATTGCTTCTTTGCATTGGATTAATATTTCGTTTGCGTTAAATGGATAACTTAATCCTAAAAGATAATCTACTTTTATTCCTGCTTTTTTTATGTCTCTGATTAAAGTTGCATTTTTATTTGAAATAAATACATGATTAATTTCTTCTTTTTTGCAGAATTTTACAAATTTATTAGTATCTTCTTTCAATGTCCAAACCCACATATTTTTAATCATTGTTTTAAAAATTGAACTCTATCTTTAAAAAAATTTAATTTATGTTTACAATCTTTTCTTATACATTTAATAGATACGTAGCATTTCCCTTTTTCTTCATGATAACCGCATATATGTCCAAATATCTTACATAAAATTTTCCATTTCATTTTGTCAACTCCTGAAAAAGCTCTAAAAAGGGTTTGGCAGTATGCTCATCAAAATTATATTCGTTTTCAACGGCTTTCCTTCCGTTTGAACCCATTATCTTCATAATCTCAGGGTTCTTATAAAGATATTCAATCTTATTCGCCGCATCATAAACATCGCAAATTCCTCGTTCAACCATCCAAGAGCCCATTATTGTCCCATTCATTACCTTAAAATCATAGGCTTTTTGATCTTTGAAAAATTCTTCAATACTTACTTCTTCAACCCCACTTAACTTAATTCCTAATCCTGCATTATGTGCTTTAACTATTTCTGGTGTAGTCGTGTAATCTGTCGCAAGAACGGGCACTTGACAGGACATAGCTTCGATAAGAGGTATCCCCCAGCCTTCGCCTGAAGTAGTTAATAAGAAGCAGTCCATTACATTATATACCTCATTCATTTGATTCCAATCAAACCCTTTATGTGCTTCCATCCCAGAGAAAACTACTCGATTCTCTAGATTATATTGCTTGATTAATTCGCCCATATTAAACGATTGAGCGGGATCATTTGGATCCGTGTGTAAAAATAAAACGGCGTTAGGAATTTTATCTTTGACTAATGCCATAGTTTTAAATGTTCTATCTAACATTTTTCTTGGTTGATTCCTTGCGACTACTCCTATCACAAATTTGCCAAATAAATTATATTTCATTCTCAGTTTCAGTTTTTCTATATCTTCTAATTTGTAAAATCTATTTGGCTCTGTGCCTACTGGAATATAAGGTGTATCTAATCCATAATAATCTTTTACTTGTTTTTGTGCAAATTTAGAGTAAGCTACTGCCTTGTCCATTTTCTTTAAGACTAATTCGCATTGTTTCGGCATCCCGTTTCCTCCATCCGATGGATAAAAAAACACAACTTTCGCTGGGCTTAAATCTTTTGAAAGAATTGCAGGGAATAACATAAATGTATCAAGAATAATCAAAAGAATATCTAATTTTAAGTCTTTACAATATCGTTCAATACTATTCATAAAATAAGAGTGCTGCATTTCGCCATAAATTTTAAAATTGAATTCTGTCCCATCTGGCAATCTGGCATAATCTATTGTAGTTCCATTAAAAGCGACACTAAAATAATGAATAGAATGACCTTGTTTGATTAAGTATCTGCTAATCTGCTTTCCGATATTAGAGTACCCAATAAGTCGGCAAAAAAACTGAATCTGCCAATATGCCGATTTTCAATTTCTTTGCCGTTTGTGCTTCCGCCATTTCCTCACCTCCTTAGCCATATTCCCATTTAATTAGATCCTACAATCCTGAAATTTATAATTTTCAATCGCTTGTTTATTTGGGATTAGACAACACCCACTTTTCATTATAATTGTTTGCCCGTTTTTTTCTATTGTAAATAATGTTTCTTGAAAGAATTGTGCTACTTCTGAAGGAATTGTAATTCCGTATACTCTTTGCTTTCCGGAGACTATTTTTCTTAATTTATACTGCATGATTCCTCTTTTCTTAATATATACTTTTTATATAGTATTTAAATATTTCTATTTTTATTTCCTTACCTTGCCATACCAAGCCTCAACTCATCGCACTAAATCTCACCGAACCTCAGACCATTCTGTGAGGAATGAATATGATTTATCCAAACCACACCCGACCTAACCTCACCCACCCCACCTTAATTTACCAAAATGTACCTGAATATGAATATTAAAATTTAAATTTATTTTTGGTATTACTTATAGCATCAAATATTTCAGATAATTCTTTATATTGGCTATATTTGTATTTCCAATATTCTATTTCGCGTATAGCAGTTTCTAAGACTTGTTTTTTATATTCTTCATCAGTTAATGCTTTTTCGACAGTTACATAAACTTGCTCTGTATTTCCATTTGTTTCTGTTGAAGTTACATTCAAATAAGCCCTTACTTCTTGTTCTTCGCCGTTCATAGTTACTGTTATTTCTATATGATTAATTAGTGTTCTTGCTTGAACTAACCAATATTTTTCTGCTGCGTTTTTAGTATCCCAATCAAAATAATCGTGCAATGGACTTTTTCTGTTTTTTGCCTCTTGTACAACTATCTTGGGTGTTACTAATCCGAATTTCTTTTCTATCTTTTCTAATTCTTTTCCGTATATTTGTGCTCTATCATCTCCAAAAGATGCACCGCTTTTTGCTTTATATTTCATTTTTACCTCCTGAATTTATTTATATTTTTATCCACACCAAACCCAATTGTATCTCACCTCACCGTACTTCGCCTAACTTCACCCAATGAATATAAAAGCCCCGAAGGGCATAAATTTAAACTGTAAACATTCCGTATGAACCATTATGTTGCGGAGTCCATCCACCTACACCTATATGAAAACCAGCCAATCTCAATAATCCAACTACTTGTTCCGTAGTTATTAAGGTTGAATTAAATCTTACTTTTAAATCACAACCCCATTCTTGAAATTCAGGTCTCCAAATTGGTCGTGGTGCCCTATTTCTTCCACTATCTCTTCCCATAGTTTTATTAATTATTTGTAATTTATATTCTATTGGGACAATATCTCCAACAACCACTATACTTTTAGCTAATTTCATGTTCATACCGTCCATATAAGGCGCAGCAGAAACTAATGCCTTTTTGAATCCTGACGCTGGAAAACCGGGTTTCCCATTATTACATCTATGTATCTTTTCTTCAACTTCTGATTCAAAATTTCTTACTTTCTTTCTATCTTTACCTTTTCCTTCCATTATATTCCTTAAACTATCAGCTACTTCTTCGCTCATTCTTTCCATAAGCAAAGGAGTAGTCCCTTTAATTTTTATATTTGTTTCTACTACCTTAATTGGCGATACTGGTACATTAATATTTTTTTGTTCTTTCATTCCTCACATTTACCTCCTTTCATTATTTTTATCTAAACACTTCCCTTATCTTTCTGATATTGATTAACCCTTCTCTTTTGATTTTTTGAAGATAATCAATGTGTTTCTGCATCTTTTTGTTTATTGGATCATGAATTGATTTAATCAATTCTCTGCTTTTTAGGATTTTAAAATAATTAATTATTTTGTTTCTTTCTAGTTTTATTCTTTCGATTATTATTCGATGATTATATTCATTTACTTTGATATGAAATTCATCTATCTCGTTATTTGAATGATAAATGAAAGTTTTTAATATAATCTCCATTATTTTGTCAGGGTTTCTCCAGTTCTGCTTTTAGTTCTTTAAACAAATATTTATCACAACCTTTCTCAATTATCTCACAAACTCGCTTTCGCTCGGCTTGGATGCCCTCTTCAATTCTTTCATTAGGCTCATTAGACATTACATTTGCTAAATGGACTATTCCACACTTATGACAAAATTGCTCTTTTAGAGTTGATACTTTTGCATTTATTAGGTATCTTCCACAGCAAGAACAATGTTCATCTTTCTTTTTTGGTTTCATTCGCACAGCCTTAAAGATTTAATTTTCGTAGGATTATCTTTTCTTCCGTGACATCTAAGACATAATGTCTGAAGATTATTTAAATTATTATTTTTATCTTTAGTATATCTGCCTTTTCCATCAATATGGTCTATGGTTATCTGCTTACCAAAAATAAGAATATGCTGTTCATTATTCATACCACACTTTACGCAAGTCCAATTATCTCTCTCTAAAACTATAGCCCTATTTCCACCAAAGTTAGACTTGTAATAGTTATCTAAATTTTGTTTTCTTATATTCAGTCTGTTTCTATCCTTGTATATCTTATTTATCTCTTTAATCTTTTCTTTATTCTGCTCTCTATATTTCCTGTAACTTCCCTTATACTTAGCGTATCTTTCATTAACCATTTGTCAGCCCCTTTCCGAAGATTTTGTCTATAAACTTATCCATAAGTTCATTACATTCGCAAGTATCCTCAAAGCACATCTCATCGTGAGAAGTTAATGCTTTTAGTTCGCTATCTTGAAAATTAATATTCCAATTTCTATGGAATTCTTCTTTCAACAGCTTTATGGCTTGTTTGATGTCCTTTTCAAAAAACCATCTAACTTCATCTTCTTGTAAATTAAATTCGTCAATAGTTTCATTATCATTTACTTCGACTTTATCCTCAAGGCAGAAGGGCTTAATATTCTCGCAAGAGCCAGTCTGAACCTGTTCGTCATCGGACTTAGAATAGTGACAAAGTAAGTCTTCAGATTTATTCTTGCGAGTTTTCATTTCGTCATCTCCTTTTCTTTTGTATACTCTGGATTATACTCTTTTGAGAGAAGGGCTTTTAGTTCTGTTAATTTATCATAAGTTAAATTAATCGTTGGTTTGGTTAATTCCTTATCAATCATCTTCATAAACATCTCAAAATCTGCTTTACGCTGTAAATGACTACCATACTTTAAACAGATTTTGCAATATCTATTTTTGTGTTTTTTTGTTTGTTGTGTTAGTTTCATTTTTTTATATCCCTCACGAAACGTACCCCGAGACCCGGATCAGTGACAGCAGGATCCCAGTCGCAATTGAGGCTAGCCCTGCCAGAATAGGCATTGAACCACGCGACATAGCCATTTTGGTTATTTAATTTAAATGGTTGTTTTATAAATTCCCAAGCATCTGCTAAGTTTAATTCTTCTTTATAATTATTAAATAAAAATATAATCTCGGATGTTGTTAATAATCTCCAGCCTTTAGGAATAATTATATCTTTTAAGCATTTATCTTTATCATGGATGTTTTTTTCTACTTCTATCTTTAGCTCTTTAATTATTAAAGTTGGAACTTTAATTTCTTCTGCTTCAATCAGTTTAAGCTTTTCTTGGAGTTTTGCTATTTCGGTTTGTATTTGTTGTTTGTTCATTTTGTTATTCCCATAGCTTTATTTTGTGCTGAACTGAATATTTCGTGACATCTTTTGCAGACCATCTTAATGTTTCTTAAAGAGTATTCTCCCCCTTGCTTTATTCTGTGTGGCTGAAGCTTGTCGCCTGTTTGAAGTTGTGTTTTACCACATTCTTCACATTGATTATCACAGAATTGCCTTAACAATTCTTTCTTTTTTTCAGTTAGTTTTTTCATTTTCTTGTTTTAATGCTAATTTAATATGAACACATTTTTTATTTTCTTCTATACTTTTCTTTGACCATCGCCAATTACTGCCAAATATACAGGTGCAATTCCATTCCCCCGTATCTTCTATCCATTGGCTATAACCGCCCACTTCGAAGAACTTTTTCATTTTAAATTGGTTCTCCAATAAATTGTTTGTCTGTTTGTAACCTTATCTAAATCAATTCTTTCTTCTTTTATTAAACCTTTCTTTCTTAATTCTTGGCAACGGGGTGTCACGCAATTTATAGGTTTGTGCATAAATTGAGCTATTATTCTATTATTTGCTGGCTCTATCTGTTTCAAAGCCTTAAGCACCTCTATCTGTCTTTTGCCTAAACTTTCTATTATTTCTTGATATGCTAATATTGAAGTGCTCGTAACTGCCATATTTTTCTGTATTCTTTTAATCTTTTATTTATTTTATCTTTATTTTGTAAATATCTTTTATGAACCAATTCCAGTTCTCTTAACTTATTCTTCTGATAATATTCCTTTCTGCGAATACTATCGACTTCTTTATGCTTTTCATAATAAGCTTTCCTTTTTTCTTTATCGTATTTTCTAATCATATTTCTTATTGAGAGGACAGAACAAATTAAGACAATCTCTATTATCACATTTAATTAATTTGAAAACCATACAGGCTCTTGCAAGTCTTATTTTCTTTATGGCTTCTTGTTTGCCCAATTCATAAGCACTTTCAGCCGTCTTAATAATATTCTTAGTCTCCTGATTTTCTTTCTGGGCGAGTTGGTAGCAATATAAACCAAAATGTTTAATTAACCATTCATAATCTCCTGAATTTATGTCTATTCCTAATTTATTAATAAAAACATTTCTTCCAAACTCTTTTCTTAATCTATCTATTTTGCCTTTTAGTTCATAGGATACTTCCCATTCTTTCTCTTTCAATATATTTTGTTCTGTGGTGTTCATTTTATTAACTTTATTCTATAAAGTAATTTAATTAATTTCCATCCGATGCGTTCTCTAAGATTATTTCGGAACATATTCCTTACCACAAGATTTTGCATACTTTAAATTTAATTTATTATATCTTTCTATAATATCTTTTAATGTTTCTTGATTGTTAGTTGCTTGGCAAGATAAATATAAGCTTTGAAGCTCTTGCTCAAGTTTTCCTATTTGTTTTAATCTATGTTCTATTTGTTTTATTGTTTTTTCGTATTTCATTGTATTGAATATAACCCTCTGAAAAATAAAAGAGATAAAAAAATATTAAATTACTTTTCGACCCAATCGACTAATTCGCTTGCTTTAATTAATAGGTTATCTAAAGGTATTTCTTTGGCTATTACTAAATCTTTAGCACAAATCAAGCAATCTGTTCGTCTTCTTAATTTGGCTGAATCTGCAATAGTTGGTTGTTTCTCTTCAGTTTTCCCTTCTCCTAATACTGCTTCTAAACTTACTATATTATAAAAAGTTTTGCCATTTGCTTCTTTAGATTCAATTCCAATTTCTACTTCCTTGCCGATTGCTTTTTCTTTCAGAATTTCATATAAACGAATGTCCCAGATGCTGAATTTTCCCAAGCCAGTTTCTGCTACCCAGTAAGACTTTTTATTCTTAGTCGTTTTTTGTTCAATTCTGAAAATTGTTACTTTTTGTTTTTCCATTAAATAAATAACGAAAATAGAAGAACTATGCTTAATAAGATAAATATCGAGCTTATTGTTATTCCTGCAATCGCAAAACTATATCCTTTATCATTTTCTTTTACTTGAGTAATTGCTATAATACTCAGAATAAGGCCTATAATCGGAATTAAAAAGCTGAATACAAATCCTAAAATTGCAAAGATATTAATGCTTTTTTCCATTTTTCTTCGCATATTTTTCAGGCACTAAACCCGCTAATAAGAATATTCCTGAGACTATTCCAGTTACCCAAGCCATGATATTCAGGCCAGATATTATATTCCAATAAGTAAATGCTCCAAAGACTACTCCTAATCCTAATTGTTTAATATCCATTTTCCCTCCTTTCAATTTGTTTAATAAAATTTGAATGTCTTTGATTTATTTGTTTCCATTCTATTTGACAAAATTCATCAAATTCATCATAATGGTCTCTGATTATCATATTAATAAAATCAGCACAAAACTCCTTCTCTAAATATCTCTTGTTTTGTTTTTTCCAAGCCTCAAAGCTTTTCGTTTCTAATTTTCTTTTTATATTTTTAATCATATTTAATATCTCCATCTTCAATCGCTCTGTCTCTTGCACATTCGAAAAGAAAGTCTTGTCTGTCTATCTCTTGATCTCTGATTAAATCAAAATCTACATTATCGTGATGCTTGCCGTATGAGAATATCATTCTAAATTACTTCCTGTATTTAATTCATATTGCCAATCTTCTGGATTCCTATCTTCAAAAGGATATTGACCCGATCTCCAGCAAATTTCATCTTTAGTAAAAACGTGTCTTGGAAAGTCTACCATAAGAACCTCACATATTGAAATGGCCCATTTGTTAGAACCAATATTTGCCCAGATTTTAACCATTTAAGTGTTATCATTTTTGTGTTTTAGAGTGTCTGTGTTTCTCTGTAATTATATAAGGAATAGCCTATTTATAAATGCTTCTATTTAGACTATTTATGTATTTATCTATATGTGTCATTGTTTAGTGAGATTATATTGTTTTATTTGCATGACGTTTTTATAGCTGATTCCTCGACCACAATAAAAACATACAAACCTGCATTTAGTCTGATTCGTTGTTTCACGAATTTGGCTATTCTTGCAATTGGGGCAAACTACTCTTACTTTGATTCTTATTTTCATTATCTTGTGCGTCTGGGACATCTTCTAAGAAATCCTGCCATGCTTTATTCATAACAGAACTATCCTTAATTATTTTTTGATCTCGAATAAAGGATTTAACATTATAACCCGATTGTATCTTTACATCATTAAATAGTTTATTATATAGTTCAAATTGAGCAGAAGTCATAGGTATCCCTGTAATTTCAAAAAACATATTCATAATGGCATCTCTTCTTTCTTCAAGCTTCCTTGAGGCTATTAACTCTCTTCTAATTCTATATGTCGCTTCTGTGTTATTTTCAGGCATTTTCTATCACCTTAGAATTTTTTATCTCGTTTAACAATGCCTCTGCTTCTTGGGCTTTCTTTTGTGCTTCATTTCGATATAATTGCATTTTTCTATAAAGGTTTAAAGAATTATCATAATCCATTACTCCCAAATCTCCTAACATGATTGATGCTCCGATTCTAGATGCTTCAGACCAGCTTAATCGGTTTTCGGCCATCATAACTGCCATTTGTTTATTTACGCTTATACTCCTAATTATTGTATTCTTCATATTATTATTAATAATACACTATTTATAAATGCTTCTATTGTATAAATTATATAAATTAATAACACACTTCCCAGAAAGGTACCCCCATTATTATTAATATATTATATAAATATAGATAGTTAAGTTTATTTATTTATTATAATAATTATTAATTTGTATAATTTATATAACTTTTAAATGAATAGTTGGGCGGTTACGCGCCCAACTACGAATTGTAACTAATATAAGTAGATAACTTAACTATTTAAAATGTGATAATAAGGATATATACATTAACTACTTAGGGTTTATCGATTACCCAGAACGCCTAATAATCTGGCATATTAGATTGCCTGAATTGTTTTTATGCTAGTGCATAAGAAACATCTTCAACTTCATTATCAACGATTTCAGTGTCAATGTCTAAGGTTACTCTCACATTGTCGCCTGTATCATTTTCATAATACACTCGAACTTCTTGAGAAACATCAGCATCATTATCATCTGCATCTAAATTATCTGTGTCAGTATCTTTGATTACGACTTTGTAAATATCATCTTCATCGTCTAAATCAACTATACCTAGATCAATCAGAGCATCAAATAACTCATCATTTTCGTTCCATTCTGCTTCAGCTAAACTAATCGCTTCCGCTTCCCACAGATCATCTTCATCTAGAGTTGCCTGAACTTTGGCTACATCTGCTAAAATGGCTGTGTCATTATAGGTGATTTCTGTTACTGTTACTGGCGCAGTCGTTATAGTGTTTGTAACTACTTTTTCAGGCGATGCGATATATCCTATCGATCCACCTAAAACAAGTAGACAAACCCCTAACAAAATGGCCAGTCCTGTTAATTGTTTTTCCATTTGTTTTTTACCTCCCTAATTTAATTGATTGTTAATAGGTTTTAAGCCTAATTTGTCTGCTTCATTTAATTTCACATTTAAACTATTTATTTTACTTTGTAAGTAAAGAATATTTTTTTCGTATGATTCTATTTCTTCTTTAATTGAATTAATGTCATAATATTCTTCAACTATTTTAGTTACTTTCAATTTATTTTCTACTTTTTCATAGCTGTCCATTTTTATCCCCCCTTTTTTTAAAATGCGGGTATCTTATAATTTCCTCCATTTATTGTGACATTTAACCAAACTCTTGGATCGCCTAATAAATCGTTTATTGTACCTGATCCATATACATTAGTTGGGAGAATTATTATTTGACTGCCCGGAGCTATGCCAGAAGTATTAAAATTCAAACTTCCTAAATTTAAAAAGTTCCCGCTAATTGTTATGCTTCCGGTTAATATCATATTTCCTGAAATATGAAGTTTTTCTGTTGGACTTCCTATGCCAATTCCAACACTGCCATCTGATTTAAGTCTCATATTTTCTTTAGTTAATCCTGCAGCATAGTTCGAGCTTGTTAGAAAAACTATATCCGCTCCAATAGACGTATGCTGTGATTTTATTCCCGCTTTAGGCAAAGTATCTGCCGAACCGTAATTTGTACCGAATAATATTCCTGCATGATTATTTTCAGTCGCACTAGTTGTTCTTAAAAATAATTGTCCATTATTAGAAATAGAAGTTGTATCTGTAACATCATCAGAAACTGTTAATCTAAATTCTGGAGCTGTATTTCCTATTCCTACTCTATTTCCTGACACGTATAATGTATTCGTATTAACTGCTAGACCTGAACAAACTATGCTTCCTAAATTTAATGAATTTCCAGAATTATATAAATGATTTCCTAAGACGAGTTTACCCGTAGAATCAAATGATGCTTTTTCTACATTTACTATATTAAATCTAATATCATTTCCATCAATAATACTTCGACCCGCGCTATCCCCGAAAGTGTTTATACCTTCTTCGGTACCCGAAACTCCATTTTTAGAACTAATTATTTGTGTTTCAGTTATTGTCGTTGCTGTTGCTACTTTTCCAGCCACCCATGCAGCCGAGCTTAATGTTCCAGTGTGTCCATTCCCTGAAAAATCTGTGACGCTTGTACCCGTATTTTCATCTAAATGATAACCTACTAAAAAGCCCGAGTTCCAAGGAGAAGTGGTTATATCTCCTCTTATTCCACTCCCTGCGTTATAAAGAGTTGTTATTTCTGCTTCTGTTATTGCTCTCTCCCAAACATTTACCTCATCTATTGTGCCCTGAATATGAGAAGAACCACCAAAACCACTAAAAAATCTTACAGTCCCGCCTATATTAACTTCCGCATTAAATGTTTTTGTGTCTCCTGTTTGTGCTCCATTTTTATAAAGTTTTGCAGTGTTTCCTGAGGCGTCAAAAACAAAAACATAATGCACCCATGTATTAGTTGTATCTAAATTAACCGCAAAACTATTCCATCCATCAGTATCATTATAAAAACCCATGGGCCCTGTATTGTTTCCAAAAGCTACAATAAACCTTCCTGTTTCTGTATCAAAAAAATAATCTGCAGTAGTAACGGAAGAGGATTTAGCCCAAACTGAAAAACTATAAGATTTTGCTGTTGATGTTAGACTTAAAGGGGCTAAATTATTTGCGCTATTTACGTTATGAGCTACTGGGTCACCTCCGGGTTTGTTTACTCGATTATATAAAAACATTTCTTTATTTGTATCTGTTCGTGTCCAGCGAGTATACTCAGAATCTCCCAAATCGATTAAACGAACTTCTGGATCATTCATAGAAAGAGTTAAAGAACCAGTCATAGTATCTCCACCTTTATTTACATAATTTCCCGAAACAGCATAACTTCCAGCCAACCCGCTTAAATCTGTTGCACCTCCCCCCCCTGCATCTTTTTCTCTTAAAGCATTCAAAATAGGATCAAATTTAATCAATACCATTAACTCCAGCTCCCTGCTTTTATTAAAACATTATCCGAATAATTTAATGTTCGTACATAACTCCCGGTATTAATAAATTGTATTATACTGCCTATCTCACTTCCAGTTACACCCGTAGATGTGCCAGAATAAATATAAACATAAGAAAAAGAAGGGTTACTACTGACTAAAGTAGGAGCCGTAATAAGTGGATAATTTGAACCTAGAACTATCCATGGATTAGTTGCTTGAATAACACTCCCCGTATTAGTAATCGCTATACTCCCAGTCACATCAGTAGTTAAAGCACCACCCGGACTAACCTTTACATCTACCCAACCTCCACCGCCTGCAGTCGTATGACCTTGTAATGCGGAAATAACTACTTGCCCTGTATCTTGGTCTAATAATTGATTTCCAACAAATTTTCTAGTCTGTCGAACAGCAACGGGTTGACATACACTATTAACTCTGAAGAATCCCTGAGCATTAGTCCCATTAGTATAATTTAACCGAACATATCTGGCTTTTCTACCGAAAGTTATTATATTCCCTGCCCCCGAACTATAAGTTTGTGTATCAGAAAAATCCCAATTAGAACCTGCATCATCTGACCATTGAATCTTTAATCCATTTGTCGCAGAACTTTGATCAGCAAAAATAGTAGTACTCCAAGATGAACACATATCTATATCTCTGGCTGAACCAACAAAACTGCCATTCGCAGAAAGCATTGTTGTAGTGCTATTTCCTTCATCTCTTTCGGCGCCGAAATTAGTTATAAGTGTACTTCCTATATTAGTCCATGCACTGCCTAAATGAACATTATTCCCAGACACAATATACATAGTCCCATCTACATCACTGACAACAATTGAGCCTATACTTATTCCACTGATTGTAGTTTGGGCATTCAGACTTCCATCAGGATTTATCAATAAACCGAATTGTGTTCCGCTTGAACTAATTATATTTACTGGCATTTTTACCTATTTTTTATATAATTTCGTAATGCAGTCAAGAAGGGTATAATTGCAATGTATAATCCGTTCTCCGTAAAATAAACGACTAACCCCGCAATTAAAACTTCTCCTAAACTCCAAAAAAATTTCTCTATTGTTTTGCTTATTTGATACATATTAACCCCCATTCACAAGTGTGACCATCAATCCAGTTACTAGTGAACCTAATATTGTAATTAAAACTGTTGCCCATAAGGGTAATCTACTAGATTGATGATTAAATAAATCAGTTACTTTACTGCTTAATTCTTCTATTCCTTTGTTTATTTTAGAGATGTCTGTTCTTAATTCATTTATGTATATTCTATTCTCTCGGCCATATTCACATGATTTTACCATTATCCCTCTAAGAATTTTAATCTATCGTCTAAGTTTTTTAATTTAATTTTATTTTCTTGATTTTGTTTCTTAATGATTTTAATAAGTTTCTTAAAATCGTCGCTTAGATCTCCTGCTACGAAATTCTGTTCATCATGTTTTGTTTCTATTTCTTCGAGTTCCATTAATTTGGTGAATTATAAATTTTATAAGTTATTGAGCCAGTATTCGTAAAATTTTGGATATACCACATTAAACAGAAAGGATTATTAATATTGTAGGGGCTGCCATTTGTTCCTAAGAAATCCTGAGTTTGTGTTCCCCCATCATTTTGAGAAAATGTTCGTATTGTAACACTTGGAATCAAAGTAGACGAACCGACCCAGAGTTTTGAATTAATCCATTCAGTATTTCCCATCTTTATTTTTGCGCCAGAAAACAGATAATTATTTCCAGATATTCCAAAAGTTATAGAACCCCCAATATTATCATTAAACATATCCATATGTAAAATGGTGCTATTCCCTAAAAACTCACTTCCTCCACCATTAAATAAATAACTTCCGATATATCCATTTGTTCCACTTGTGGGAATTTCCATATTAGTCGTAACATATCTTAAACCATTAACATAATTAAAGTTATTATTCAGACTTCCAGCATAGAGTCTATCTCCTGCATTCCATACCTGATATGCCATTTTATAATGTATCTATTTTCATTTATTAAATGTGACTTAGTTTGTATATATTATAATACCGAGATTTTCTCAAGTATCCTCATCTCTTGTGTCCCATCAAAAGTTACTCCTTCAAATACGCTTCTTGACCACATACTTCCGGTTATCGTAGGTTCACTTCCACAAACCCCAAATTCTTGAATCGTTAAACCACTTAACTCTACTGAATTCCAATCCCCTTGAAACTTGAGTGTTTGACTAGATGGATAAGTTGTATTTGTAAAAGCCTGTCTATCGAGTGCAGTCAATAAGCTATCCTGAGTCGGACTAACAGTCGAACTGCCAGTCCCAATCATAAAATAAGTCGCATAATTCTGAGACCCAGTATTCAATATACTTCCTCCAATTAATAAAGCTACACGATTTCGTGCAAAGTTAGTTACTACCATGATTCCTCCTAAACATAGTTTCCAGACCAAAATAGACTGCTTCCAGTCTCATAATCGCCCCATAATTTACTTGTTGAATCTAAGACTCCATAAATTTCGCTATCTAAAATAAATCCTCCCGATATTCCGATTGTCCAAACTTCACAACCGCTTTGTCTTATCGTTATCTGACCAGTTGCTTGTTCTAATCTAGTCAGACCTTCCCCACTTTCTATCTCTTTAGCTTCTGCTTGCTTTAATTTTAAAAGAATCTCTTTAATAGCGTCTGAAATATCGGGTATATCCTTATTTACTTTAATTTTTAGAACATTATCGTTCTGACAATTTGCTTGGTTTAAATCATAATTTGAACTAATTACATCGTATGTTTGATTATTAATATTATGATTAGGCAAATCGATGCTTACTTGTTCTCCGGGTTTAATATTAATTATTCCTCTAATTTTTAGGTTTCCTTCTTTAATTGGATCTGAATATTTATCCAATTCTCCTAACATGATTAATTCTGCTTGATCTGGATCTTTAATGTTTCTATCTACAATCAGTTTAACCCTCTTGCCGTATGAATTTACACTTGCATCATTTCGACCAGTTGTAACAATTGGCAATGCTCGCATATAATCAATTACGACTGCATTTCCACTAGTAGGTATGTTATTTCCTTGATTTACTCCACTAGTAAAATAGATTGTTTTATTGTCATAATCAACCAAATATTTAATATTACTTCCTGTATCGTTCATATTTCGAATACCGCCCGGTTGCAAGATTCCCCCCGAAATACTCACTTGAACATTGTGGGGTTTGTAACCTAAAACTACTAAAGAACCTTGAGAAGCTAGCCCCGAATAAGTAGTTGTCTCTTTAAAAGCGTCTAAATATTTATCTCCGTAGACCCATATTTCATTAAATAGTGTATCTCTTTGGTCTTTAAAATCTGCTGATAAAACATTCGTATTATTCAAAGAACTGCTTGAAATAGAACCTCCTAAATTCGTATAATGTAAATCTTTCGAATCATCTACCCAGAAAGTATAATCCTGTGAATCAGCTAATTGTTTAATCGCATCATAAACAGGCGTATGATTAAAATTAATTCTTTGAATATTTGAACCTGCCAAAGTTACTCCACTAGTAGTTATTTCATCGACATAATCGTTTACTATATCTTTAATAATTGAGCCTGCTTGTAAATTAGAATAAACCGTAGGTTCAACTGTTACATCCATTAGTCTAGCAGTATAATCTCTGCCAGATAATTCAATTTTTTCATTATTTGATTCACCTTTATAATTGACACTTTCAATCAATCCATTAAATATTTTATAAATGGATGAACCGAGAGTCCAAACTGCACCAGAAGCATATTCACTTCCTGCCCCATTATTAAAAGCTTGCTGGATTATATTTGAACCAATATCATAATTATATGTTCTAAACTCATCAATTGTCCCAGAAAAATCGGCTCCATGAGCGATCCAACTTCCAAATCCGCCAATTCCGCTACTTCGTGTGACCACATAATTTCCTCCCAAGCCCGCATTAGCATGAGCGGCAAATGCTCCCGATATAGTTCTCGTGCCAACTACTGAACCATTTATCCATAAAGAATTAAGCCCCCAAGAACTAGCTCCCCCCCCACTTAAAGTAAAGGCAGTATGAATCCAATTATTAAAACCAATTGAACCGGCTACAGAAGAGACAGAACCGCCCATGACTGTCCCACTAGCTAATAAACTGCCATTAGCCCCCCAACATCTTCCGATTAAACTGCCTCCAATTACAAACATACCTAAACCATTCCCTGCGCCTCCTTCATGATATAAAAGATAGCTACCTAACCCGGTTTTACTTCCCGGATAAAGCCACATCATTTCAGTAAAATCTTTTAATTGAGAATTTATCCCTAAAAATGCGCCCGATATATAATTTGGACTCCCTGCAAAAGAGATTCCACTTCCAATTTTTCCATTTCCCCATGAAACTCCTGAAAAACCTTCAGTTAAAATATCATTAGTAATTGAATAAAAAATACTCCCCCCCGAAACTGCCGTACCATTAAGATAACAATATAACCCAGAATTATAATGATTTAATCCTAAATCTGAACCTAATCCTACATCTTTTCCAGCAAATATCTGCACATTATCGCCTATTTGAAACTTATTTCTATTATAACCAAATAGATTTTCTATTTCACAATTAAAAGAAGAAGATTTATCATTTTCAGAAATAGATTTCTCTACATTAAGATTATATGCATCTTTGACTTCTGTCCCACTTATGGATAGTAATGTGTTTATCATATACTAATTTTATTTTTAACATTTTTCATTATTGCATTTCCGATTTCAGTCGGATCGGTGCCGTAATTGTTTCCTGTAATATTTATCTCAGTTTTTGGCTCTTGTTTTGCTGTGTCGTATCCTATTTTACTAGACACTGATTGTTTAATTTGAGCAGAAGCCATATCCAGACTAGCATTATAAGCAGAAACTTCATCCATTCCTTTTTTAGCAATTGCTTGCACATCTATTAAATCTCCCTGTAATTTGCCTAAATCTACTTTTGGAACTAGGGGAATATTTATTCCCGGCAATTTATTGAAGGCTCTAATCACTTTATTGATTATATCTATCGCCTTATTCACCGCTTTCTGTAAAAAGTCTATAATCCCATTCCAGATACTTATAAAGAAATTCTTTATTGATGCCCATACTACTTCCCATGCTGTTTTTATTTTCACCCAAGATAAGATTAAGAACTTTGCAAATTTTAACATAATATCTAACAGCCAGATGGTTATATCTTTCCATTTATAATAGACTACAATGATTGCGGCGATTGCGGCTATTACTGCCAATAAAATTGCCCATAAGGGTGCCCCAGCGATTGTAATAGACAAAAACCCGGAAGCCGCAGCATACAAACTAGGCACTAAACTCCAAACTCCTGTCCCCAATTGAACAACAGCTTTCCATACATTAGGCAAACTAGCCAGCAATGTAAGCCCTTGTACGCCCATATTAATATATGATCCTATGACTGCATTCTGGGCTCTAGCTTGATTATTCATTGCTACTTGTACCCTGTTACTGGCAGTAGATAGATCATCCTTTGCCTTAGCAACATCTTCAGCCGTAGCTTCAGAATCACTCATGACTTTATTAAGATTATATATAGCATCTCTTTCGTTTTTCTGGGCTTCTTCTACACGAATTGCAGCGTTCTCTAATCTTAACTGAAGGTTCGTATATGCACTAAATATATTGTCTACGGTGCTCGCTGCATTCCCTAAGGCGATTAAGTTGCCAGTAGATTGCTGAAATGATTCACTCACAGACTTCTGTGCTTTCTCGGTTTGCTTGGCCATCCCGTTCACACTATCTTGAACATCTTTGATTGGACCGGTAGTCTCATCAATTGCCTTGATTATGATGTCTATTTCTTCAGCCATGTAAGTAAAAATAAATGCTCCATAGATTTAATATAAAAAATAAGATTAATAACAACCCATTTAGAATAGTAGCAGTCAAACTATAAAGAATAATTACGCTTATTAAGCCAATAATTAATAAAATATTTCCTATCATTTTTTCATTTTTCTTAATGCTTTCTTCTGCTCAAAATCTAACTTCTTGAAGTATTTTCCTATCGAATTATAATCTCTAATAGTCAGATTTCTTACATAGTCTAAATCCCACTTAAAGTGATCACATATAGCCAGTTCATTTAAGGTTTCACTGGCTGTATCTGCGAAAAACTGTCTAAGCCATTCACTTCATTTACGGATTTCTGTAACTCTAAGCCTTGAGACAAGGTAAGTTCATCGAACTCGGTATCAGTAATCCCAGTAGACAGAATCAGCATTTGTTTTACTGCTTCTTCTTTTGGGATGTCTGCCATTTTGGTTACATCCTTATATTTCAGCTCTCTGACTATGTACGTCTTTTCGCCTATTTTTATTTCTTTTTGCATTTGTTCCTCCCAGTTTAATTGTTCCTTCAAAAATAAAAGGAAAAAAATAAAATTTTAAATTACCAAGCCAAATATGTACTTCCTACTGAATATTCGGTTGCACTTATATTTTGCGGCCTGATTTCGATTGTTGTTTCAGTGACTCCTTCGATAACGCTTGGAATCTCCATAGTAGTAATCTTACACCCAGACAACGTGAAAGTTGTATGCTGGCTTCCTGTGCTTGCTATATCTGCATTCAAATCAAATACTCCGTTAAACGAAGCGTTCGATTTATAGAATGTATCATATAGCATATTCGCAGTTTCTGTATCTAAGTCTGCTGTAACATTCAGAGTTATATCTCTGTTACCTACAATCGGTGTGCTTATTACTCGGCTTCCGTTCACATAATGTGGGCCTTCTAGATTATTGCTTATCTCTAAGCCTATCTCTTTGGCTGTTACGATTGAACTTCCCGCTAACGTCAAACTGCAATTGTTCCATAAATATGGTGTCTGTCCGCTGGTGGCAGTATTGATTGTACTAACCGCAGTTCCGCTTGAATAAGCTAAACTTTGTCCCAGATAGTTTAACTCGACTTCTACTTTCTCTCCTTGAGAAGCAGTAATCGTACAACTATCAGGAATACATCCAATTATTGTTCTAATTGAATTCTTATTTGCAAGTGGCTGTAATTTACTATCTTCTATCGTAAAACTGACTGGCGCATTGAATTGCCCTGTCCCGGATACGAATGGATTTAACCAACTATTGCCTTCAACTTGAGATGCTCTGTGTGTTCCTGTTTTAGCCGATTGGCTTGAAGCTACTGAACCTATTGCATAGAACGCTAATCTCATATCTTGTGGATGATAAGTAATTGTCCCAGTTACATCTCTTGGACCTCCGACCATTATTCCGTAAGATCGGCTATTTGTTCCTAAGAACCTGTTTTCTAAAAGATTTTCACTATCTTCAATTGAACTGTCTGTAACTTGACCTATCCAGTATCCATTTCCGCTTGTTACTGCGTATGTTCCACTCTCGTATTGTAGTATTACTCTATTATTTGAATTCTTGAATCTAACCATTTTTTACCTCCTTTTTTAATTTAATTAGATTAATCTATATTGAAAAATCGATATTTAATTTGTAAAATTCTGCTCTTTGGAGATTCTTCGCCGGGTTCATCTATTTCTACAGCGCTGACTAAATTAAAATCGTGAATATTATTTGCTTCAGAACCACTAGTTGCAGTGAACTGAATGTCTCGTAATCTTTTATAAACCTTGTTCGCTAAATCATCTTTTTCTTTTTGATTTCTAGCCCATATTCGAATCTCTAAAACAATTTCTACATCCATTGCTTCAGTCTGCATCCCTGCTCGTTTGGCTGATTGATTAATTGCTTTAATTGTAATCATTGGATATTGAACTAATCGACTAGGATAAGAAGTTGCTATAAATCTGCTTCCGGGAGAACGGGTTGAAGAAATAGGATCTGTAATTGCAGAGATTATATCTGCTTTTATAAAAGATAATACATCTGCATAAAAATTTAGTGCTGTTACCATTGCTCGCTTGCTCCTTTGTTAAACTCGCTTGTTTAACAATTAATTAAGCCAATTTTAGTTTATTAAATGTGGGAATTTTAATATATACTATATTATTTGCTTAATTGAATTATTGAATTCCTCCTTTACTTTGTCTTTATTCCTGAATACACTATTTTGAAAATGTCGTCTTGGATTAATTCGACTTGTACCATATTCTAAGAATTTAGCATATTCTAAATCCGTATAAACCTTCGCTTCATTTTTACTCAATGTTCCTACATCAATCGAATTAAGAAATCGACCAGTATCTACACTTGTTTCTTCGCTTCGTTGGCCTGCTATACTCGCTTTAACTTCATTCTGCATTAAAAGAGTTGCACCTTTTACACTTTCCGGTAATTGTTTATCAATATTTTGCTTAATTTTTTCAAGATTATTTGCCACAATATCAGCCCCAATAACTTTAATTTCGGTCTTCATGCTCCAATTAAACTGCCTCCAATCAAACGAGAAATATACACTTTTTTATAAATTTCTGTCCCTTGTATCTCCCAAGGCGTCCCGCCGCCTTCTTTAATCACAAATTTCTGATAAGGACTACCTATTTGAATATCACAAACATATAAACTCCCAGTTGGCATATTCAAAGTTATACTTCCGGGCATAAATAATTTCATATCTTGATGATTAATTTTGCCCTGCTCTAATAGTACCATATCTTCCGAGCTTTTTGGAGATAATGGGAATACTACCCCACTAAAACTTAAAGAATTACCTGATTGTGCTAGAGTAAAATCATCATCATAAATAGAGCCAATTGTTTGAGTAAAATATCGTATAGTTACATTAGTCCCTGCTTTGTCCCTTAATCGGTTGAATCCTGCAATAAGCTTGTCTTGTGTTGCCATATCATTTTAAGAAAGCGAACGTACGAATTGTATCTTACGGCCCAAACTTTTTAATTTCATCTCACCAAGAAGTCTATATTGTTCAGCACTCAATGCTTCCCCTGTTTCGTTTATTGTTAATTCGCCCAAAGAAATATTTTCTCCCCCTTGCTGGGCATTGATTAAATCTATTGTATCTGCTTTCGCAAAATCTACTATCGCCCCTTGATATTTAACTGGAATTGCACCAGCTGGGATAGAATCGCCAGTATAATTTTCTACATATTGTCTGGCATTATCTGCTATAAAAATAAGATTACCACTTATACCATTCGGTATATTGTTAATTACATCTAAAAGGAAAAGGGCGATACTTCCAGTATTATCTTGAGTCAAATTATCCTCCTAGCGATAAAATATTGAGACTGGCCCAATATTTACGTCTGTACCGCTTGCAGTTCCGCTAATTACTAGCTTAACTACATCGTTTATAACATAACTTCCGGTATTGTTTGTAAAAGATAGACTATCTAACTTTCCTGTGCCGCTTGCAATAGTCAAATTTGTCCAAACGTTCGCTACTTGTGTGCCTGATTGGCTAACTATTAAACTTCCCGCAAAATTAGATAAGCACTGAATTCTTAAGACTTCACCGTTTATTATATGGCTCGAATGTTTAGTCAATTTGCTTCCAGCAGCTGAATAATCTGAATCAGATACACTTACTTGTGGAAATACATACTCCTTAATTCTATATCCGTTTGTCATAGTTCATATAAATAAACTATTCTGTTGAACCGCAATTGATCCAACTGCTTCCGCCAACAGATAGATAAAATTTACCGCCGGCTGAGTCTATTGCCAAATCACTGCCAGTAGAATTGCCTGTTAAAACGCCGTCTGGATTTTCATTAACATAAAAGATTCTAGGAAAGTTTTTCCCGGCACCTTTCAAATGCGATGCTAATCCGTCTACTGCGCCTATTACGAGGCTTCCTGTGTCGATGTTTATTGTCATTTTTTCTCCCTAATTTAATTTATCGTCTTTCCGATTGTCAAACTTAAAAAATAAAAATAAAATTTAACTTCTAGTTAAGAAGTTGTAATGTTGCAAACTGCTGCAGCTCTAAGTAACTTAACTTCTATTCTTTGAGTAACTGCTGCTCCTTCCATATCGCTTGTAGGCAATACAAAATTCTCAACAGTTATGTCTCTCTTAATAGCAATTCCGTAAGCTTGGCTTCTATCAAATGCATAGGCATATTTTGCGTATGTAGCTGTAGGTGCAGCATTTGTTGAGAAAGATGATACTTTGGCTCCGAATACCGTGCCTATGTATCCTCTACTCATCATTTCAGTATTTCCTGCTTTGTCTGCTTCTACAAATGTATCAATATTCTGCAAATCGCTCAATGCTTCATAACCGACTAAAAGGTCTGTACCATCAAAATCGTTATTATGAAGATTTAAGATTGCACTGGATATATTTGCTATTGTTAAAGCTGCTCCGCCGGTTACTGTATTGCTTGCTCCATCTAATGCTGTCAAGATAAGTGAAGTTTCGTTCTCTGCAAATCTCTTTCCGACTTCTTTCAAGTTGGCCTGAACTATGTCGAATTGAGAATCTTCAGTCATTTCTCTTGTTATTCTAACAGCGACTCCATACTTTTTAGGTGTGAAAGTAACTGCTGAGAAATCGATTGAATCAAGTGGTATTTCTCCTCCTTCAGCTACATTTCTTATCTTATTACTTGTTGGGGTAACTAGATTTACTGAAATGCTAGAACCTTCAAATCCATTTAAGACCATTGCTGCCATTTCTCTAGGCAATAGAGCTTTATCTACTGCTTCTATCAAAGTTGGCAAAATAAGCTTAGGGACTAAAAGTGTTCCTTCTGAACCTGCTCCAGTTGTAATGTATTCTTGTATTTTATTGAATGCCATTATATATTAAGCGAAAGAAGTACGTAACCTCCTGAATCTGCTGAATTGAGTGCTCTTCCGACTGATGCGAATTGTGCGAATCCGGGTATGCTTGCGCTTCCTGCACTTGCTGCAAAAAGATTACAAACACCTCCTGAACTAAACGTAACAAGTGTTCCTCCGCTAACTACATCGCTTGCTTGTACGAGGAATGTTCCTCTTTTAGCAATTCCGACATAATTAGATGTACCTGATGCTACTCTTGTTAATGTCAATCCGCCTATGTTATCTGCCAATAATGCAGGTGCAACGACTATATCATTTGTGATATAACTAGACGCATCACTTCCTACAATATTTGCTCCATCTGTACCAGAAATCATAACAAATTGTCCTCCTGACACATTTGCTATTACTCTAGCTGAGTAAATACAAGGATTCTCATTATCGAATATAGCTACTGCGCCGAGTGGATTAATATTTGAATCCACTGTTGGTGTGTATACCATTATCTAACATAAGTGAAAGAAACTCCTCTCAAAGCTCCGAATCCTTGCTCTATTTTATACTTGCTAGATTCTTTTTCACTGACTTCTACATGCTTATTCATTTTTTCTTCAAGTGCTAATTTTTCTGCCTGAACTTTTACTGTTTCAGCTTTCGCTTTTTCAGTTTCAAGCTTCATAGCGTTTAACTGCTCTTGGAAATTCTTAAGCATATCTGTTACTTGTGACATTTCTGACTTTTCTGCTTTTTCTTGAGTTTCCATTTCTTTCAAACCTCCTTTCAATTTGTCTGAAACCTGTGAAGTAGTTATTACCTCTGTATTTACAGGTTGAACTTGACTTTCTTTTTTGGGATGCATTTTTTCCATATGTGCACCCATCTTTTCTTCAGGAATCATTTTATCACATTCTGTACATTTTTTCATTTTCTCTTGGGCAGAGTATGCTTCTTTTAAAGCGACTGAGAAAGTAGCGTTTGAATCAGCGGGGACCGCCACTAGACTTAATTCTTTAAATACAATCCCTCTAGGGACTAAGACTTCATCTATTTCTTCTACGTCTCGAACAGTTGCTCCAACACTCACTGAATTGATTAAACCATCTTTAATCATCTTTTTAATTTCTGAGTCTTTTATTATAGCTTTAAAATTAATTCTTGAGTTTTCCTCATCGTATTCACCGGATTTAACTCTGCCTTTAATTGCACTAATCTCATTTCGATGATCTACTAAAAGAGGTACCCCATTTAATGTCTGAGCAGATTCTCTCAATTCTTCTGCAATAAATTTATGATTGTTTGAAGTAGTCGTGCAAGATATAGCTGTTCCGCCGATTAGAAATTCATCATTAATTAATCCACTTTCGTTTATTGGAACTGAATAAGATAATTTTATTGATTTCTGCATAAATAGATAACCTATTTTTAGTATTTAAAACGTGAGAGATTTAATATATACATTAATTATTAATCAAACCTTAAAATAAAACCGACTTGCTGATTCTTTTGCCCTATTATTGTAAGAATTATTTCTTCATTTATATTAAATTTATCGAAAGTAAGATAATCATAAATACTTTCAATTGGAGTAGAGATTCTATTTCTGGGAGAAAAATATTCTATTCCGATAAAGTCTTTTCTATGAAATATAGTATATCCGTGAATTGATTGAATAATTATCTCAATTCTTGAATCACTATCTATTATTAGGCTGTCTAATTTTCCTTTTATTTTTTCTGTCTGAAAAGAGACTTGCCCATTAGAAGTATTAAGAACTATTGGTATTTCCATAGTACACCTTTTTGACTCTTAATCTATGGGTTCCTTCATTCTTGCCATGAACATTCAAGTTAGGCACTTTGGCTTTTCCATCTACATCGGCATCTGTCCCTTGTAAACTATTCTCCGTACAACTAAACATTTGCTGAGAACGAGAAGGTAATCCCCCTGTTCCAGTCCAGTCATCGTATGAACCAATCACTGGCACATCCTCAGTAACTACTGCTTCTTCTCCTGAGAGATCAAACTCAACATCTCCTGAGTGATTCATAAATGGAATCCTCATACGAGTTTCTGGATGTATATATAACCCCATTATCCTTGTATCTCCTTTAATATTCCTTGTTTTAATTCTTTCAATTTATCTTGTAACTTCATTAAGCAATCTCCGCATAACCATATTCCTTGATTTAAGCAAATTGCAGGTTCTCCACAATTACATTTAGGTTTTTCATAAATTTTCATGTTTTCATAAATAAAATAAATCGTTTAATTCGCCTTTTTGAAATGTCATTTTATAAGATACTTAACCAAGTGCATCGGCAACCGGTATGAACCGGGATAACTCCATGAGATTCATTTATATTATAAATCTTTCCATTTAGTCCTAAACAAATTTCGCAGGTTCTATCACTGACAGCCGCTAAAAATTGTGTTTTTTCTATCCTATTTTGTTTGAATAAATCCAATAACCCCTCATTACTTAATCTTACTACTTCAGTTCTAGCAATCATTTCAGGTCTATTGCTTGCTTGGATTATCGCACCATTTTCGGCTATTCTATCATTTAATTTAATGTTCTCTCTTATGTTTGATTCTATTTCTCGCATTGTTTGATTCCGTCTAAACCCTTCCTTTAGAATAGTTCTAAGCTTTCTTATATCGCTATCGGGTAATAACCCTTTAGATATATCTTCTTCTATCTTAGCGTGTAGATCCTCAAATTTATCTGTTCTGACTCTTCTAAGAATTGCAATCAAATAGTCTGAATAATTAAACCCTTTGATTTCTTGTAAATTAATAAATTCTCGAATCGTCATCTCAGTAAGATTTAATCCGTCTGATTCATCCAAGTGAATATGTCCATGTTCTTTTTCACCGGGTATTTCAGGTTGTTTTAAGTCTTTTTCTTTCTCTCTTTCTTTATCGTTTATATCTTCTTGCTTCTTCTCTGCGTCTCCCAAATTAACATCAAACATTTGTTCTTTTTTATTAAATTGCTGTTCATCTAATCCTTTCTCTGGTTGAATTAAGAAAGTCTCTGCGTCTTGGAAGTTTAAGACTCTGGCTATTTCTAATTGAACCATTCTTTTCATGTTTTCACTTATTGCTGGATTGCCTAAAACCATATTCAATTTATCCAGTCTAAGATTCTTCTCTTCTTCGCCCGGCAAATTCCATATAAAGTCTATCTCTCCTTTTAAGCCCTGACTTTCAAGATAAGGATTAAAGATTCTTTCAGTGATAACTGATTCAATCATGTCTTGATAACTAACGATTCTTCTTTGCCAACCTTCTAATTGAACCTTAGCGATTCCTTCATTCAGTTGACCAGAGTTAAGCAATACTTCGGGTACATCTATCCCTGCAAGTAAGAGTTTCATATAATAATTAATTATCTCTGTAATATTTTTGCCTATCTCACCGAAGTCTAAAACATTCATTTCAGTGTTTCCGTCAGTGACCCATTCAGTCTTATTATTCATGAACCTTAATTTGTTAGCCATATCATCTATTGCACTTGAACTAACTGATTCGCCCGGTTTACCGAATTTTACATGAATAGGTGCCCCTGCTTTTCGATTAATCATCTTCTGATAATCTTGCTCACATAGGATCATATTCTCAATAGTTCTTTCGTTTGGCCATATTATACCCAAACCGTATGCTTCCCCTGCAACCGAGTTAATAGGCAATTGTGCAATCTCAGACGGCTTGAAATTGATTAGTTTCTTAGAATTAACATTGAATTTCTTTAAGTCGCCGACCCATTGATTATATTCGACTACATCTCCATAAATATTTCGCTTGACATACATCTGATTAGCGTTTAGGACTCGAATCTCTGCATTCTTTAAGTCTATTTCCATAAACCCATTTCCTTTGACTAATCCTTCTCTAATCCACTCTCTTAATTTTATCTTGAAATTTGTGTCTTTTATGAAAGACTTAACTAAAGTGAGAATCTTTGGATCTTTAGAATTAATCGTGAATTCGCCTACTATATTGTCTGTTATCTTATTAATTACTCCGTTAAGTAATCCGACTTTCTTCCAGACGTTTTCAACTGATTCAAAGTTAAATGGATGATCGGTGCCTAGTTCTTTAGGCCAGTTAATTACTTTATCGCTTACTTCCCCTTTGAATTTTTCATAGACATAATCCTGAGTCTTATTAGAAATATACCCTTTTACTTTGTCTTTCATAATCTATTTATCTAGAATTAGTTTATTAAATGTGAGAGGTTTTGTATATATTATTAAGCAACATGAGACTATGCCACATACGGAATGTATTCTTTCTTCAACTCGAATAACATACGCATCATCATGGCATCAGAGAAGTCTGGAGATCTGCCTATATTCTCTTTAATTTCGTCTTTTGGGATTATTTGAAGCTTCCCGTCTTTGTCTGCATCTTTTCTTTTGATTTGTTCTAGATCCTCAATAATCATTTTCTTGTTATCTAAGTCTGTTTCGGCTATGCTGATCTTCCCTTCGTTTACATAATCTGCTAAAAGAAAATAACATTGACTCTTTAGATTTGCAAAATTAGTCTTCTTGAATTGATCTTGCGAATTGTCTATTTGTTTAGAGTTATTTACAAAGCCAATTACACCAGTCATCTCATCTACTAAACCTCCCCCTATTCCATCTTCATCAATCACGATATGATAAATAGAAACAGAATATTCATTCATTATTCTGTCTATTTCTTTCCGAGTTTCCTTTAAGTTCTGCTGTTTGTATGAAAATATCTTCAAAACGTGTAAATCATTCCAAACCATAATAATGGTTCTATCTTGGCCATATCTAGCCACATCAACCGTTAAGTATCTTTTATTCTTGCCTCTAGGCGGGATATAGTTCTTGAACATACTGAGAATTTTATCATATTCAAATAATCTACTAGGATCATCATCATATTCCCAGTTTCCAAACAGAAGCCTCTCTTTAGAGTTTTTATCCAGTTTCTTTAGATTCTCTATATAATAATGGGATATAAACGGGTTGTCTTGTACGAGTGCTGGGATAAACTTTCTATAATTCTGTAATTTCTTATCAAGATAAGGATGATAAAACTCTGAATAAAGAAAGTTCTTGGTTGGGTTTGTGCATATCAGAATCTTAGGTATAATCCCGAAATCGTCTAATCTGTATCTGATTCTTGACATGACTATATTAAACGCTTTATGACTAATCTGAGAAGCTTCATCTATAAATGCCCCCGTATATTCAGTTGAACCTAATTCATCAAATTCTGGATCAGATGGATAATTGAATAAATCTTTTAAATAAATTTCAGAGGTATTCTTAAACTTAATTGTTGCTTCAATCGAATTATACTTATAATCATCATTAACTTTTAGTCCCCATTCTCTGCATATTCTCAATAATGTTAATAATGTTGATTCTTTTAATGTTTTAAGAATGGCTCTTCCCATTAACCATCTACTCCCCGGATATTTCAAACAGCAAGTAAGCAACCAAACACATCCCAGATAAGACTTCCCTCCCCCCGCTCCGCCACCATATAGAATCTCTGTAGTTTCTTTATCGTTTAAGACTTCCCACGCCTCATACTGCTTCTTGCTGGGCTTCCATTGAAACTTCATTTGGTTTAACTATCTCCAGAGTATATTTTGCTTCGTTATTTTGAATATTAATCTGATTTTCTGGCCTCTCCACATAACCCCTATTCTTAGCTTTACATTTTAACCAGAATATCATGGCCGTAGTGTTTCCCTGACTTATTTGCTTATGTAATTCGTTCTCAACAAAGTCTATCACAAAATCATCTAATCTAACTGTTTCTCCAGCATATTCTTTATCCTCTTTAATCCATCTATAGTGTGTATCTCGGGTTATTCCTACCTCTTTACAAGCAAGAGTAACATTACCTAATTGATGTTTTAATGCTTCCATCATCAACTTCTTTTTACCTTGCATTTTGTCCGTTTGTGTAAGTTAATTGTTTAATTTGATTGCTTGTTTACCGATTAATTTCTCGAATCTTTCTATTATAACTGAACAATAATATTCATCTATTTCCATCATATAGCATTTTCTGTTTGTTTGTTCACAGGCTATTAATGTACTACCTGAACCTCCGAATAAATCTAAAACATTATTTCCAGAATTGTACTCAATTAGTATCTTTTTTGATAATTCTATAGGTTTTTGTGTTGGGTGTACTCTTTTATCACTTTCGCATTCCCTAATCATTCCTTGCCAGACTATGGAATATAATCTCGCAGGAATACCTAAGTTAGTCCATGCTAATTCAAAATCACTAAACCATGAATGTTCTCCTGCCCTTTTATCCCATGCAATCCATGAAGTAGTAATGGGTAAAAAATTAGCAAAATAATTTCCACCCCATATAACTTTCTGACATTTCCAATCTTTAATGATATTCCAAATAGGTTCAAAAGAGAAATCTCCTTCATTTTTGTATTTATGATATTGTGTAGTTTTAGCTAGATTACTTTTACCTACTTCTCCCTTATCATTAGTAATTATAAGATTTCCATAAGGAGGGTCTGTTAGTATCATATCTGCTTTTTGTCCGTTCATTAACTTATCTACATTATCTTTAATCGTGCAATCTCCACACATTAATCTATGATTTCCTAACTGGTAAATATCCCCTTTATTAATTTTATACTTTGGTTCTTTAGGTTCTTCAAAATTATCTTCAGAATTAGTATCAATAAACTTGCTTAGTTCTACCTCACTGAAACCTGTTAAATCTAAATCAAACCCTGCGTTCTTTAAATCAGTTAATTCGGTTTTAAGTAAGTCTATGTCCCAGTTTGCATACTCTACACTCTTATTATCCATGATTCTGAGTCCTTTTTGTTGTTTCTCGGATAAATCATCAGCCCATACTACTGGAACCTCAGTTAAACCCATTTTAATTGCGGCCTTTAGACGAGTATGCCCGCCAATAATAGTATTTCCTTTTCCTAAAATTATTGGCACCCTCCAACCATATTCTTTAATTGATTTAATTACAATATCAACAGCCTTATCATTCTTTCTTGGATTGTTTTCATATATTTGTATATCACTTACTGGAAAATATTCTATTTCTAATCTTTCCATATTAACTCCTTTAATAAGCTATAAATCTCTAGTTGTCTGGCTCTTAAAATATTGGAGGATTTTAAAGAACTTTCATAAATAAGAAAATTACAATTACAATTTTTACAAATTCTCTCTATCTTCTCCATTATGCACTCTCTAACTTCTTTCTTAGTTTCTGGGCTCGTTCAATTGCTTTGCTTCCATCTTCCATTACAGTCACTGTGTAATCATAATCTTTATATTGATACTTCTTCCATGCTATTTGAACATTTAAACCCGGATTCTTGTTAGATAGATTTGTATCTACTGATTCTCCTGAGTCTATTACTTTAAAATTGTCTGTGTATTCTTTCCAATTCGGTTTAAATTGCTTTATATCAGATTTTACTACGAATCCACCTCTTTTCTTCATTGAGTTCTTTTTTTCTGTTTCGAAATGATCTTTAAAATCATCTATTGCAATTCTTCTAGCGAATGGAATCTCTTTCTTCATTGCTTCTTGCTCTCGTTTTGTTAGTTCTTCATAGAATTGTGTCTCTGAAATCTTAGATTCATTGAACCATATATCTTCAAAATCTTTCTTTTCTTCAGCTGTTTGTGTTCTGATTATTGACATTTTTCCTCCTTTCAACTAGCCTACCCCTGCCGGGTAAGATTTTTTTAATTGATTGGTTGAGTTACTTATTGCTTCTTCTGTCATCTTTAATTCGCTTTCAATTGCTTTCAAAACATTTGAATCTTCTAAGTCTTTTTGCTCTCGAAGATATTCTCTCCATTTGTCATCAAAGTCTCTTGATTCTTTTTGTTTTTGAACTAAATCTCTGTTATATTCTAAATTTAATTTTAATAATCTTAGATTTCTCTTATTTCGTTCTATTCCTTCTTTTTCTAATTTAGTTATTTCACTTTTGTTCATTTGGTAAGAAACTTGGATCTATTAATTTAATTTGTTCGTCTATTGCTTTTCTGCAGAAGGTGTCTGGCTTAAAGTCTGTAAATTTATTAAAAAACTCAAATTGCCTGAAATTAAAGCCTATACTTCTTTGTACAATTCGTTCCGATTGATTCTGTAATTTTCTACCCATTACTTAATTAAACTAACTTAGTATATAAAATGTGAGAGAGTGAATATATAATTTAATTAATTACATTCTTATAACTTCGCCATTAACTGGGCTATGAATAAGTTTTAAAACTAATCTACTTACATCCTTTGGATTTAAACTATAATTTTCTCCTTCCCTTACATTAACGTTTCCCGGACAAATAGTATTAAAAGTTACTCCTGAATTATAAGTCCTTGCTAAACTGCAGTTTAAGGCTATTTGTGCGGCTTTGGCTGCGTTAAACCATGGTAAACCGATATAATCTAATCCACAGATTGAACTAATCGTTATAACCCTGCCAAACCCTTTTTCTAACATTTTAGGCAGATAGTGCATAGTTAATTCGAGAGCTATGCCATAATTCTTCTGCATGCAGTCTTTCCAGTCTTCTTGTTTGGATCTCCCCATCCCTCCACATGAATTTACTAAAATTTCACATTCTGGATAATTGTTAAATAGTTTATCTATCCCATCTTTCATTAAATCGTATCCGCTTGTTCGAGAAATATCGGGTACCGAATAGCCTAAGTTCCTTAAATCTTCAGTTATTTGTTTTGCGATTCCGCGACTATTTCCTGAAACTATTGCTATTTTCTCAAGTAAATTCTTGCAAACATCATAAGGAGGCTGAGTTCCACATTCTTCTGATTCTCTTAAATTTCTCGAATTTTCCATGATTTGATTTCGTTTTTAGATATTTTTTTTGGGAGGGCATATAAAAGACCTCTTTTGCCTTTGTCCAATTTACTCCAAGCATAGACTAAATTATCCTTCATATCGGCGTCTGTTGCTTCGCTTACTTTCATTATATCACATTCTGTATTTGTATAAAATCTAAAATTCGGATTTACTCTTAAAAGTGACGATTTTAAAAGTAATAAGTCTAAAGATATTCCGTCGTAAGTAATATGCCCGAATTCGTTATTATCAAAATCGTGAATAACAATTATAGAGTTGGTTCTTCCTTCCAAACTTTTTAATTCTTTCAATACAACAAATCGGTCTTTATTAGTTTTACAACCTTCTGCAAAAAAATGTGCATCCAAATAAAATAAGATGTTGTCATTTGCTTTTCTCCATGCTTTTAAATATTCAGAGCTATCCATTAAGACTGGATAAACATTAGGATATTTTTGTAATCGTTTCTGAGCTAGTTTAAAGTATTCAGGATTAACTTCGCAAGTTCCGATATATTGAAAATTGCTTGCATGAGTTTCTGCGTTCAGACCTCTATATGTCCCCGTCTCAATAAATTCCTTTATACCAAATGTGTCCCTTAGTTTACACATAGTCCTTATTGATTCTCGATCAGTCCAAGACATTGTACTTTAACCTCTTATTAAAAAATTCTATCCATTTATCCCTATTATGATTAGTCATAGTATGACATCCATTACATAAATTGATTAAATTATCTGGATTACAATTTTTCTTATTATAATCAATGTGATGAACAAAATTTCCCTCCTTATAACATATTTGACATATATATTTATCTCTTTCTCTTATACTTCTTTTTAATGTCTTTGTCCAATCAACTGAATAGGGCGCAAATGATGAACCTCCATTCCAATTAATATTTTTATCTCCTTTTGTTTTTCCATGAGTAAAACAACCAGAATTTATTGGTCTACCTTTTGGATATTTTTTCCTTAAAGTTTCCCTTATCTTTTCTATTGTTTCTAAAGTATGTTTTTTACCTAAACGATATTTATTGCCTTTTTGATAATCCCGATTTAACATAGATAATTTTTTCCGTGTTTCTGGAGAATTAATATATCCTAATCTTTCTTTCCTCTTCTTATGTGCTTTGCTCATTCTCTTTTTAGTTTCATCATCTAATTTAATCCCTCTTTTTGATTCCCAATACTCTTTAAAAGATTTTCTTTGTTCTTCAGTATATTTCTTTCCCTTATTCCAAACCATTTTCATAATATCTCCGCAATTTTCTTTCCAGTTATATCCCAAGTAAAATTCTTTGCAGTTTCTAAAGCCTTTTGCCCCTTCAATTTAACATCATCTTGATGTTCGTAAGCATATCTCATTAATTTTCTGAGATGTTCTACTCGGGGTGTCGCCCAACTTACTGATTCATAAAAAATGTCATGACTTACTTCTGTTAAATCGTAATCAATTAACCAGCCGTTTTCGTTATTTACATAATCAACTTGACCTCCGAAATTGGTGGCAATTACTGGCAAACCGCAGGCCATTGCTTCGATTCCGGGTATTCCAAAAGCTTCAGCTCTGGTCGGCATTACGAAAATATCCGCAGAGTTATATACGTTCACTAAATTCTCATAAGGGATTGTTTCGGTTATTATTTGAACTGGTGCAAAATCGGTTTTATCTTTTGGCTTGAGTTGTTCAATTAGTTTATTTAAATCTGGGATTCCGTAACACGCATTAATTTTTAAAATTAAAAGAACATTATCTTTTGATGTAAATTCTTCCAAATAGCTTTTTAATAGATATTGGTTTCCCCCTCTGTCTTCATTATTCCTCCAGCCTTTTAGTCCAAGGAAAGAAAATTTATTCTTATTAACGGACTTGGGATAAAAAAGATTTAAATCGACTCCATGATTTATTATTCTCATTTTTGGTAGAATTATGTTATGAAGATTTGAAAAGCCTCTAGGTAATTGTAGCCCATCTTTAAATGGATTCTGTATGCTATGGTTTTCGTGTAAAGTTCTAACCATTGCATCGTAAGTATGATGACTGGCCACGAAAATATGATGGATTCGTTCATCTAAACAATTTTCGATTATCCATTCTGGTATATGACTTCCCTCGTATATAAGAAACACGCAATTAATCTTAGCATCTAAATGAAGTTTCCAAACGGTTGGATTAGTTACAATAATATTTATTTCCTTTTCGTCTTTTCGTTTGATTGCTTCTAATTCTTGATCATTAATCATTCTTTCGCCGCCTGCTGGAACTTGAACATTCAGTTTAACGTTCGCTATTTTAGATAAGCCACTAAATAATCCTCTTGCATGGGAAGAATAACCAGTAGAATCGAAGTATGGGCAGGTGAGTGTTAAATTCATCTTAATAAATTATCCTCCCGCATATATTCTAAGGAATCTAAATCTTCATATTTACTAGTTAAAGGAATAATCTTATCTTTGTTTTCCTTCACAAATTCTTCTAATATAGACTGATTAAAGGGGGCTAGATGCATTGTTGGTCTTTCGCCCCCAGAACCACATGCCAAATGTAGTGTAGTGGCCAGTGTATCACATCCTATTTTAAATCCTTCCATTAAAGCCTTGAGACTAAATATTTCCTCTTCCCGGTAACCGTTCATAGAAAGTTTAGTAGGATAATATTTTATCTTTTCATGGACAATTCGTTTCATCATGGCACAACTTCTAAAATGATGAGCTAGTAATATCTCGCTTCGTATATAGGGCATACCACACGAATCTCCATTAAATAAAAACTTTCCTTCTGAATCTAAAACAATCCGATTAACTATTCCCTTTAAAAATTTTGGATCTCTTTTAAATGTGGGCATTAATGGAATAGTTACACCCGTGCTAATATCGTATCCTTGTTCAATAACTTTTTTAAGTCTGCTTAAATAATCTTTTTCGATTAAGACATCATCATCAAGCCGAACAAATAGTTTATAATCTTTTTGCATCGCCCAATCTACAATAGCTTGTCTTGCTCGGCTAACTCCGTGTGGGAATTCTGTTTTCTGAATATTAATTTGATGCCCTTCTAACAGCATTCTTGTTATTAAAAGAGTAAGAAAATAATATTGATTTAGAGGTGTTCCACCCATATCATCCAAAATATAAATATCAAAATCTTGATAATCTGAAGCCCTTAAACTTTGTAATAATAATGCCAATTCCGAGGGGCGATCTTTTGTGTTTATCAATATGCAAGTTTCTTTCATTTTCCAAACCCTTGTTCTTTTAAACATAAATTTATTTCTTCAGGATAATCCCAAGTATATCCATAAATAATGACGTCCTCAGTTGATTGAGCAATTAATTCTAGCAGGGTATTTCCTAAATCCGATTTAAAAAAATCATTTAGCCAATCTTGTATAAATTCTTGTTCGTTCATGTTAATCCCCATTTTTGTTTAAAATAATCACCCGCTTGTTTCATTTCTTTTTGTGATTCGGGGTTTGTTTCATGCTTTCGTTCGTTCATCATGTGATGATCCACCCAATAATTCATTTTCATTATTTCATATTTTTGAGCAATTTGATAAGTCATATCAATATCTACCCCCCATCCTTTTATATAATTTTCGTCGTATTTATCAAATATTTCCCAGCATTTTCTGCTTATATAAGTCGCCCAGCCACCTACCCAATTAAATCCGTTCAAGTAGTCTGATCCACTTATTCCTCCGCCATTTATAGGTATTACTATCCCTATATTAAAACCTTGAGAATAATCGCTCATGTTTTTAAGCCAGTCTCGTTTGTATAGTCTTGGAAAAAATACATCTGTTTGAGTTATAAATAAATCTTGATTCTCCTTTTTAGCAATTTCAAATAATTTGTTATATGCTTTTAATGGACCTTCTTTTTGAGTATGTATTACTTCTATTCTCCAGATTGAATCCTTTAATTTTTCCCATTTCTTCCAATAATCTAAATCTCCATCAGATTCAATAATTATTATTCTATCAAACCAATTAGTAGATTGAAGTAAGCTAGTTATCATTGCTTCAAGGCATTCATGATCCCCATATACTGGGACACCTATTAAAGGTTTTACTGCTTGAATGTTTTCTTTTTGTATCTCCATATTTTTTGTATCTCCTTTTTAAAATTACAAGTTGGTTTGAAATTTATAATCTCTAAATTAGTCGGCATTAATCTAATTTTATCTCCAATTGGTGCATCTTTTTTATAGAAAATATTTAATGGATAGATTTCATCAATCGCTTGAACTATCTCGTTTACACTATGCCCTTCTCCCGAACCACAATTTATTGGTTCAATCGGCATTACTTTCATTGTCTGAATCATTGCTCGAGCGACATCTTTCGAGTTGATAAAATCTCGAATCTGAGTTCCGTCTCCCCAGACCTCTATTGTATTGCTCTTAAGCGATTTTCTGATTAAATCACTTACGACCATTAATTCTTTTTTCTTAAAATTGTCATATCTCCCAAAAACATTAGCCGGTCTGATGATACAATATTTCGTTCCATTTGGATATTGAATTCTCATTGCTTCAATTAATGTTTCTGCCGTTTTTTTAGCCCAAGCGGGATATTTATCCATTTCAGGATTTAAGACTGCTATTGAACTAGTATAAAGGAACTTTTTGACTTTACATTCATTTGCCGCTAAGATAAGATTAGTATCAAATCGAAGCATTGGACCCATAAAATCTACAGGTTTCTCTTTAGTCATTCTCGGATTTCCTTTGATTCCAACTAGACTATAAACTTCATCTACATTTTTCATCACGTCTAAACAAGTCTGATAATCAGTTAAATCGTATCCGTCTGTAATATCAGCAGTCTTAATTTTATACCCTTTGTTTCTAAGAAGTAAAAATAATTCTCTCCCGATAAGACCTTTGTTTCCTGTTATTAAAATTGTTTTCATTTTACAGCAAATTGTTTCCTGCAATAAGGACAACAAACTTAATGTTTCTCATCATTATCTTTTCCTATTTTATCTCTCCAGAACGAAAGGACATCTAATATAGTTTCCTCGAAACTCGTAGTCGGAGTCCAGTCTATTGTTTTCTGTATTTTATCAATATTTACAACCTGCAAATTTACATCCATTTTTCTGACTAAACTTGGATCTAATTCTTTCTTTATTTTATCTTTCAGTGGACTTAAGCTAATCATATAATCTAACATTTCACCGATTGTTTTATTGACTATACCCCCTATATTATAGCATTCTCCGGGGGTTCCTTGTCTAATTAAAAGATAATACGCTTTGACTGCATCTTCTACATTTGCCCAAGTTCTAAGGGAATGAAGATTGCCATGCTTAATAACCGGCTCCTGCAAACCCTTTTCTATTTTAGCTATTTGTTTGGCAAAATTAACTTCCGCGCTACCCATAGTTCTACCCCAGCCCGTATGCGTAAAAAACCTTGTTCTAATAATCTTCAAACCATAATATTTATAATAAAAATAAGCTGCTGCATCTGCTCCAACCTTTCCTACTGCATATTGATTTCCGGGTCTTACTTCGTTCTTTTCATTAATAGGTATTTCATTTTCATCCACTTTTCCATAATATTCAGACGAACTACATACATGAATTCGAGGGTCGTAATCTTTGTCTATAAATTCTTTTATAAATCGGATAGCTTCAAGCAGTCTTACCGTTCCAAGTGTATTTGTTTCAATTGTTTGAATCGGTACTTCGTAAGAATAAGGTACAAACGACTCCGCCGCAAGATGATAAATGTGTTC
>ERZ1292642.171-Hain-H14-01um-R1-171-length-43038-cov-11_pt1 | contig 43038 bp, 48 predicted proteins | sample MGYA00564403_ERZ1292642 | MGnify/ENA primary metagenome ERZ1292642 (study PRJEB36523, sample SAMEA6512643) | groundwater metagenome | collected 2019-01-09 | study: AquaDiva: Metagenomics assemblies of 32 groundwater samples
AGAGCCTCTACGCGCTCTGTATCACAAAATCGCGCAACCCCTTCTGCGACCTCCACCCGCTGTTGGAGCCGATCTACGACACACCCATAGCAATCTCCAGCGATGGCGTCACGCCCGCACGTGCCACACTTGCCGATGTCAAGCCGCCGCTGGAGGACGCCGCATTCAAGCGCGAGGGCTTCTGTATTCTTGATTGAGGCGGCTAGTTGCCGCTGGAGAGTGTCACGCTCGTTGATAAGCTCAGCTTGGATCGGACGTTCCAGCGCCATGACTTCGGTGATTCGCTGCTGCGCCTCCGCCAGCGCGGTGAGGAGCGTGGCGGCGTCACACGGATACGGAACCGCTGACCCGCCTATATCTCGGCACGTTCGGCAGACCGGACCATCATAGAATACATCTTCGACTTTCTCGTGACGCGCCGTGATCTTCGCCAACCGCGTCGGGATGCCGTCAGCGGGAGTCATGGCTGTTCCACCGGGAGCACGTCCCACTTCACCATCAGCGCGTACTGGGTATCGCCGTCCTCCTCGAATCTCACCAGCAGATCAGAGATCGGCACATGCTCACTTACAACCCAAAATCCGTTTGGCGCCAGTTCCTGGAATCTCATCCCGTCTGCGATCTGCCGGATGGCATTCATCGGCCGCGCACCCGGGACGACCCGTCACCGCGCCGCGTCGGGTGTTACCAATTCAACTTCGTTTTTCCGCATCTGATACTCTCGCCCGTGGAAGTACGCAGGCCAATTTCCTCGCACCAGAACCGGGAATGGAGACGCATCCCCTTCTTTTATCTTGGCGAATGGAAATTGCTTGCCGACAGGTAGTCCATAAGCATTCTCTACGACAATCCTTGCTATAAAAGGATATCGTTGCCTGAACTCGTTGGTGGTGATACCGCAGCAAGCACACTTAACCATCTGTTTTCTCCTTCCGCGCCGCCACGACGAGGGGGTGGGCGAGGGCGGCATCCAATCTTTCCCGTCCACACTCACATTGCCATTTCCCCTTCCATTTCTCGGGGCTATCCGCTCTCGATTTGGGGCAGCGTAGATCGTGAGGCTCGACACAAGAGAAAGCCCCTCGATTGGAGTCACGGCGGTCGTATGCCTCCGCCAACTCCCGCATCACGGCCTGGTGGGCGGCGACAATGGATGGGACTGATTGGACTTCCTTGTTGTCACGTTCCTCCCGCAGCCGCTCCACCTCGGCGTGGAGATGGGCAATCTCTGCAGCATGGTCGTGACACCGATGTGGCTGTAGCAGATTGCAGGGGCAGGTTTTAAGGTCGCTCATCCCGTCTCCCCGCGCAGGGCGGCTAGAACAGCGGTAGCACAAGCAAGATAGACTCGCTGCTCTCTTCTGCTAGTTTGCTCTTCCCAGGGAGTCCATACACCGAACGCATCTTCCTCCTTACTACGTTCCTGCTCCTCGGCTTCGTAGATCACCTTGGCAAGCGTTCGCACGTTTATCTTCTCCAACGCCTCCACTCGCCGCTGGAGGGCGTCCCGTTCATTTATCAGCGCGGCCTGGATCGGACGTTCTAACGCCATCACGGCCTCGGTGGCCTCCCGCAGCGCGGTGAGGAGTTCCCTGGCAAAATCAATGGGCCAATAGGTATCTGTGCAACGTGGGTCGAGAAGCCGAAGTCTTCTCCACTCAATCTCCGCCAGCCGCTCGGGGGTCATCACGGGTTGGGACACCCGAAGAAGTTGGGCGGCCACACGGGGGCCTCCAGGGTACGGTTCAGGTAATTCAGCAGGATCTTGCCGACCCGTCCGTTGCCATCGCGAAACGGGTGGATGGTCTCGAACTGGTGGTAGAACGCCGGCGGCGCGAGTCGATGCTGATCCAGGAGCAGGATGTCCATCAGCCCTCTCACCGACTGCCAGCTCGGGCAGGGATGCCCACCGACCTGAACATTGACGTCCCGGTACCCGCCGCCCGCGTTGTCCACTGGCTCCACGAGACTCCCCCACCGACGGATGAGCTGGTGGGTCAGGGGGTGACCCGCCACGGCGGCGTCCATCGCCTCACACCACGCCTCGACCATGTAGCCCACGTGCAGCGGCCCGTCGCCCTGGCGCCGAACTTCCTCGGCGCAGTATTGCACGACGGCCAGGGTGAGGGCCATCACTGGAAGCCCTCTCGCGTCATCACGGGCCACGGGGCGGGCTTGGTGAACCCGGCCGCCTGGGGGTGACCGCCCCCGCCGAACTCCTTGGCGACCGCCGACACGTCGAACCCAGGTCGGGACCGCAGGCCCCACTGGCGCCGACCATCCGCTCGGTCCAGATAATAGCACGCGAACGTCGCATCTGGATGCAGCTCGAGCAACCGCTCGCCGACCTCGGAAAAGAACGCGGTGGCGTTCACGACCGGCACCCGGTGGCCGCTGAGATCCAGCCAGATGGCCTGCTGGCACATCACCTCCACCTGCGCCACCTGGAACCGCAGAATGGCCTCGCCCGACTGGGCGGCCTCGAGGAACTCATACTTGAGGTCATCGGCCAAGCGAATCCATTGGCGGAACTCCATCGGGTAGGATCGGAGCCACGCGGACACCTCGCGGGACAACGGCAAGCGAAACCGCCAGAGATCCCGGTCTTGGATATACTGAATCATCGGCGGCGGCTCGACGCCGGGGTGCCAGTGCTCCCACGCCAGCATGGCTCCTGACTTGTCGAGGTCGAACGTGGCCCACTCGAGGCCGGCCAGATCCTCTTGGGCGCTTCTGTGGTGGTCGAGCACGCGCAGCGATGCGCAGCGTGCCCGCAGGGCAAGCAGGACGTCCCGCGGATAGGAGAAGTCCAGGACGAACACCTCGTCCTCGGAACCAACCTCTGGCGGGGCGTTGCCGTAGAACGCGGGCACATACCGCGTATCCGTGTCCCCGAGGGCTCGCCAAGCCGCCCACGCGGCGCCGAACCCATCGTCGCAGTGACCGTGGAATATGACGACGCGGCTCATTGGCCGCCCTGGTAATCCTTATGCTTGAGTTTAAAGGCCAACCGCCCACCGGTTCGGGTGAACAGGATGGGCTCGGTGCGGGCCACGATCCCCTCCATGGGTCGGACGGTGCGAGTGGTTTCCATGATCGAGACGGCGGACGGCGCCGCCTCTTTGGCATCGCGCACGAGGCCTGCGGCCTGCTCCAGCGTCAGGGCGCGACCGAGGACAGGCACCGTCTCGACCCCGAGCTTCTTGGCCACATCCTCGATCGCCGCCCAGTTGAGCCACCACGCTTTCGGGTGGTGGTGTCGCTCGGCATCCTCGGCCCCGAAGACCACGACGTCGAAAATCCGCACTGCCACGCCGGGCCGGTAGTCCCCGCCCCCGGCCTGGATGCGTTCCCCGTACCCCTCCCCGAAGATCATCGCGGTCGTGTCGAGGTCGAATGCCGCCCGCACCCGGTCGGCCGGCAGGTGCTCCAGGAGCCACGTGATCAGAGAGACCTGGAGGGAGGCCGCGTTGGTGCGCCCCCCGTAGGTTACCACGCTGCCGCCCTCAGGGGTGTGCTTGAGCATGATGCGCACATTGGTGCCGTCGATCTTCTCGGTGACGTGCCAGGTCTGCGGGATGGTGAACTCCGGGACCCGGATCTCGGAGGTCACCCGGTGGGTCATGGGGTCTCGGGTGTAGAGGGTCTCGATTTTCGGATAGGACCAGAAGTCCATCGTGTCCTCCTTGGTCAGGGCCGGTGAGTGAGCCGCAAGTAGGCCAGCGCGACATCTGCCGCATACTGATCGCGCGGCCAGTATTCCTTCGCCTGATGCGGGGCGCGGTTGTAGCCTTGGAGCGCCACCGGGCCGACGCCATACTTCAACACCTGGAGCCGGAGGTACTCCACCCCCAACCGGACGTTGACCTTGGGGTCGCAGAGGCTCCCGCAGTGGCCGTCGAGGCGCCCCTGCATGTTGTAGCCGTACCGCTTCGGCGGGTCGTAGTCGGACAGCTGGAGTGATTTGGCCATCAGGGCCGCCGTCCCCGGCATCACCTGCATGATCCCGATGGCGCCCGCGTAGCTGACGACCCGGTGGTGGAAGTCCGACTCCTTCTCGATGATGGCCAGGATCAGGCGGTAGTCGATGCCCGCCCGCTGACTCTCGGCCAGCACTGCCCGGGCGAACCCGGCGAAGGCCTTGATCGGCGCGTCGGGGTTGCGCTCCGTCACGATCGCCATGATGCGGTCCTCTCGGGTGTCGGCGGCTTCGGCCGTCTGCACCTGCACCCGTCGCCCAGCGATCACGCCCTGGTGGTACATGACCCCCATCCCGACTAGGGCGATCACGAGGATCACCACTCCCACCATGAGTTCTATAACGCGGGTCATGTATCCTCCTTGGTGGCGTGTCTGCACGCCGCCTCTTCGAGCGCCGTGATGCGCTCCTTGAGCCGCTCGACCTCGAGGGTCAGCGCCGTCTCGCGCGCCGTCAGTCCCCCGGTGACCTTGAGTTTGGACAGGAGCCGCCCGCCCCGGCTCGTCTTGGGGTGCTTGTTGCTCTGGGCGTGTTGGCCGCGGCTCATTAGCGTGACGGAGCTGGGGGTGTGGAGACGCCTGTGGGGCGAACCCGACCGCTGCCGTCCGGCTGCCGCCACTCGACCTCTCGGAGCAGCGCCATCAATTCGTCCACATCGTTGGCGATCCGCTCGCGATACGTCTCGATGAACTCGAGCCGCAGGATGAACCCGCGGTTCTCGGCCGCCCGGATCACGACTTGGTTGACCGCCATCATCGCTCCTCCTCCGGTTTGATGCGTGCCAGCCCGCGCTGGCCCAGCCAGACCCCCAGCATCAGGGCGAACAGCATGTGCTGCGAGAGCATCGTCGCGAGCCGCGCGCTCAGGATCGGAGCGCCGACCTCCCGGGCGTGGGCCAGCAGATCCTCCTCCATCCGCGACAGCGTCACGGCCACCCGCGCCCACTCGCCGTCAGCGAACGCCCGCCGCATCAGATCCGTGCGTTCGCGTCCGATCAGGGCCGCCAGGTCAGGGTAGTGATCCATCAGCGCCCGCACCGTCTGCGGCCAGAGCAGGGTCACTGGGCGGTTCGCTTGATCTCCAGCGCCCGGTCTTCGATCTGGTCCAGCAGCGCCTCGGCCTTGTCGAAATTGTGAATCGCGACGGCCCCGGCGAAACTGCTGCCCAAATTCAGAAGATGGTCGTCGAGCACTCTACGCCGGTTGATCTCGTCCTGGAAGAAGAGATGGCCCCCATAGAGGTCGGCCTGCTCCCCCACCGCGCAGCGCGAGTACCCGTAGTTTGGACCCTCAGCGGTGACAACGCCCGCCTCCCACAGGTCCTGTTGGGTGAACTGCCCGCGCGTCTTCGCCTCGTAGATCCGCTCTCGCCACATGGACTAGTCTCCTGTGCGCACGATGCCCTGTGCGGCTAGATCCTGTTCGGCCAACGTCACCATCACGAGGAACGCCATCACGGGGTTCGTCGAATCGCCCGCCCGCATGAGGGCGCGCATGACCCAGGCCGTCTGCTCCTGCGTGTCCGGTGGGACGTTGGCCAGAATGAACTTGAAGAACCGCTCCCCTGGCGGCGCGCTCTTGCCCGACCGGGCAGGCAGTCCGCGGGCCAGGTTGACCTGCTCTTGGAGCGCCGCTTCGCTCATCCCCTCGGCCTTCTCCGTCCACGCCTCCCACTGTGCTGGATTTTCCAGCATGAGCGGGGCCAGCACCCGCGCCTTGTGGGAGCCGAGGGCGACCAGCACCCGCTGCGCCCGCGCCCGCTCGGCCTCTGGCAGCGCCCGGATCGCCCGCACCACCGCGATGCCCCCCATCAACGTTCGGTAGGGCAGGTGCAGCCGGTCCTCGAAGTACTGCTCGGGATGGGTGAACCCATAGTGGGCCTGGTAGCCGTGGTCGATGACCTCGAGGGCCAACTCGCACACCGCCAGCAGATGGGTCAGCGCCTTGCCGACGTGCTGCTGGAGGAGTTGATCGACGACCACGTGGCGCGGGACGTCGGGGACGGCGAGATCGCTCACGCGGTTACGGCCCGAGTTTCCTGGCGATCGTCAAGAAGTCATCGCCGTGGACGTTGTTCAGGTGGACCATCAGGAGCCACTCGATTTGCGTATCCATGCCGCAGTCGTGCGGGCAAGCGTGCCGGCTCACTGCGTCCATCCCCGTCCACGCACAGAGAGCGTCCCAATCTATAGGCATCTCGGCGGGCCGCCGAAGGCCAGCCGCCTCAATGAGGACGCCTCCGGCGCACCTGCCATCGCCCAGGAACAGCGCCCCCTTGATCTGCGGCACCGCCCGCATCGCCGCATCCACCAACGCCGCCGCCGCTTGCTCATTCATGGGGTTTCCTCCTCCGTGTGGGTACTCTCCGGTGCCGTGAACGTCAGCCCGGACGCCTCGTACGCGGCCCACTGGATCCACCGGATGGGCTTCTTGTCGATGCGCAGCTCCGGCTTCGCCGCGCCCCAGCACGCCTCCACCACCGCGCAGTATCCGCACGGGAACGCGGGCAGCCGGGCCTCTTCGAGGAACCCGCCCTGGCAGTCCCCGCAGGGCTTCGGCCCGCCCTTGAGGGGCAGCCCCGTCGTCTTGGCGTTGACCTGGGTCCCAGTGCCGCCGCAGGTCGGGCAGGTAAACGTCGGGCCGTACTCCCGCCGGAGCGTGGTCGGGTCGCCGGTGAACATCACGACGCGCCGGATGCGCTCCCGAATCTGCTCGGCTAGGCCCTCGTCGAACGGCGTCCACGTCATGGCGGCGTCGTACTCGTGGTCGGCCGGCTCGCCCTTGGAGAGGTCGTAGAACTCCCGCGCCCCGTTCGGCCGGACGAGTTCGACCCGCGCCCGGTCCACCCGCTTCGAGTAGGTCAACTCCAAGATATGCGCGGTTTCTTTTCGGTACACCAGCCACGTCGCGTCCACCCCCATCGCCTCCACCATCCCGACCAGCTGGCAGCGATTGCGGTATTCCATGGTGCCCATCAGCGCCCGCCGGAAGGCGAAGTTCGACACGGCCTTCTTCTCCAGGACGGTGACGAAATCTTGGCCGACGAACACCCCGTCGATGTAAGTGGGGCACCACAGGATGGAGGCGTCCAGATCCAGCACCAGACCGAGCCGCTTGCCGCAGGGCCACCCGTGCTCTCGGCCCTTCGTATCACAGTCCTGGCAGGAGAGCAGCCGGAGCTTGAGCCGCCCCTCTTCCACGCGGATCGTGGGCGGCGCGAACTTCTGGCGCACCCGCCCCCATATGAGCCGCTCCTCGATCTTCCGCGCCACCGTATCCACCTGGGCGCCGGACTGGAGCGGCACGGGGAAGTAGAACGGCTCCTGCTCCAGCAGCGTCGCCGCCCGCTCCCCCTCGAACGCCTTTGCAATCGCCCGTCCCCACCAGTCCTCGAGGATATGCCCCTCCTCGAACATCATCTGGGCGCGCGCCGGGTGAGGCTCGGGATGGAAGACGGCCGGGTAGAGCAACATCTGGAGCTGGGCGGTGCAAGACCCGAACCGAGAACCGGTCGGGCTACCCTTGGGCACTTCCTTCTTGAGCCCGTAGGCCGCGAGAATCTTCTCGACGATCATGCCGCAGCGGTGCCCCCAACGCGGCGTAGGGGCGCACACCGAGATTGCTCCCGAACCCGCGCCCGTGGCGGCCGCGAACGCGGCCTCATGCCCACCTGAGCAACGATCACGGCCGCGCGTCCTTGTCCAGCCCGACGCCCGCCTTCTGCAGCAACTCCGTCAGGTCCAAGCCCATCTCCTTGGCCTTGGTGACAAGCGTGAACACCAGGTTCGGCGCGGCATTGGACAGCCGCTCGAGCGCCCCCCCGCCGCCACCGTTGCCAGGCCCGCCGCTGTCCACCACCACGATCTTATCCGCATCGCCGAACGGCTTGGCGGCGGCCCCGACCACGGCCGCAAACTCTCGGATGGCGTTCGGGACGAGGTGCTGCGCGGCCTCGAGAATCTGCAGCAGCCGGCCCGCTTCGTTCAGGGCCTTGTAGGCCTCGGCCTTCTTGAGCGTGCCCTCCGCCTCCGCCAGCAGCTTGGCCTTGATGCCGTCGGCCTCCGCCACCAGTGTCAGTCGCGTGGCCTGCGCCTCCCCCTGACCCACGGCGATGAGGCGATCCTGCTCGGCGAGAGCCCGAATGCGGATCGCCGAAGCCTCGCCTTCCGCCACAGCGATGGCGGCGGCCTTCTGCGCCTCGGCGGGTCGCACCACGGTCGCCAGCAACTCCTGCTGCTTCCGGTTGGCTTCGGCCAGAGCCACCGCCGTCGCCTTCTCGGTCTGCGTCAGAATCACCTGCTGCTCGGCCTCCACCACGGCGCAGCGCGCCTCAGCGGTCGCCAGCGGGCCGGCCTGGGCGGCTCGCGCCTGCTCGGCCGTCGTCAGGGCGACGTAGGTCGCCACCTTGACCGCCCGATCCTTGTCGGCCTCGGCCTCCTTGGCCAGGTTCCCCTGCCGCGCGACCTCCCCCTCCCGCTTGGCCCCGGTGGACTCGATCATCGCGGTCTTATCGGCCTGGGCCGACCCGATGGTCGCGGCCATCTTAACCTCGGACGTCCGCTGCTTGCCGAGGGCCTCGAGGTAGCCCGACGGATCGGCCAGCTCCTTGACCGTCAGGACGTCGATCTTGAGGCCGAGCTTGGCGAGGTCGGTCTGCGACTCGCTGACCATCTTGCCCGAGAAGGCCGCTCGGTCGGCGTTGACCTGTTCGATGGTGAGCGTCCCGAGCATCGACCGCAGGTGGCCTTCGAGCGTCTCGTAGGCGATCCGCTTGACCTCGTCCTGGTGCTTCCCCAGCAACCGTTCCACGGCGTTCATCAGGAGCGCCTCTTCGCTCCCGATCTTGATGTTGGCCACGGCCTGCACCGTCAGAGGCACCCCCTCCTTGGTGATGGCGTTGACCACCTTGAGGTCCGGGATGGTGATCACCCGGAGGTCGATGTCGTCTCGCCGCTCCAGGAACGGGATGATCAGGGTGGCGCCGCCTCGGACCAGCCGATAGCCGACCTTGACCTTCTCGCCGGTGTCGCTGGTGATCGTCCGCTTGCGGCCGGAGATCACCGCCACCATGTTCGGCGGCACCTTGATGTAGTTCTTGTTGGCGAACCGGATGAGGACGACGAGGACGAGGATGCTGAGGGCCGCGATGACGAACGGCAGGAACGCGGCCCCGAGGGCGGACGCGAGTTGATCAATCATGGGATCCTCCGAGACCTTCGGATGGCGGCACTCCTCCGAGACCCGCCATCGAGGCGCTCCTCACCTGAGCGATGTCGCCCAGGAACTTGGTGATGATGACGACGGCCCAGGCCCCGATGGCCACCCCGTCTTCGGCCCGCGCGACGTGGGTGATCGTGGTCTCGCGGATCATGAGTTCAATTTGCCCCACCCCGTCAGACGGGATCGCAATCGTCACTCGCGCGAGGTGTCCAACCACCTCCGGGGTCGTAATGTGGCTCGACGCCTGCTGCTGCCACAGCAGCCTGAGCAACCCGAACATCAACCCCCCGAACGCCGCCCCGCCGACCGTACCCCACACTGAGCTGGGCAGCATCGCGTGACCCTGGTAGCGGGCCAGCGCGCCGACCGCCCCAAAGGCCATCAGAAACGCCCCGATGACCTTGGTGTTGAGGAGGCCCAGGCCGTGGTGTTCCGCGTCTCCGTGGTCGAAGTCGTGGTCGTGGCCGAGCCACAGGGAGATGAAGAGCAGCCCGATCCCGCACAGCAGCATCGTGAGGAAGATCGCCATCGCGTTACTCCCAGTAGGCCAGCACGACGTAGCCCCGTCGGCCGTCCCCAGTCGGGTCGAGAGTATGGTCTACCCGCTCAAAGACGCTGCCGATGAGCCACGGATCGACTTGGCGCTGCGGCCGGATGGCCGCATAGCCGGGTTCGACGACGTAGAACGCCTTGAACAACTTCGACGCTGTCGCGTCAGCCAACTTCAAGAGGGCCGCCACCGGGATAGGCGCCGTGTAGGACGCCGCCGTCGTCCACCGACTCGTCCGCTCCTGCTGTTGGAGGTTGCCGCCAAGGATGGCCCCCCCGATCCCGAAGGCCAGCAACCCGACGATGAGGCTCGCCACGAACCCAAAGTTCGGGTCTGCGCAGTTCGTGCGGCCTTGGACACACGCAGCCCACGCCCACCAGGCCCACGGAAGCAGCACCCCGAGCAACACGACCGTCAGGATGGCAAAGATGCTCACGCCGACCTTCGCGGCGAGAGACAGACGCCACCGGGGGCGTAGGGTGTGCCGCACGCGCTCGTGGATCTCCTGCCCCGTCATGGGCAGCCCGAACCGAAGCGCCGCTTCCTCGACCACGCCAGCGTGCTGCTGGTGCGGCAGCGTGGCCTGGATCGACGCCAACCGCTCCGCCTGGACCGCGTCCAGACCCCTCACTGGCTCATGGGCCACCTTCAACTGTCGCAACGTTGTCTCCATGGATCAGGCTCCTTTCTTCAGGGCCTTGTTCACTGCCGCCAGGATGGCCCCCTTCAGGGCCTCCTGGGCCTTCGGGTTGTTCACCGCCTTGTCCCAGAGCGTCACCTGGTCGCGCACCTCGGCGGGCGAGAGGTCGGTCTCTGGATTCTTCACGCCGTAGATGGATCGGAGATAGATCCGATAGGCGCGGTCCGTCAGCCCGGCCTTCTTGGCGCGCTCGCAGCAGATGCTCAGAGACAGCGGGGTCTCAAGGGCCCCCTCATCCATGCTGGGGATCGCGCCCACGAGGGGAGACGAGTCGGGCGGCACCTCCATCTCGTTTGGAGGTGGTTTATGGCCCTCCACGAGTGAAGGAGCCGCCTGCTCGCCAGCCACTGGCGGGGCTATGGGCGACCCCGCAGTGGGTTCGTGAGACCCCACAATGGGTTCGTGGACTCCGTTCGTCTCGTCCGGCGCGGCCTCGCCCTCTCCTTCGGTCAGAGCGGCTGGCCCCATCACCTGCCCACCGGGCAAGGCCCGCACTTCGACGCCCCGGATGGAGAGCGCCTGCATCGCCGGGACGGCGCAGCGGATCTTGACGGGCCAGCCCGTCCGGCTCATCCGGCCTTTGTCGGTCACGATGGTCACCTGCGTGGACACGCGCTCCAGCTCGAACACGATGCCCTTGAGGCGACCGAACCGCTCGCGGTAAATCGACAGTTCGCTCCAGAGGTCGGCCAGCCGTTGCTCCCCGCCGATCAACACCCAGTACACCCCGCCGGCACTCCCCTGGGGAACGATCACGTTCAGGTGCCCCTTGGCCACCGCCCCGCACGGGCACGGCACGGCGTCCTCCACCTCGGCCTTGCGACACGGCCCCGTGGACGCCTTACCGCGCTCGTCCCAGGTCGTGTAGAACTGGCTGTTGCACCGGAGGGACAGCGTCGGCCCCGACCGCTTCTCGTAGGCCGCCTGCAGGACGTGATCCACCTCGTCGAACGGGAACATCACGGGCAGCTTCTTCGGACGGCCGTCGAACAGTCCAACGAGATCCTCTGGCAAAACGAAGTAGTCCACTTCCCTCGGGATCTCTTTGCCCCCCGCCGACAGCGTCTTGATGCCGAGCCGGATGATGCCAAGACGCGGCAGACGCGCCCGCTGTTCAATGAACCGGAGCGTCACGGTTTCGTCTCCGCCGGGGTCATCTCCACCGCTTGCATGAGCATCGGAGAGGCGAACGGGCAGGCCGGGCAGCCGACATAGTGGCCGACCCCGCGCCCGCCCCGCAACAGCGGATGCGCCACCTCCACCTCGATGTCGTACAGCGTCCGGCACTTGCAGCCAGGGCACGGCAAGGGCATCGTGGACAGCCCCACCACGCGAGGCGCGCCGCGCACGAACTGATCCGAAGCCCCGTACCCGTACTCGCGGAGCGGATGGGTCATGCCGGGTCCTCCTCCATCTCCAGCTCGTGGATGACCTTTGCCACCTGGTCCCAGGTGGTGTCCGGGTGGTTGTTGAAGCCGATGACGACCGCGGACGCAGGGGCCTTCGCAGCCCGCTCTGGAAACAAGCGCCGGATGATCGCCGCGAGCCGGACGGTGGTCTTGGTCTCGGCCTCCAGCGTGGAAATCCACCCGGGGATCCCATCCACGCGGCACGCGGCTATCCAAAGGCACATCGGCTCCACGCTATGGCCGTGGATACGACGCCCACGCCCCTGGCTACCGGACTCCCCCTGAAACCACCTAGACTCCACACACACGTCGCTGAGTTTCATTGCATCCCTCCCACGAAGTCGCTGATGAACTGCGGGGTGGCCAGATCGAACCCCACCACATCCAGCATCCCGGGATCCTTCGGGTCGGCGACGGTGAATCCGTTGGACACCATCCCGACGACGACCAGCGCGGCCGGAATCCCCATCGCCTCACGGTACTTGGCCAGCGCCTGCGCCGGGTGGATGCCCCCCGCCCACGTCTCGTTGTCGGTCAGGATGACGAACCCGTCCACGGGAATGTTGTTGGCCAGCGCGTAGAGCATCGGCAGGGCGCAGTCCGTTCCGCCGAACGGCAGGTTGTCCGTCTGGGCGATGACGTCGTCGAGTCGCTGCTTCGGGGAGATGGCCAAGACCGCAATGCCCGACTGCCAGTCCGCCCCAAACCGGCCCCCGTAGGCGCCGTGCTGGCCCCCATAGGGCTTCTTGCTGGCCTCCCCGGTGAAGAACCCCGTGATGAAGTGGTTCGGCTCGACGGCCGCCGTCACGAGGGCCATGGCCGCGGCAGCCGCCCGAGGCGTCAACCCGCGCACCCCGGCCACGTCCCCGACCGTCATGGAGCCAGACACGTCCAACGCCAGCATCAACCGCTTGCCGCTCGGGATCACGTACCCGAAGGCGCGGTAGAACGCGGCATCCAGGGCGTCCACCACGTTCGTCACGGGCGTCCAGGCCACCCCGCCGCGCGACTCGCCCCCTCGGTAGGTCAGCAAGGCCGCCAGCACCCGGATCGGGTGAATGCGCGCCTTGCGAAGCATCTGCTCGTCGGCCAGCCGCGCAACCACCAGGCCCGCCGCGTGGGACAGCGGCGCCAGGAGGCCGCGGTTCGTCATCACGCCGAGGTTACGGATCATCGCCTCCATCGGCATGTGGTCGAGGAGCGCCTCCCAGACGTCCGCCCGCTTGAGCCATTCTGTGTTGGCCGTCTCGATGGCCTCCCGCGGCAGCCGGTGGTCACGGATCGTACGGATGATCTCCTTCGGGTCCGTCGCGGTTTTGAGCCGCTCCACCGCCTCGACCAGCTCGGGCAGTCCATCCACCGGTGACCCAGGGCGGGTGATGTAACGAAAGAGGGCTCGGTGCTGAATCGTCGGAGGCTTGGGATGAGCCAGTTGGAGGGCGTCGTTATGCGACCAGCCGTCCCGCTGGACATACTTGATGGCCTGCCCCGCCACCGTTTCAATGGGCCGCTGGTACCAAGCCCCGACGGCCCGCCGCAGCTGACGACCCCACCGCTTGCCGTGCGGGCGCAGCGCCTCGTAGAACTTGAGGAAGTGGAACAGGTGGGTCCCAATCCGACACACCCGCGGCAAGGCCCCGAGCGCCACCTGCTTCGTGACCACGTCGCCGAACGCCACGCACATCGCCAGCGCGAACACGGCCGGGTCGTTCTTGGGTGCCCGACCCGCCTCAGAGACCTCGGTGATGATCTGGACGGCGCGTGCTCCGTCCGCCTGGATGCACCGCTGGACGGCGGCGGCGTTCTCCAACGTCAGCGTCCGCTCGGTGATGTAGTAGGTGCCGCCCTCGGTGCCCAAGATGAGGAACCGATGCAGGCGCCCCCAATCATCCAGCGCCCACGCGAACCCGCCCGCACGGTTGGCGACCTGAGCGGATCCTGGAATGGGCTCGGCCTGCGGCGTTTCGTTGACGTTCAGGTGCTTGGAGTAGTCCATGGCCCTCCCCCCAGAGGTTGAAGTAGCGGATGAGTGCTGCATTTGGGGATGGGAAATCTAGGGTCGCCCCTAGGCCGATAACCCACACCCCGCCGACCCGCTACCGGTTCAGCAAGCGCAACGGATGATCACGACATCGCCGATGGGGTTATATTTGAGATAACCCACCAGCATCCGACCCGTTGCCGTTCACCCCATCAAAGGCGCGGATGATCACAACGTTTGCCATGGGAGACGCACAAGGTAACCCACAGCGGCCGACCCGCGCCCATTCTTGTTTACGCCCCGGCGTCATCCGCCTCCGACACGTCCCGCGCCACATGGATCATTCCCTTGAGTACGCTACCACCGTGCTTGTTAAGGTGTCAAGAAAAAAGTCACGCCCGTTTTCCGACAGCGTGCCCCAGAAGTCGGAGTGGCAGGTCCCGTGCCCATTCGCGCACCCACACCACCGTGAACCACGCCCGCTCGCGCCAGGCCGGCTGTACGCGGACAATCGAGTAGCCTTTCGTGCGAGCAGGCGGGCGCCACTGGGCTTCTATCGCGGCATCCCCCAAGAAGTCGCGAAGGTCGGCCCGTTGCCCACGACGGCCTCCCTCAAAGAACACCGTGCCCCCAAGGGACAGGATGTGCCAATCATGGGCACGGATTTGATGACCGTCCACCACGATGAAGTCAAAGAACTCGTCCGGGATCTTCTCAAGGAAGGAGGCGTGCTCGCCAACCCCCCTGAGATTGGCGATGGCTTGCTCCCGGCACCAGGCGTCGTCCTCCACCGTGACGAGATACGCGCCGCGCCGCATGGCGTAGTCGGCGAGGAGACTGGTGAGCGTCCCAATGCCGGTGCCGACCTCGAGGATCCTGGCAGGCCTCGTGCGACACAACCAGTACCACAACCCGCGCAGGGCAAACTCCGTCGCGATCTGCTCGGCGCCGGCTTTGGCCGTGAACATCTTGTGCAGGGCGGCGATGTCAGGCGGCTGCATGGATCGCCTGCTCAATTCGATCCCACGACTGCTCGGTCACCGCCACCTCTCGTGCCCGCTCGGGCAAGCCCAACCCGATCCCGTCGGCGTGGAACGCAATGGCCCGCAGGAGCGTCTCGAGATCCGAGCAGAGGGCGACGCCGGGCCACTCGACGACGTGTTGCATGTGCTCGTACCGAGAATGAACAAGAATGCCGCCATCCCCGTGGCGTGATTTTCCCCACCCCACGAGGCAGGACGGACGCCCCTGGATGGCGGCTTCGACAACGAGCGTGGAGAACGCCGCCACCACACACTGCACGGAGGACAACAGCAGCGGGTAATAGGCGAGGTCCGCCGGGTCGAGGGAGTAGCCGAGCCGCTCCGTCCCCTGAGCCCGCTCGACCTGCGGATCCAGGGTCACGCCGGGCGGCATCACGTCCCGCAGATGCCAGCCCCACGAGCCGCGCGGGTGCGGGCGGTAAATGACGCGCTGATGGGTCCCGAGCGCGCGCCCGAGGTCGGCCAGCATCTGGTGCTCGTCGGCCCAGTAATTTAGGCTGGTGCCGGCCACGAGGATGGGCAGTGGTTGGTCGCGTGGCCCCTTGAGGCGCTCCGCGTACCGCACCAGGGTCGTCCGAATGTCGAACGGTTCAAGGCAGGCGGGACGCTGGAACTTCGGGTCGTGAAAGGCGAAATGCGGAGGCCCGGTCACCTGCACCGCCGACATCGGGAACCCGTGATGCGCCACCGCGTGCTGGGCCGACTGCTGGCCCCAGACGATCAGCCGGTCGGGGCGCTGCAGGAACCCACCCTTGCTGGTGAGGGTGTCCCACGAGGCCGGCGCCGCCAGAACCGGAATCCCGGCCAGTCGAGCAGCCCGGATGACGTCATTGTGGTAGGCATCCTCATGCAGCATCGTCGGCAGGAGGACGAGGTCAGGCCGTGTCCAGACGAGCAGTCCGGCCAGCCAGCGGTCAATCGGCAGCCGCCTGTCCATCCGGGCAGCCACCGCCTCGATGTCGTGCCCTACCCCCCTCAACGCTCGCCACACGCCAATCTCCAGCCTCCTGGCCGCCCCACCCCGCTGCGTTAGCTTGTGCCGGTAGGTCACGGAGGTGCCCTCACGAGCCACCATCGTGGCCAGCCGGAGTGCCGACCTGACACGACGGAACCGGCTCCAGTCGTGAGGGGCGTAGGTGGCGGGCAGCAGGGAGGCTGGGAGTCCTTGCAGGATGGACGGGTGCGGCACCAGCACACTGATCACGGCACCGTGGGTATCCTGGAGCCACCGGAGAAATCCAGACGCCAGCCACGTCCGCGCGTGGAGGCGGTGCGTGATGGGAACGAGCAGCCGCAGGCAGCGGCTACCGCCGGGGCCGGGACCGGCAGACACCAATGGCCGTGTTGGTGGCTTCGAGCTGCGCCGCGATGGTCGCGGTCACGAGCTGCTTGGCCTCCGCACACGCCTGGAACGTCGGATAGGCGTGCGCCTTGGCGGTGAGGCCGGTGGGGCCGAGCACATAGATGAGGAACACATATTCCAAGATCATCAGGCGCCTCCTTGAAGAGTTGGTCCCGCCAGGGAGAATTGAACTCCCACTACTGGATCGACAATCCAGCGTCTTGCCGTTCGACTATAGCGGGGGTTCAATCAGTCCTCGGTGCATTGCACCTCGCCTCGTGAGGTCGTTCGGCAGGTCACCGACGGTCGCTCCCACGGGAGCCGATCCCACCGCGGCGGCGGCGTCCGCGGCTGGTTCAGGGAACGCTCCAGATCGCGCTGAATCTCTTCGTATTTCTGGTCAAGGGTCCGACCATCGTGCTCGGCTCGCACCCCAGGCAACCAGAGCGACGCCGCCCAGTGGCCGAACGACCCCCCCACCATGATGGCCATGAGGAACCAGAGGATCAGCCACAACCGCCTCATGTTGGGCACTTCCCTGTCCACGGGTGATGGGTCGGGAACCGGGCCAGAATCATCTCGTGCTCCTCATGCGGCGGCCAATGCCCCTCGGGCCAGGCCTTGATCGTCCCGGCCGCGAGTGCCTTCACCTGGCTCGTCTTGTAGAACAGCACATGCAGCAGGGCCTTGCACTCCGTGTAGCCCCGCACGCGCTGGAGAATCTCGATGACCTTGACGTCCGCCTCGACCTCGAACCCGCGCAACGCGAGCACGGCCTCGGAGCGGGAGGTCCAGCCCGTCCGCATCCGGTGGAAGTCCCCGTGGATCACATGGGCCGCCTCGTGGGCGATGACCTTGTCCACCACCCACGGCTTGTAATCCAGCAGCGCCTTCTCAATGACGATGGCCTGCCCCTTCACCGTGGCGATCTCCCCCCCCGTATGACCCTCGCTGACCTGGAGCGTCACGCCGGACAGCCCGTAGGCCTTGGAAATGGCGGCCAGAAACTCCTGCGCCTGCTGCCATCGCTCGGTCTGCGTGGGCGAGAGCGCCGGCGTCCTGGCGGCACAGCCCGCTAGGAGCACCACCAGCAGCATCGGCAGCAACCGGTGTCGCGTCATCATCATCGTCCTCCCTCCCCCGGTGTTGGGGTGACGTGGTGGAATTGAACCACCCTCCTCGGATCCACAGTCCGATGGCTCGCCACTAGCCTTACGCCACACTTTCCATATTGTCAAGCAGATTCATTGTCGCCCGCCAGGCGCGCGTCCCGCCCCCCTCCGGCGCATCCCAATGCTGTCCCGAGATGAGCCGGAAGTTCCGGTTCAACCAGGCGTACACCGCTGGCCGCTCGTGCTCGGCCGAATCCAAGTCGGCCGCAGTCGGGTGGGCGTGGGCGTAGAAGTTCTCGATCAGCACCCCGCCGGGTTTGACCACCGCGCCGACGTGCTGGATGACCGCCAGTGGGGAGGGGGTGTGCTCGAGCACCTCGAACAGCAGGGCCACCTCGCAGCCGGGCAGCCGGGGCAGTTGGTTCGGCCGGATCACCACCGAGCCGAAATCGGCCCCGAGGCGCCGCATCCGTCGGATGCCAAAGAGGAAATGCTCGCTGGGGACATCCGCCAGGAGGTACCGTCGCCCCTCGGAGCGGGAGGCGATCCAGTAGGAGGCGGGAGCGATGCCCGCGCCGTACTCCACTAGGGTGTCGTGCCGACCTAGGTGTCGGGCCACAAACCCCCATGAGCGCCAGCGATGGTAGTACGCCTGCCGGAACGTGGCCCACGACCCGATCTCGCGGTAGAACGCAAAGATCGCCGCCTGCGTGTCCCTCGGGCAGAGCCCCCATAATTCCTCCCAGGTCATCCCTGAGACAGGGTGGCACGTAGACGAACCTGGCAAGGACGGACGACGACCAGGCGACCGGCACCCTAACGCCTCGGCGACTTCTGGCGTGACCCCGTATTCGACCAGGAGGTCGGCGTACCATGGTGGGTGTCGGCCAACGACCTGCATCGCCCGAAACCAAGCGTCAGCGATTCTGGGCATCCAGTCGCCGCTGTTCAAGGACGTGCAGGAACCACTCGGACGCCCCAAGCTGGCCGGTAATGCGATAGAGGGCCCCAAGCTGCGTCGGCCCGGTGGGCCATGGGGCCTCTCGGAGGATCTGGCTGAAGTTGTCGCGGTCCAGCCGGCGCGATTGGAGCGCAACGCTATTCCACAGCCCCCCGGCCTGGAGGTAGAACCGCTGGCGGAACGGCAGATAGAGCGGGTGCTCGGCGCGGCGAAGATCATACGGCAGGAAGGTGTACTGCGGCAACCCGCAGGCCGCCGCCTCGATCGACATGGCCGAGGCGATGCCGATGTAGAGGTGCGAGGCCATCAGCACCTCGAGGGTGGTCGGCGGCCAGTGAGACTCGTCGGAGATGATCCGGTCCACGTAGCGCCGAACGTAGCGCGGGTCGCGGTGCTTGTCGCGGGTCTTGGCGAGGACGAACGCCCCGTGCCGATCCGCGTATGTGCGGACGGCCCGAAGGATCTGAATGTAGGCCGTCATCCCCATCAGGTTGGCCAGAATCGCCGGACGGGCCAAGTACGCGCCCACGCGCCACTTCCCGAGCAGATGGGATCGAGCCGCAGTGCCGAAGCAGATGATCGGCTGCCCGGCGGGCAGGCCGTGCTTGAGCCGGCACGTCTCCGAGTCCATACCTTCCAGGCCGTCCAGCACTGTGTGCCCAACCGGGACGACACGCTTACGCAACCAGTCCTCGCCAGTCGCTAACCGCAGCTGTCCAATCAGAAATTCCAAGCCTTCCTGCGATCCGGTCCCGACCAGATCCCACATTTGCAGCGCGTCCATGCCATCAGTCAGAACTCGCAGCAGTTCCTCTTGCAAATACGGCAGGGCGCAGAACAGAGTCCGGGGAGCGGCGACTCGCGCCGCAGGCAGCATCGGGTGCGGGAGCATCGCCACCCCGACGAAGGCGTCCACCGCAGCCACCTGGGCGGGGGTGATGAGGGGCTCGACGGGGCACGGCGTCGCCCCCGGCATGTTGTGACCGTGCAGCGCGTCCAGCGGCACCAGCAACCGGCACTCGTGCCCACGCCGGATCGCCTCTCGGATGACCGGGCCGTGGATGCGGAGTTGGTTAGGCCTGGAGAGGAAGAACCCGATCTGCATGATGGTGCAGCCGAAAGAGCGCGAGGGCCTCACCGCGCTCCTCAGTGAGCAGCAACGGCTCGGGATACCAGTCGTAGAACCGGGCCATGAAGAGGCTCGCCGACGCGAGATCCACTCGGTCGTGACCCGATGGCGTGAACCCGACCGGGAAGGCGGCAAAAACAAGGCCGCCGGGCCGCACCACGCGCGCCACCTCGGCCACAACGCGCCCAATGTCGAGGGCGTGCTCGAACACGTGGGAGCCGTACACGAGGTCAAAGGCCGAGTCGGGGAAGTTCATCGCGTGCATGTCTATGCGCTGGATGCCGGGCGACCACGGAAACAGGTCGATATAGGTCACGCGCGCGTAGCCCCATTGGCCAAACGTGGCCAGTTCGCTTTCGTTCCTCGACCCGATGGAGAGGATGGTGGCCTGGCGCCCCACGGTAGCGTACTCACGGATCAGCGCCAGGTTCCGTTCGGCGCGCCACGTCACGTCCTTCCGGCGCTTCGCCCGGCTCTGACGATACTGTTGCCAGGTATAGACGGGATGCCGGAGCCAGATGAACGGGATCAAATCGTGTCCTCCGGCGCCTGCGTGACCAGCAAGAGTCCCTGGTCCGCCAGCCATTGGGTCATCGGCAGCTCCCCGTCACGTCGGCACGCCCGGAACGCCGGGTAGCGGTGAAGGGGCGGGCGAATGTAGCCGGGCTGCACCTGGAAACCAAGCCGGGTGAACTCGAGGGCCACCCGCTTGCGATGGGCCGGGTCGGTCGCGTGGACGGGACAGACGTACAGGGCGTGCGTGTCCGTGACGGGACCCGGCACCGGCACGGTCGCCCCGACGCGAGCCGCGATCTTATGGACCGTCGCCGCCAGCCTCGCGCGTCGTTGGTTCATCTTCACGACGTCTTTCAACCCATGCCAGGCCACGCACGCAGTCAATTCATTCACGCGGCCATTGAACCCGATCGCCGCGTCCTGGAAACTCTCCCCATGTGAGATCAGCAGCCGTGCCCGCCGGGCCAGATCCGCATCCCGCGTGACCAGCATCCCCGCTTCCCCGGCCGGCACATTCTTGGCCCCGTTGAATGAGTAGGCCCCGGCAAGCCCGAAATTGCCGGCCCAGGTGCCATCCCGCCGCGCGCCGACTGCTTGGCAGGCATCTTCGATGATCGGCACGCCCAACGACGCCAGCTGGGAATAGTCCGCCAAGCCCCCGAAGAGATCGACCGGCATCAGCGCCACCGTGCGCGGCGACATCATGCGCTTGACCGAGAGCGGGTCGAGACAATGCGTCAGCTCGTCCACGTCCGCGAACACCGGCGCGTGCCCGGCCCACCGGATGGAGGCCGGGGTGGCGGAGAACGTGAACGCCGTGGTGATGATCTCCCCGGGCGGGAAGCCGGCCGCGGCGATGGCCGCCCACAGCGCCGTCGTCCCGGACTGGCAGGCGACGGCATGGTCGATGCCGAACATCTGCTCCGCTCGACACTCAAGTTTCCACGCCCACGACCCCAGGGCTGGTCCGATCGGATAGTCCGGGTTGGAGCGGTAGGCTGAGAGACTGCCCCCCTTCGCCAAGAGGCGGTCCACGTCTCGCCGACAAGCCTTGGAATAGGAGGGCGCGATCATGATTGGAGGATCGACATGCGCACCGTGTCCACAAATCGGCCACCGATCCACGTCTCGTCGCGAAGGACACCCTCCCGCTGGAACCCGGCCTTCTGGTAGCACCCGATAGCGGGTGCATTCTCTGCCTGCACCCCTAGCCAAATTCTGTGAAGGCCTAGATCGGTGAACCCGTATTCAACGGCGAACCGGGTCGCCGCGAGGCCCACGCCGTGCCCGCGTGCGTCCTTGGCCAAGAAAATACGGAACTCCGCGTTGCGATCCACGTGCCGGATGTCGAAGAGGCCCACGCACCCAAGCAGTTCCGACATGACCTCGGGCCCGTTCCGAATGGCGAACACCACATGGTCGCCGCGTCGCCAGTGCCGGATGAGCGCGGCCACGTCCGCGAGCGACCGCGGCTCACGCCCCATCACCATGTGCGGGAGGGGCTCGTTAATCATGCGCACCAACGCGGGAGCATCGGACTCCTCCACGGGCGTCATCGCCACAACCAGATCGTCGCTCAGCTCAACGAACCGCATGGATGTCCCTCCGCGCCGACCAGAATCCGTTGGGCTGCTGCGTCACCGTGAACCCGGCCTTGCGAAACGCCGCGACCGAGGCGAGGTTTCCCGGCATCATCCCCGCCCGCAGCGAGAGGAGTTTCCATTGCTGGGCCAACTGCACCACCGCCCGGAGTGCGGCCGTCCCGTAGCCTTTGCCCCAAGCGATCTTGTGCCCGATCATGATGCCCACGGTGCCGACGTCAACAGGAGAGAACTCGACCTTGACGGTGCCGATCCGAGTGCCGGACGGGAGGCAGATCGCCGCCAGCCACGCCCCACGCTTTCTCGCGTCCTGGATGTACCGGCGGAGGCCCGGGATAGTGGCCGTCCTCGTGGAGAGGTAGCGGTGGACGGTCGGATCGTTCACCCACGCACACCACTCAGCATTCGCATCGCGCAGCGTGGCGCGTCGCAGGCGCACCTCAGCGGGCATGGGCATCCATCCAGATGTCTCGGAGCGTCCGCAGCACGGCAACCGCCTCCTCCCCGGTGCTGATCGGGGGGTGGGTGCCGGCCAGGACGTCGATGGCGTAACTGATGGCCGAGCCCATGAAGGACCGCGGCATCGGGCGGCGCGGCGGCTCGGGTTCGGTGAGCAGTTGCTGATACCCATCGAACCACGGACTGGGGCCGACGGCGTACGCCCGGATGGAGTAGCTGAAGTCGTCAAACACCACCAGACGGGAGGCGGTGAACACCTCCAGCGTGAAGATGGCGTAGTCCAACACCTCGTGGGCCTGGATGACCCCCATCGCGTCCCCCTCAAAGGCGAGGAGCGCGTCGGCGTTGATGTCGTCCTTGGGGCCGCTGGTGGGGCTGGGGAGGGCCAAGAGCCGGGTGGGCACCCCCACGATGGCCTGCATCAGGTCGAGGAGGTGGGTGCCGTTGTTGAAGAGGCCAGCGGTGTAGTGCCCCACCAATGTGCGGACGGTGCCGAAATGACCCTCCCGAAGGAGCTTGATCGTGGCGCCGATCATGGGGTCAAACCGCCGGCTGTGGTTCACTATGAGGACGGCATCATGTTCGGCACAGGCGCGAATCATCCGCTGCCCGTCGGCCACGGACCCCGCGAGGGGCTTCTCGCAGAGGATCACCTTGACCCCGGCTTGGGCGCACTGGATCACAATCTCGGCGTGCTGGTCGGTCGGGGTGGCCACGGACACGACGCTGGGTTGGAACGCGCCAAGCGTCGCGTCCACATCGTCGAACACTGGGATGCCAAGCGTGGCTGGGTCGGCTCTAAACTCCTCGCGGCGCACGGGGTCGGTGTCCGCGACTGCGACCAGACGCACCCGTTGGTCGAAGAGGTAGGCCTCGACATGAGTGGCGGGTTTGGCGCGGCGCGAATCCTTCCCCATTGTGTACCCGATTCTCCCGAGACCTATGACAGCCGCTGTTATACCGGGAATCGCCATCGGTACTCCGTCGCCGTGCATCGGGCCAGCCCCAAGACGTCCAGCCATGAGAACCCGTCCGGCAGCCGCCGGTAGACCCACTGAATGAAGTCGAGGTCTAGCGACGTGTCAAGCGTCCACCCAAGTTTGGAGAGGTCGGCGGTGTGCATGATGCCGGTCGTGGCGAACTCGCGTGGGCGGTTCCAGATGGTCGTCGTCAGATTCTCGACCGGCTCCTTGGCGAGACGCACAAGGCAGGCCCTGGAGAGCACCTCGACATCCAGCCCGTCCGGGTAGGTCCGAACCGGGAACACGTTCGAGGCGTAGTCGCACAGATCGGGATGGCCCTGCCGCGCGCTGCTCACCACGCCGTCCACGAGGCCAGGATCCACCAGCGGGCAGTCGCCGGTGATGCGCACTAGGTAGTCGGCCCCCTGCCCCTCGATGACGTACAGGAGCCGCTCGGCCACCTGTTCGTCCGTGCCCCAGCGGGCACAGCCGATTCCCTCCCGCTCGCACACCTTGGCCAGCACGTCGTTGCTCGGATCCTCGCTCGTCGCCACCACTGCGGTGTCCAGCGTGCCGCAGAGGGCGAGGCGCTCCCAGATCCTCACGACGACCGGCTTCCCTTCGATGAGCCGAAGGGCCTTGCCGGGCAGGCGGGTGCTGCGCATTCTGGACTGGATGGCGGCCACCACACGCATCGGGGGAGATGCTACAACAATCCTAGACGGCGCGTCAAGAAACATACCACGGTCGCGCGCCCGATAGGCACGGCAGTTCTCGCCGCAGGTAGTTCACGCACTGCTCGACCGTATCGAAGATGGCGGCACAGTTCTCCTCAATGAACGGGTGCAACCGAAACATCGTGGGGTTTTCGTGGCCGCTATAGTCTGGATCCACGATGGCGTAGAGGATGGTGCCCCTCGAGGTCGCTCGCCCGAACTCGACCAGCGTGCCGATGTTGGGGTATTTCTGGCTGAGGGCGCGGAAATTGAACACCACGATGTCGGCCCGATCCACGCACCAGAAATCGTGCTTCACGATCAGGCGAGCCGTGGAGGGAATCCCCGACACACTCCACGTCCGCGTCTCCGCGTTGAAATGTTTGCCGGCCAGGGGGTTCAGGAACACCGCGAGATCTTGGCAGGCGTCCAAGACCCGCTCGCGCCACCGAATGTCATCCTCCACGCCGTCGCGGATCGCGCCCGCGAGGTAGAGGGTAGGCAACCTACTTGGAACGGACATCTCGAAGCCTCGATCGGTCATCGAGGTTCTGGCAATGCCGGTGGAACATCATCAAGGTGAAGCAGTGCCAGGCCGCGTGCGCGAGATGCGGCAACCCGCTCTCAGGGTCAAGCCACTCCCCGTCCCAGAAAGCGTCGGTGTGTCGCCGAAGGGCGGCGTAACTCAATCCCCATGCGTATCCCTTCTCCCAGTTCCTTGCCTCGTATTTGCCGCCGTGGTCCTTGCAGGATTGCCCATACACCAGCGCCAGCATCCTGAGTGGCCATGGCGGGATGAGGTCGTACCGTTCCGCTTTGCTGCCTTTCTGACCACCCGTGGTCTGGTTGGTCGTCATGATTTCTGTCATGCGTCAGGTCCTCCCCAGCAGTTTTTCGACGTGCCGCATCCAATCTATGAAGGCGTGACCCACCTCATGCACCACATCTTCCATCTTCTGCTCGTAGGTCCGATCTCGGTTGATCCGAACAATGCGAGTCTCTTCCTCCCAATCGGAGAGCGACGACGAGGGCATGTCGGCGGGTTTGAGGTACTTGAATCGGACGACGTAGCCGAACGGGAACACCACTTTGCGCGGCAAGGGTGGGCGTTTCTGGTCTGGCGACTCCCCCATGGCCCTCTCCCGTCTTCAGCGAAGCCCGGCGGCCAGCTCGCGGCGCCGCCACGCCTCGGACCCCATCTCGGAGGACGAGCCACCAAAGCGTGCCCGGGCCAGGCGGCCAGTGGCGAGGCTCGCCGCGTGGTTGGCGGCCTCCGTCTGCCCGTTCAGAACCGCTCGCCGCCGCCAGCTGGTAATGCCGAGATCCCCGAGACGCCGGTGGGTGTGGTGCCGCCACGTACGCTGGGCACACCGATGATCCAGCCGCACGGTCTCAACGGACGTATATTGGCTGAGCGCGACGCTGTCGGCCCACCCGCACTTTAGGATGATCCTCGCGAACCAGTAACGCGACCATCGCGTGATCTCATCGCGGAGCCGCTTGCAGTCCCAGCATCGCCCAGGAACCGCATGGTGGCACCGGGAGCGTCTCATACACTACAATGGTAGTCAACCCGCCAGCGCCCGTGCCGCTGCTCAATCTTGATGTCGATGATCGTCACCCCGAGATCGGCCGGCACCAAACCCATCCGCTCAGCGAAGCCCGCCTCTGAACCCTCCAAATAAGCTCGTTGGAAGGAGCCTGCACCCACCACGTACCGCTTGATGCTGCCCTGCTCATAGTCCAGGCCGCTGCGTGGATATGCCATTTTACAATTCCCGGTGATCGTAATCTGTCCATCCAATTCAGTCACCCAGGTGCCTTCGGTGGTGGTAGGACACCACCCGGCTTCCGGCTCAATGGCGCAGATCTTCATGCGATTGACATTCGCGTGGCGCTGTTTTAACAAGTAGATTTTGACCACGCCGTTCCGATCTGGGAAAGATCGACTGAGGCGATGTCCTTCAAGGAGAGCGAGGATACAGAAGGCGTCAAGCACCGGTCCTGGTTTTTGGGCAAACGACCAAGAATAACCATTGAAAGAACCATCCCCAAGAAGCATTGCGTGCAGCATCGCAGTGCGTGCCTGAGATGATAATCGCGTCACCACCCGGCAGAGATGGGTGGGAATCTCGTAACCAACACGATCAAGCAATCGCTCGGTCCAGGCCGCCCTGAGTGTAAAGACAATGCTAATGCTGCGCGCCCAGGAACTAGTCCGTGGACCATCAAGACGCTCGCTGACGCAGATAGAACCGCCGGGCTTTCCCACAAGCCCCCGAATGGCCTGGATGCCGACTGGTTTGCTCTGTGTCAGAATCGCTTGCGGGCGTTTTCGAGAACGTCGTATGTGCCCGTCAGTCACGATCCAGCCGAGCAGTGCCGCCTCTTGGGGCGTCAATGTGGCGCTCCCAGATTCAGCGAGTGCGGCTACCACAATCTTGTGACTCGTAAGCAGCCCATCGGTCGGCACCAAACACCGGTGACGCTTGTGCTGGTTGACACGAACCCATCTGTGATCTGGGGACGCGGACATACTGAAGGTCTTGGATTCGATCATCCGCATGGGCAGCAATCCCGGCCTTGTGATGCCTAACACGGGGCGCCATACGCACGCGTCACGCGCGACATCATATGCGAGAATATCCTCACCAAGGACGAGGTCGTCCGATCCTTTCCAGCCATCGCGTGTCAGCGCACGGGCACGGAGAGGCAGACAATTATCATGAGCCGTCGCGACGATGTGGGCCGCGGGGGCGATCTCGGCCACTCGGATCCTTTTTTGCACTCGCCCCCCGGCCGTCTGGGCTCCACCGCTCCCATGATAACCCAGCAAGTCAAGGTGCAGATCGTGCGGGAACAGCAACCGGAACAGCGCCACGCCATTCCCCCAGTAGTCGCAGCCGAATTGATCCGCTAGCCACTCATCGGACGAGCGCCCCTTCCACTTGCCGGCCGCGGCCTTCGTGGCAAACAAATACTCGTGGTGACCGGTGAGCAGGCCGATAAAGTCAGCATGTATCGGCTTCAACGCCGCCACGAACTCTCGCAGGTCCTCGAGGTGGGCCCGGTCAAACTTGATGGCGGTCGTCTCGTGCAGTAGCCCCGAGGCGATCAGCCGGCGCTCACTGGGGGAGGCGAAATCCAACGCATCCCCGAGGCCGGCCAACCGCACCAATTCTCCGCGCTTTTTTCGCCCGACGCACCATTCCACAAATCGTATGAGCCGATCTCGGTCACACTCGGGCGTATCAAAGTGGGTATCGGGGAAAAAAATGAAGCGAAGTAACTGCCCGGGCTTGAGCGGTACATGGTAGGCCCCCTTGAACATCAGCGGCTCCCGATGCCCGACCAGGGCGTATCCCCGGCCGGGTCTCTCTGGCTGCCATCATCCGTCATGGCTTCCCTCCCTGGGTCGTGCAGAATCATGGGCCGCCTTCCGGCAGTGCTCACGGTCAAACCACGAGAGAAACCGGCAGAGCGCGGCGGCCCACCAGTGAGCGTGCATGGCTCGGCCCGCCCGGGAACTGATCGTTTCCAGACTGCGCCCGCCGAACCACGAGTTGATCCAGCGGTCGAGGCCCAGCCAGAACTCGCGCCAGCCCCCGCCGGAGGTGTCGTGGGTCACTACTTGCCGTTCTTCGCAGCTACGCCTGCCCGAAGGGCAGCGAGTCCGCCGCCAAGCAGCACTGCCTCGAGCGCCTTGAACAGCGGCTCGCTTAAGTAGCCTTGTTGATAAGCTCCCCCGACCAAAACCATCAGAATGGAGATGATGTATGTTCGGTAACCAGAGAGCAGGCTCATGAGGCAACCTCCTTAGTGAAAAATGGTTGATGGGCCATCAACTTTAGTCGGTGCCGCCGGGAGATCTGCACCGCACATCTACGACAAGTCACCTGACGACCGTGTGGTGTTTGAGCGACTCGGGTATTGGCATCGGTGCGTAGATGACCATTTCGACACACGTTGGCCAGTTTCTGAAAAATAGTAGCGATACGAGATTGCGTCGCGTGCCATTGACGAAGAACGGACAAAATCTGACGTTGACGTCCCTTAGACAAAAGCGGGAAAAGTGTCATAGCCAAGCCGACGGCTTCGGCACCAAGGAGGCGCCATTGATAGATGGTGGTGACTTTCGGTGACTGACCACGAAGGTATGGACCGTATACTTTGCCACCAAGGAGTTGCATCAGACGATACAAGATCTCTGGATCTTTTTGAGGAACTCGCACCTGGGGAGTCTTGTAAAATCCGACAGTGCCCTCCCCTTCAACAATGCCCGCGACCCAGTACAACTCGTTCGTTTTAATCATCAGTCCTTGCCAGATCCGTACCGCCGCACCCATTGCAGCAGCATCCAGGCCGACAACCCGACCAGCGCCCCGCCGCCCAGCGCGTGCATGGGACTCGTGGCGGGGACGAAGAACATCAACCCGAACCCGCCAGCCCCCGCCGCGCATCCGCCAACCAGCAGCAGGAACTCGACGGCATGATACCAAAAAGCAACGGCCAGCCGCCTAAAATCACTGGTCCGCGCGTTTGGCATCCAGGTGTTCCTTCGCCTTGGCCGCCGCGATGTGACGCCTTGCAGCTGCGACGTGCCAGAACGACATGCACAGGTACCCGAAAATGAGACCGCAGTAGACCGCCGCGTGGGCTATGTGCCATTTTGCCGCTCGTGTCTCGCTGGCATGGCCCTCGTCGGATAACCTACCCAGCCACTTCCAGAAGCCCATCTATGCCACCTTGGCAAGCGGCCTTGGCCATCCGCACGCCGGACACGACCAGGGAGCGTACCGGTCTCGTTTCTTAATGTACAGCCGGCAGCGCGGGCAGAGCATCGACGCCCAGGCGTCTAAATCGTCAGCTTCGGGCGGTCCGTCCAGCCGCACCGGCACACCCACGCCCGGTTGGGCTTGTTGAAGGACAGGTGGGGTTGACCACATCGAGGACAGCGTGGGCCGTTGGTGGCTGGACGTGGGGGAGGACGAGTCATCGAAGGCCTCCTCAAGCGGGTGTCGTTTGGGCGTCATTGTTAAGCCGGGGCCGCGGCGTTGTCAAGGGGCAGTTGGAGATGGCACCCATCTATGAACTGCTTGGCCTTCACCCGGCGCCGAATCTCGTCCGGCGTGGCTGGCGCCCCCCAGGTGCCGCCCCAGACGAGGCCGTGCTTCTGCGCCAGCGCCCCAATGGGGAGGTACGCCATGATGTCCCACGAGGGTTTGCCGCCCACCTCGAGGTGAAAGTCCACGGCCCGAGCGGGCAGGAGGTTATGTTCACTCACCTTCGTGACGCCGTCGATCTGCGTGACGATGCGCGTCTCTGCGTCGTCGTCCTCCACCCAGTGGCCATTCCGTTCCACGCGCCCCACCTGAAACAGGATGGCCTGGTCCTCGGAGGATCGGTGCGTACAGTCCGTCACCATCCGGTGCCCTGGGTGGGCGGCCTCGTACATCTCCCGCACGGAGACGTAGGCGTTCATCAGCGCCGGGACGCAATCCGTGAGCTTCTTGGACGGCATCGGCTCACTCGACGCACCGAGCCGCCGCGTCAGGACTCCTGGCCACGCCGAGGCAAATGGCTCTCAGGAGCTTGGTTTGGTTGCGACTCTCGGCGGCGTGCGCTTCCACCGCCACCTGCATCGTGGCGACCCCGGCCTTCACGTCGGCGAGGGTGGTGGAGGTCGTGGACGGAATGACGCCGATCTGCACCAAGAGCAGAACCATCGCGATCACCGCCAGCGGCCCCAGCTGCCAGACGGACTTCGACCACCACGGCTGATTGTTGTCGGGGGGCATCGTCATTCCTCCTGTTCTTCGATGCGGATACGTTGCCAACTGGGACGACGCGATGCTTGGAGGCGCAGGAATCGTTCGCGATCCTCGGTCGCGAACTGGCCCTGGGCCGCTTTCCTGAGTTGGGTCAAGGCCTTCTTGAGCACCATCTCCTTCATCAGGTCGGGCATCTTCTGGTAGCCCGGCGTCGCCACGTAGGGCACCAGTACCATCTCCACCCAGTAGCCCAGATGCTTCGCCATGAGTTGGTCGGCGGTCTTGTCGCCCGTGCCCGGGAGGATACTTTGCCGCGTGAAGTGCAGCCGGTCCAGTTCCCGCTCGGCGTCGTTCTTCACGGCCCCGAGCGTCAGACCCGTGAGCTGCCGCAACAGCGGGGCCTCTCGGGCCAGTCGCTCCTCGCGGGTCGGCGAGTGCAGGGCCAACAGATGTGTCTTGGCGTACGGCAGCTTCTCGATGATCGGGTCGAGGAACGGGTTCATATCCTTCCGGCGGACCACCCGGTGCTCTTCGTCGAACTGCCCGATCATGTCGTTGACCGTCGTCAGTCCCACCAGAAAGCTCGCCAGCAGCTCTCCGGGAATCTTCATCGCCGTCTCGGGGATGGCTTCACTCAAGTCCTCCATGTCCCGCAACCCCTGGATGAACTTGTCCAGCGCGAACAGGCCCAGGCCCGCCTTCAGGTTGACGCCCGCCGCCGCTTGGATGATCGAGTACATGTCGATCGCGGGCTTGACCCCGCCGCGCATATAGTCTCGGTACTGCTTGGCCGCATCCGCGATGAGGAAGTGGAACGCGAACGGGTTGAACGGGCGGATGTCGAGCGTGCGCCCGTCGGGCAGCTGGAACTCGTACCACTTCTCGCCCGCCCAGTCGGAGTCCCGAAGCATGAACGCCACGGCGTAGGCCAGCGAGCCGATGATGGCCCGGCTCAGGAGTTCTGGCCGCGCCCCATACGCGCCGGATCGGATGAATCCAGCCGGACTGAACTCGAGATAGAACTTGGAGGCCTGCCACATGAACCGCGGGAACGGAATCACGCCGGTCAGGACGAACGGCGCCTTGTTGATCATCCTGACCATGTGGTAGCCGAACGAGTCGAACTTCGGCTTCTCGGCAAAGGTCATCTCCAGGGCCTTATCGACCACGCGCTCCATGTCTTGCTGGGTCAGGAGGTTGCCGATCCGGTCGGCGATCCGAGCGTTCACCGAGCGAGTGACCTCGTCGTCGGTCAGCGGTGCGCCCCCCGCCGCCGCTCGAATCTCCTGCTCCACGATGGGCCGCATCTCCTGCATCTCGCGGATGGCCTGGGAGAGGCTCGACCCCTTGCGACGCAGGAGCGCGTCCATCTCCCCAGCGATCACCGCGCGACGAACCACGAACTCCTGCAGCCGCCCGTGCCAGTTGGCCCAGTGAGCCGCGGTCTCGGCCGCCAGCAGCGCCTTGTCGGCCGCATTCTTCGGCTTGACGTCTTGCGCCCGCATCTGCGCCGCCAGATCCGACTGGTAGGTCCAGAACGCCCGGTCCTTGGCGTCTGGGAACAGGCTCAAGATCTCCTCGACCTCCGCCTTGTTGTTCTGAGCCAAGCGCATCAGCGCATAGAGCGGCCCCATGGGGTCGGCCACCTGCGGGCGCCCGGTCACGAGTTCGATGCCGCGCTGGAGGCCCTGGTCCACCACGTCCACGCCGACGCGACCCACGCCGGTGATGAAGTTCCTGGCGCTGGTGGCCAACTGCGTGACCAGCATCGCTCGGCGCACGTTGTCCAGGCGCTTGACCCACCCGTACCCCAACCGGCTCCCGTCAGCCCCGCGCTCCATCGCCTCCTGCTGCATCCCCTCCACGGCGGATGCCAGCATCGTGCGCTCCTCGGGCGATGCACGCTTATGCAGCGCAAGCAGCCGCTTCTCGAGGATACCCCATCGTCCCAGCAGCCGCGCGGCGTCCGACACGTCGGCGCGGAACATCTGTCGCCCGAACTCCACCAGCCCGATGCCGCGCTGGTTGAGGATCTCTCCGACTTGCCCGAGGGGCACGATCCCGGCCTCAATCATGCCCATGACCTGGTCGGTGATGAGCTGGTTGGGATCCCGCGCCACGTTGCCGATGAGGAAGATTTCCTCGGCCGCCGAGGCGATGGTGCGATGGACGGTGCGCAGAAGTCGGGGTTCCTGCAGTTCGATGGGAAGGTTGGGGATGCCGCTGGTGCCAATCTGGCCGACGGTCTGCCAGATGCTAGGGAGGTATTGGCGGATGTCCTCGCCGATCTCCTCCACCATCTGCTCCGACCACCGCTCGAAGTCACGCTCCGAGCGGGCGCGGTCCGAGCCGATGGTTTCTACGTTGTGCCGGATGGCGGGGGTAAGGGGCTGGCCAGGCTGGAAGGTGCGGAGTTCGTCGGCGAGGGCGCGCCAGAAGGTGAGGCCGGGCTCTCCCCCAGGGACATCTGGTGCTGGGCCGGTTGGTCCCGCAGGGCGTCGGGCGATGGCGGAGCCACCTCGTTCCAGCTCGGGAGCAGGCTGGCCAGGCGCGGGTTCACGGTCGGCCACCGCTCCTGGACGGTCACTTGGAACTTGTCCCACACGTCCCGCGGGTCGAGGCCTTGGTCCTGGAACTCCTGCAACCAGCTCCTCACGCCCTCCAACAGGTCGCTCCTCACCTGGTCGTCCGACCGTTCCGGCGGGTCGTTCTGTGGGTCCAGGCTGATCACGTGCGGGTTCGCCACCAAGAAGCCCAGGCCGAACGCCGCCTCGATATGGTCCAACTCCCTCAACGCCTCGGGCGATGGGTGGTCCGGTAGATGGGCCAGGTCGGCTGATGACTGGCGTCTGGTTGGCGGCGTCGATGGAGGCCCAGTCGATGGCATCGTAATTCACTCCCTTGAGCGTCAGTTCGACGGCCTCAACCTCTTGGTCAAGGGCACGCCCGTACTTGGCAGACAGTAGCATAAACGTCCGCTTAAAATCAACATCGTGCGAGGCGTTCTGTCCAACCACATGCGCCAACTCATGCAGGATCGTGCGCCGCATCTCTCGCGCCATGACGAAGGATGGGTGGAGGGGCGTGGGCGATTTGAAGGCATCACTCGTTGCCTTCTGCCACGTCACCATCGGCCCGAACACCACGTCGCGGTGTCCTACCGTCACGCCGTGATTCTCCATCCCGGCGTCAATGGCATCGAACCGTGCATCCAACCCAGGTCTGTCGGCCGAGATCAGCGCCACCGCCCGATCAAAGAGACGGCGGTAGCCATCCGTGAGAGTCTGGAGCGCCGCGGCGTGCTCGGCAGCAAACTGAACCAGTCCAGCGCGATCCGGCTCGGACCACGTGTTCACGAACCGTACGGGCCGATCTGGCACGATGACGCCATGGGCTCGCTGTTCTCGGTGGGCGCGCCGGAACTGCTCAAGGTACTCCAGATCGGTGGTCGTAGGCCCGACGGCGGCCATGAACGACGGCTGGCCGATCTCCAGCACCTCCTGGCGCATCTGGTCGGTGATGAGGAACCCGTGGAACGCGGCATCCGTCCCCTTCGCCGCAAGATTCTGTGACAACTCAACCCCCCACTTCTTCAGGTACTTCTTGAAGAACGACGGCAGGGCGCGGTCGTAGAGGTCGATACGCCCCTGGAGGTTGGCCCCGCCCCACACCTTGGCGGCGGCTTGGCCATCCGGCCACACGAGGGCGGGATACCCGCGCTCAGCCGCGTTGCGGAGCAGCGCCTTGAACACGTACTCGTACCAGTTGCCCGCCAGCGGCGCGGCCGGGAGTTCGCTGTCGTTCGTGATCTGGCGCTGCAACTTCTCCAGACGCACATCCAGATCCTGAATCGTCGCTCCAGTCCCCTCTGGCCGCGCCCCGCGAGGGCGGGCCATCAACTCAGCGCGCATCTCCACCGCCGCCTGCTGCTCAGTACGCCACCCCGCCACCTGCTCGTCCGTCGGCGGCAACGGCTGCCGGAACCCTCGGAGGCGCCCCCAGTTGAGCCAGTCGGACTGCACCTCCCCCGCATCGAGTGCCTGCACCCACGTCTGTTGGTTGTCAAAGGACACGGGGCGCTCTGCCCCGCGCACAAACGCCATGACGTTGTCTTCAAACCAATGCGTGGCGTAGCGGAACTTGACTGGCTGCTCGGGCTGGGCGCGACCAGACCGAATATCCGGGTGCGTCATCGGGTCGAAGATGAACAGCATCTCAAACTGATTCGCCACCGTGCCTGGCACGCGCTTCTCTCGCCAGCGCAAATGCTCGGACGTGGTCGCCTCGCTCTCGCCTTCGAGGGTGGCGACCGCGTCTCGCTGTCGCTGATAGGCGATGCGCGCGTTGCCAAACGCCTCGAACGGCCCCTGCAGGGACGGAGGCGTAATCTGAGCGACCCCCTGGGCGGTATACGTCCCGAACATATATTTGGCGTTCAACGCGGCGGTTCTGAGGCTGCGTTCGGCCTCTGGCGTGAGTCCGGTAGACGCCTTCCGCGCCGCAGCGGCCAGCGCCAGGTCGGTCTCGACAGCGTGGTTGGCCAGGCGCGCCAATTCGATCTTCGCCAGGATCAAGCGTCGAGCGACGAACCCCTCCACGGCCTTGACGACCTGCTGTGCTCCGTGCCGCACGAACTGGATGGTCACGCGGTTCTGTGCCAGATAGTCCAGAACCGCCTCTTTCGTGACCCGCTTGCCCTCTTGGGCCGTCAGCCAGGTGTCGAGGTCCGTCCACTTCACCTCCTCGGCTTTCACGCCGGTCGCTAGGATGCCCTTCACCTGAACCGGGAGGGCACTGTTCGGCATTCGCTCCACGATGGCCCGTTCCAGCGACGAATAGAACGGCCGCGCGTGCTCGGGCTTGGTCGTCGTGGGCGGGAGCCTGGGGGCCGCTGGCAACCGAGGTGCCGTCAGGTGCGCGGGCGTGACGGCGGGTTCGGTGAGGAACTCAGGGGTGAAGCGGGTCCTGAATCTCATGGCTTCCCCGACCAACCGAGGCGTCGGCCCCCCGAGGGCGTAGATGAGGATCGGCGCGTTGTCGCCGCCGTGAATCGGCAGGTCGAACCGCAAGTCTGGCCCATACTTCGCCGCAAAGTGCTCGATATACCGCATCGGCGTCCCGTGGTACGACCCGGTCTCGCGGTCCAGCATCCAGACCTCGGAGCGGTCAATCTTGAGGCCGCGCTGACCGGAGGGCATATACCGAATGAGTTCTGGTTCCAGCGAGCGGCTCTCGGGGCCGATGGGCATCGCCTGACGGATGGTCGCCTCCGGCACCTCCAGGACGCGCGTCACGAGGCCCGCTGGGGGCGACGCATCATACTCGACGACAAACTTGTCCGTCCAGAACGACAGCGTGGTATCGGGATGCGTCCCCGTAAAGACCTCGATTTGCGCCCCGCGCAGGGCTCGCAGGGATGGCCCGGTGAGCGGTTGCGGGTCATCCGGCACGCGATAGCCCTCCACCAGACCGTGTGTGCTTGTCAAGAGGTCAAGGGCACGGTTGAGCGTGGTGCGATCATAGCGGTTGACGAGGGAGCGTCCACGCTCCGTGGTGGGGGTCATGTGAGACTGGAGACTCTGGATCAGCGCATCAGAGCCGGTCTGGGCGAGATCCAGCGCCAAGTCCAGCGCCGACACGTCCACGGGCGGCAGGGGGCGGCGGCGGCGGAACGCGATCTCGGGCTGCGAGGTTGCGAGATCTCGCCCTCGGCGCTCATCCAACACCGCCTGTGCATTACGAAGCTCGCCGGCCGGGTTCAGAATCGCCCCAGTGTGCAAATCAATCTGGAGTCCGTTGAACAGGAAGGACACCGGCTCCCAGCCCGCCCCCGTGAGGCGATGCAGCCACCAGTCGCTGTACCGCCGGCCGCGCACGCTCACGCGGCGCGACCCGACCGCCCACGGACGCGGCAGGAATCGGTTCATGCGTTCCTTGGTGGTCATGGTGGAATAGCCGCCGGTGTTGAACACGACGCTGTCGTTGCGCAAGAACTCCAGCACCGATGTGCGATACAGCTTGATGACGATGCTCTCTTCGCCCCGGTACCGAGTTTTCTCTGCGGTCGTGTTGCGGGCGATGGTGCGGAGCGAGTTCGGGGCCCGGCCCGCCTCGATGAACGCCTTGAGCTGCGTGTACATACTGAAGCCGGTCCGTTCGACAAACGTGGCGCGGCGGAACGCCATGGTCGGTTGCGCCACGCCGTGGATGGCGTCATACACGTCCTGGAAGGCCATCTGACGAATCGATGTCGCGGAGTTGGCACGGACGCGCAACACCCCGAGCGCGGCGTCTGGGGAATCAGCCCGTTGCACCTGGTCGATCGCTTGGACAGTGGTCTCGTGATAGAGGCGACGGGCTTCTGCACCGCCCGGTCCAGCGGGCCAGACATTCGTGGCGATGCGGCGTCCGACGGCCAACGTGACCGGATGGGCGTAGGTCGCCCCATACCAGTGCGGCGCCGCACGGGTCACCGCCCGTCGGAAGGCTAGGCGCGTCTGCGCGGGCTGCCGATAGACGTCCCAGATCGCGTCCCGGACGTCCTGGAACGCCATCCGTCCCATCGGGGTTGGTCGATCAACCTGCAATGCTTCGAGGGCATCTTGAACGGTGCCCGAGATCCGAGCAATTTGGTGTGCCTCATCAGCGGCCGTCCGATACTGTGATCGGTCAGTGCCCTCACCAAGGCTGGCCTCACGCGCATTCACGGCCGCCCGCACGGTGGCCACATAATTCGTGTTGTACCAATGCGGCGGCGGCTCGCGGTACGCCCGGTCGCGGGGATGGCGGCCACTGAACATGAAGGCGATGGGTGGCTCCGCCTCTTGGCGTAGCGGCACCCGATAGCCGAGTGCCTCCAGCGTCTCCTGACTGACCGTGGAGCCGCTCGGGTGGCCCGGCACCGCCTCGGTCAGGTTATACAACGCGATGGGCGCGCGCCCCTTGAACCGCTGCCACCCGAGGAATGTGGCTGGCGCCAGAGGACGCTCAGCCCCGCCAGGAGGCCTCGCGGCCCGACGGGCAAGACTGGGGCCTTCCGGCCCCGCGAAGGCGTCCCAGATCATCTTCGCCCGCGGCTTGTCAATCCCGTTGGAACTGGCGAGGAAGGCGAAGTCGTCCCGTTGGTTGGCTTTCGCTAGGTCGGCCAGCGTCTCCACGAGTTCAGCGAACTGCGCGACGTTGCCAGGCCCCGGCTCCAGAATGCCCCCCTCAGACGGGACGAACCCGAATCGCCGGAGGATGGGCGGGATCTCCGTGAACTCGGCCGGGGCTTCAGCAGGCACGATGAACCGAGCGGCCCCTTTGCGGCGACGGAGGGCAACCGGTGGTGGCGTCGGAGGCCGTGGGGCAGCAGGAGCCGCCTGGACTGGTGCTGGCGCAACGGCAATACGACGGGTCGGGAGCGGCCTCTGGAGGCCTACCTTGGCCGTCGGAGTAGCGGCGGGACGCTCAGGAACGACGACAGGAGCCTCGACAATACGATGGGTCGGCTGACGCACCCTGGCCTCGCCTGGGGCCACCCGGACCTCGCCAGGGAGCGGTTGGACGGTCGCCGGGACTCGCCCAAGGGACGGGCGCCGTGGCACGACCGGAGGAGCGGGCGCAGCGACCGCGGGGGCGGCGGCGACCGGGGCGGCTTGGCGTTGGGCGTACACCCGCCGCAGCGCCTCGGCCATGGTGGCCCCCTTAAGCCGGGGAGCAGCGGGAACTGGAGCGGCAGCCGGAGCGGTCGGCGCCGGGATTAGCCGGCGACGTCTGGACTCGGTGAGAGCCTCGTAGGCGTCTTGGAGTTGGAAGTAGCCGGGCTGGTCGGGGGTGATGCCTGGGCGCCCTTGCTGGGCGGCGTAGGCGGCAAAGGATGCCCCGGCAAGATCTGGATACCGATGTCCTGGTTCTCTCGGAACGCGCCGGGGTGCTCGGCCATAAACTTCCGCATCGCGTCCGCCTTCGAGAGCTTCAAAGGCGACGATCCCTCGGTTGAGCCGTCTGAGGGAGTCGGCTCGGGTTTGTCCGCGGTCGGTTTCTGTGGGTCCGCCAATGTACTCACCCCTTCCCAGGGTCTTATCTACCACAACCCCCCACCGATTGCCAAGACGAAACATCGCCTCCCGATAGTTGGTGGGTTCAGCCGCTGCATCGTAGACCGCCAAGCGGACGCCCTGTGCCGTATTGGCAAGCGTCCGGGCCGAGATGCCCTCATTCGCAAGATCCTGGCGCACCGCAACGAGCATCCGCTTCGGAACGGTTGCGGTGAACAGGATGTCGTCGCCCGCCAGGTCTGGCTGGAACACGAGGGCAGACCTTTGTCCAGCCGCCTTCGCCTGCAAGGCCGCCACATAGCGCACCAGCTCCATGTCAGCCCCGATCGGAGCCACCTGCCACACGCTGTTCTCGGCTCCGTCCGTCCAGTCCCCGATGGCATCGAACCGCCGGATGATCGGGAGTCCAGCCTGCTGTGCCACATCGGCAAAGATGGTCTTGAGCCGTGCGTGCTCATCGGAGGTGACCCGCCGTTGGGCCTCCTCGAACGTCAGGTTCTCCTCGATGTTCGGGGACACGAAGATGGCGGGGCCCTGGGCGGTGGGTGGAAGCACCTCGGCCGCAGACGGCGCCATCGTCGGCCCACTCGGCGGCGGCGGGATCGCGGGTGGCGGCAGTCCACCTGGCGGACCGGTGGGCGGGGGCATGGCCGGCACGGCTCGACCGGTCGCCGTCAACGGAGCCGCCATCCCACCAACCACCGCGCCGATGATGCCGGACTTCACCATTTCCTGGTACTCGAAGGGGTGCCCCTGCGCCCACTGCTGGACGGCCGCCTGAACCGCCTCCTGGATGCCCTCCACGGTGCCGGTCACCAACATCTGCCGGGCGATGGAGCGGATCTCCTTACCGAAGTACCCGAACTTGTCGGTCAGGACGAGCAGGGGAATGTTGAGGGCGAACGTGACCCCGGCCCCCTGGGCGGCCTCGTCTTCGCCCTTGCCCTCCCGCTTCATATTTTCGTAGGTTTCGCCGGACTCCGCGATCCCCTCAAACGCGGCCATCGTGCTCACGCCCAACCACGCGGCCATCCTCGGCGCCGTGAGGCCCATGCGCGCGACGGCCCCACCCACCCCGAGGCCGGGAATCAGGAACGCGAGGGTCGAACCGCCCCCGCGGGCGATTTCCTCCAATGAGGGAATCACCCCTTCGGAGGCTTCTGGCCGTGGGGCGATGCGCTCCGCAACGTCTTGGACCTTCTGCGCCACCGCGTCCATCCACTCGCTCGAGGTGCCGGTGAGGAGCCGTTTCCCTGCCGAGAGGCCAGAGGCCGTGGAGCCGATCGTTTCCACCGCGCCGGCGGCCACCTGGGGCAGCAACGCCTCCAACCGACCGGTGGGCGCTGGGGGAATGAGCCCCGCGCGTTGTTCGGTGGCCTGTTCCTCCGGGGTCAGCAAGCCCGTAGCTGCTCGGAAGCGCCGCATTTCGGCTTCCGGGGTCATGGCGGAGATCGGTGGGCGGGGCGCGAGTGGGCCCTCAACGGGTTCTTCGGCGAGCACGCGCCGAAAGACCTCGCTGGGATCCATGGCGGGCGGGGTCTCAGGCGCGGCCTCTGCGAGCGCGGGCGCCTGCGTCATGACCTGCCGGAATACGTCGCTGGGATCGAGCGGAGATGCGACGGGAGGGGCGGGGTGAAACGACTCGACCACGTGGCGGGCCAAGCCGATGTCTTCGAGGGGGGCTTCTTCTTCGTCAGGCTCGGCCACAGCGGTGTCGCCGCTGAGGACGCGAGCAAACACCTCGCTGGGGGTCATCACTCACCGCAGATCGTCGAACTTATTTTGGAGCCACGCCTTCTGGGCGCCCGTCAGGTTCGTCGTCTTCCCGAACGCGGCTCTCGCCAACAGCTCAAAGGCTTTCTGGCCGGCCACAAGCGCCGCTTGAGGAGGCGCCGTCGCCATGGCGGCCTTGATTTTGGCCGCTTTGGCAAGCACATCTGGCTTGATGGGCTGCATCCCTTCTGGGGGCGCGGGCTTGGGCGCCGGGGGCGCGGGCGCCGTCGGAAACACCACTCCGGCCTTCTCGCCGATCTTCGGGAGGATGGCGTCGTGGATCCTCTGCAGATGCACCATCTTGGCCTCGACCTGCTTAATCTGGTCGGGATCGGTCAACGGCGTGCCCTTCGGGAACCCGCCCGACGTCAGCAGCTCTCGATGGCGCCGAAGATCCTCGGCCACATGGTTGCGGAACGTCTCCATTTGCGCCGGACCGAACGGCGCTTCCTTCGCCTTGACCTCGGCCTGGACGTCGGCGAGGAAAAACTCGTGGTACTTGGTGATGAAATCCTTGTCGGTCTCGGGCGGCACGGGGACGCCCTGGTTCTGATACCAGGCCCGCGCCTTTGCCACCGCCCGCCCGCGCTGCGTCAGCGACCCCTCTCGAATCGCCGCCGCCATCTCCGGCGACATCCCGTACACGCCCTGGTAGACGGCCGGGGACAGCGGTTTGCCAGAGCGGAAGGCGTCCGCGAGAAACGCCGCCTCCCCATCCGGGTTGGTCTGTGCGGCCTTCTTGTACACCTCCACCTCGTTCAGGGTCCCCTGGCTCTCGGCCGTGATCTTCGAGAGCGTGTCGAGGAACCCCTGCACCCGTGGGTCGGCACTGAACGCCCGCTGGAACCGCTGGGTCTGCACGGCGAGGATCGCCTTCTTCCACTCGGCCTGCCCGTCCCGGCTCTCCAGAGCCGACCCGGCCGCGACCATCGCCCCGAGCGTCTCACCGGAGGGATGGTCCAAATGCGCCTGGTTCAAGCGGTTGAGTGTCGTCATGTCTCGGGCGAACTTGGCGTGCTCCTCGGGATTCCCTCGCAAATCCGCCGATCGCTTGAGATATTCGTTGGACAGCCCCAGCTGGTTCAAACGCATGTACATTTTGGCCAGGTTGTCGTAGTAGCCGAGGACGTCCCCCGCCTTCTGCGCCTTGATGGCTTCGTCGTGGATCTCCCGCGCCTCCTCGCGCTTCTTCCGCTCGCCCCGAGCGGCGTCGGCCTCCTTCATCGACTGGAGACCCAGCCGTCCCTGCGGACTCATGGCGATCTTGGCGTGCTCCTGTGGGCTCAGCATCTCCGAGATGCCTGGCTGCTCGGCCGCCATCATCGGGAACTCTCGGGTTTCTCGACGGGCGATCTGGTCGCTCGGCGCGCCAGGCAGTTCCGCAAAGCTCCCGCCGATTTGACCCGGCGTCGAGGGCAAGGCGGGCTGACCGATCTCGAACCCCGGCATCGAGGACGGGGCGGTCGGTTGCGCCCGCTGGCGCTCGCCCGCCGCCGCCAGGGCCATCTCAGACTCCTGCCGGCGCTTCTTTTCCTCCTCGGCCTCGATCAGTCGGCGCAGGGCGACCATGTTGGACAAGTCCCGGCTCTCCTGCACCCGAGACGATTCCTGCCCGGTGAGATACCCAGCCAGCAGAGAATTGAGGTAAATGCCTTCATTTGCCATCGTGGTCACCACGCCATGATCGTCGCCGCAGTGCGAATATTCCCCATGGTCTTAGACCGTCACCCCGCGCTGCTCGCCGAAGATTTTAATGAGTTCGCCCATGTAGTCGCGTGGCGGCGGGGCTGTCCCCGCCCCGATGATGCCGCCGATCGCCTTGGCCAGCGCCTCCTGCTGCCCGGACTCCTGATTGAAGATGCCCTGCTGACGCATCGCCTCCATCTGGGCCTGTTGGGCGATGAACCGATTCGGGTCGCCGAGCAGGTACGAGGTGGGCTGGAGCGCCCCGCCGGTGCTCTGCATCTGCGCCGCCCCCTGCCGGCCGAAATCGGACAGCCGGGCGAGGTCTTGGAGGCTCCCGCGGCGCACGCCTTCGCGCGAGGTCAACTGCTCCTCTGGGAACCGCTGCGCGAACTGGAACCGGGACGCTTCCCGCGGCTCCAGCCGGGCGATCTTCTCCTGCCGGGCCTGGAACCGCATCATCTCGTGCCGCTGCTCCATCGCGCTGAGCGACTGGATACCCGGCGAGGACAGGTCGTAGTCCTCCCCGAGCTGCCGGTGCAGGCGCGCCCGGGTCTCGGCCTCGTCCTTGGCGATGGCCTGCTCCAAGATCGGGTCGGGCCGATCGCTGAACGCCTGCGCCGTCTCTTGCTGGAGCATCTGGTGGATCGGGTCGTACAGCGGTGACACCTGCCCGGTGGGCAAGAATCCTGGGAGGCGGCTCACGGCAGTTTGCCGGGTCATGCGCTCCCACGGAGCCTGCTCCACGTCGGTCTCGAGTTCGCGCCCCGACTGGCGAGCGAGCAATTGGCCGACATTTTCGAGCGTCTTGCCGCCACCGAGGAACTGGTTCGTGATCATCGGTCCGAGGCCCTGCTGGAAGGCGTTTCCCACGGCCGCTTGGCCTGCCCCGGTGATCCCGCTCTGCTGGAGCTGCGGGACCGAGGGGTACTGCGGTGGCTTGGCGAACAGACTGGTCGCGCCGAGGCCGAGAAGGCCCGCCGCGATCCGGCCCGCCGGGGTCGAGATGGCCTTGTTGAAGGCGTCGAGCGTCGCGCCAGCGCCTTTCAGGAACGAGTCGATGACGGAGGCTTCTTGCTGCACGGCCGGAGCCGACACCTGCAGCCCGCCGACTTCCCAGCCCCCCGTGTCGGTGTTGAACACCGGCTGGCTCCCGACCGACAAATTCGGATCGTCGCCCCCCAGCGTGAACATGGGAGTCGGGGCCGCATAGTACCCGCCCGGCTCCGTGCCGAACAGGTCAATCGGCGAAGGGCTGCCGCCATCCCACCACGAATCCCCGCCGCCTTCCCCGCCGCCGAAAAATCCCGCGAATGGGTCGTCGTACATGCTTAGGGCCCCTTCTTTGCCAGCTCGGCCTGGAGCCGCGCCACTTCGCGGAGCGCGTCCTGCCGCCCCTGCTCGGCCGCCGCCAGCATGAACTCCGTCTGCGTCCGCCCGTCGTGGTGCAGCCGAACGAGGATGCGGAGCCGCTGCGCCTCCGCCTGGCACGACACCTCCTGATTAGGCGCCGTGGCCACTGGCACCAAGAGCCCCACGCCCACCATCGCGACGAACACCCACGTCTTCATCACTCGCCCCCTCAGTGGTGAAATTCCAAGAGCCCGTCCTGCGGCCAGTAATGCACCGGGCGGAACCCCGCGGCCGCGAATAACCGGAGCGACGCCGTGTTGCCGGGCTTGATGAAGGCCGTGCAGGATGGGTGGCCGAGCCGCCGGGCCTCCTGGAGGAGCAGGGCGACCAGTACCGCTCCGTACCCCGCCTGCCGGGCACCCAGATGCACCGTCAGGCTCACCTCGGCGCGGCCAAATTCGTCATGGGCGTCGATCCGCAAATCGCCGGTGCCGACCGGCCCCTTGGGGCCGTCCAGTACATAGACGTGCCGCCCGCCGTCGGCCAGGCACGCCCGCGCCCACGCTTCGTCCTTGATGTCTCCAGCGCGCGACTGCCGCCGCATCTCGGGGTCGTTCCGGCACTCCAGCAAGAACGGGATGTCCTCCGGGGTGGCGTAACGAAACGTTAGAAGTGTCATGGCGTGCGATCTCCTTGCCAGACCTCAACATGCTGAATCTGTATCGTGTCCTGAAAGGAAC
>ERZ1292642.172-Hain-H14-01um-R1-172-length-43017-cov-5_pt1 | contig 43017 bp, 59 predicted proteins | sample MGYA00564403_ERZ1292642 | MGnify/ENA primary metagenome ERZ1292642 (study PRJEB36523, sample SAMEA6512643) | groundwater metagenome | collected 2019-01-09 | study: AquaDiva: Metagenomics assemblies of 32 groundwater samples
CGACGCCGAGCAGTTTGCCGGGCATCACACGACTCCTTCCGCGCGCCCGAGGTCCTGCCACGCCTCGTCGGTGACGATCGACACGTCCTGCCGCACGGCCTAGTCCGTCGGCTCGAAGACCTCGGCCAGTGCCGTCACCCACGCCAAGCCGACGTTCGCCCACCGGAACCGATCCTCCGAGGCGCGCTCGAGGCCGAGTCGACCGACCAGCTCGCGGTGCCCCTCGACGCGGTAGAGCGCGTCGAGCGCGTCGACGAACGTCCGCTTGTCCGGCACGCCGCCGATGACGTTCAGGCCCGGCGACACCGGGTTGATGCCCGTCGCGACGCACGGCACCATCGACGCCGCGCCCCTGCACAGCTCGCCGAGCGCCGCCCAGTCGGGCACGACCTGCGGCACGCCGCACGCCATGCCCTCGAACGTCGTCAGGCCGAACCCCTCGCCCTGCGTCGTAGTCACCTGCACGCTGAACACGTTGTAGGTGTCGCGCATCACGTCCTCCGTCGCGCCGCAGAACGCCGGAGGCGTGCGGCCGATCATGAGGTGCGCGATGCCGTAGTAATTGGCCATCTGCTCGATGTCGATCCCGTTGTCGCCGGTCGGCGCGGCGTGCAGGAAGAGCAGCGCGTCGTCGATCTTGCGCGTCCCGACCCACTCGGCGAAGAACTTCAGCGTCAGGTCCCACCGCTTGCGCGGCTGGTTGCGGTTCACGTTGCCGACGATGAACTTGTCGCGGAACTGTCCGATCTTCAACCTATCGAGCGCCCCGTCGCGGTCGACCGGGTAGTACGTCTCGAGATCGACGCCGAGCGGGATGACCTGCGCCGCGCCGACGTAGCCGCCCTCGCGCGCCTCGGCGAGCGCGAACTGCGTCCAGAAGATCGCCAGGTCGACGCCCTCAAGCCACCTGCTGCGGAAGTTCTTTCCGTCGACGGCCAGCGCCGCGACGATCGGCACGGCCGCGTGCTCCGGAAACCAGTACTCACCGTTCGGTTTCTTCCTGCGCAGCTGTTGCACGTACGGCTGGATCTGCCACCCGTCCTGCTGGATGACGATGACGTCCGGTTGCACGAGGTCGCACATCCACACGATTCGCCCGACGCCCATCGCGTCGCCGCCCATGATCGCGCCGTAGATCGGGTATGGGTGGTCGTGCGGGTCCCCATAATAATTGATGCCGAGCACCGTCACATCGTAATGGTGGCGCAGCGTGTCGAGGATCTTGTGCGTTGCCAGCGCGAACCCTGACGGGCAGACGGCGTCTCCGACCCACAGAAGTCTTTTCACGGGGTCCCTTTCTCTAGGCGTTCCCTCAGTCGGCGCCGTTGTTGCGCCAGGCTCAGCGCCGCACAGTGCTCAGCCGTGCGCGGCGTCTTGAGGTGCTGGCCCTTGCGCGAGCGGTTCATGGCAACCGTGCGCGCGGACCACAGCGCGCGGCGCTGTGGCGTCCAAGCCGCCCGCATCCTCGCCCTTGTCTCTTCCGTGCGCCTCACGAGTTGTGCCCCAGCAGCGCGACGACCTCCGGCCGCCAGATGTAGTCCTCAGCCTTCCACTTCGAACTCTCGAGGAACGCGCAGTCGCCACCGACGAACGACCCCCACGTCCCGAGCATCGTCGGGCGGTTCGGGATCAGCATCATCGGCGTCCCGACGTTGCCGCACCGCAGCTCGGGCTCGGCCCAGAGCGTGATCCCGTTCGGGAAGCGCATGCGGAAGAGCACCGGCCGGTCTGGCGTCTTCTCGATCGCGTCCTGCATCAGCGTCCGGTGCCCCTTCGCGTAGAAATCATCGTCGTCGATGTGCGCGATGTAGCGTCCCGTGGCGAACGGCGTCGCGAAGTTTCGCTCCGTGTGCCCCCAGTCTCGACCGGGCAGGCAATCGATATAGCGCACGCGCGAGTCTCGCGTACGATAACGATCGCCGACTACGAGGATCTCGTCGCCAGGCAACGTCTCGATCGTGCGCAACGTCGCGGCGAGCGACTGGCGGCCGACGGTCGGGACGATAAACGAAATCATCTGAAGATTCCCATATCCTGCTCACTCAATTGCCACTTCCGCATGTAGTTCTCCTGCGCGACCTTGAACTTGCGGTGGTGCTCCAGCAGCTCGGCGTGCGTGCTCGCCTTCAGCGTCCCGCTGTTCAAGTGCGCGACGCCAGCGTCGACGTTCTCCGCTACGGCCAACGGCTCACAAATGCCGCGCCCATCGAGGCGCTGCAGGTAGTCGTCGTCCTCGTAATAGCCGTAGCCAGGCGAGATCTCCTCGTCGAAGAACCCCAGCTTCTCGATGCACGCGTCGCGGATCAGGAAACACGAGAACCCCGATGCCCAGACCAAGTCGGCCTTCGATGAGACGATCTTCATCAGCGAATTGGGCGCGAACGTCACGTCGTCGTTAGCAATGACGCGCTCCTCCGTCACGTGCATCATGAACCAATTCCATGACTCGGCGACACCGAGCGGCTTATCCGGCGTCAGCACGCCCAGCATCTCGCGCGTCATCACGCCGTCGACCGCCGCGCGCAGCCGCGCCGTGTCGCGCCCGTTGTTGACGATCGCGACCTTGTAAGGCACCGTGCTCCGTTGCAGTGACACAAGCAGGTCGCGCAGCAGGTCGTAGCGACGAATTACAGGAATGCAAACAGTGATCATGCCGCCTTCGCCTTCCTCAACTTCTCCACCGCCTCGCCGACGCACTTCCGGTGCATACCCCAGTACGTATCGTCCCACCAGCGCGGCTCCTCCTGGTGCGCGTCCCTGAACGTCTCGTCAGGCGCGTGCCCCGCCCAGTCGTGATCGACGCGCACGCCGACGAGCGGCACACTGCGGTCGAACGCCTGCATCACGTCGCGGAGGAACACGTCGCCCCAGAAGAGCCGCGCGTCGTGCACAAAGCCCATGGCATCGGTCGCCCAGCGCGAGATGACGGCGAACGGGAAGTTGCGCGCGTTGTGCGTCTCGACGCCGAGGTCGAATAACCCATCAGGGTACCTGTTCGCCTCCTCCAGCATCATCGCGTCCCAGCCGCGCGTCCTGAACACCATATCGTCATTGCCAGTCATCAACACGTCGCCGTCCGCCGCGAGCCGCAGCTCGTTGAAGAAGTGCGGCAGACTGCGGTACCCGTCGAGCCGCGGCCCGATCTTCACTGTCCACGGAGCTAGCCTCAAGAAGTTCCACGACGACGTATCATCGTCATCGACGCGGAACACCAGCTCCGAGCATCCGGATGCCGTCTTGTTGAACGAGTCGCACATCGCGCGCAGTCGCGCCACGCGCCCGCGCGTCGGCACGAGCACCGAGACCTTGCTGTACGTCATCGGGCCGCTTCCGGGTAGACGAACATCACGCCGCGCCTCGGCCACTCGGCCGAGTCGTCATTGTACTCAACGACGTGCGCGGGGCTCCACTCTGTCAGCACGTCCTGCAGGTACTCATACGACAATTCCTGCCCATCGTACTCGTCGACGCCGAGATCCGGGCACCCAGGCACGCGCGCGTCGTGCATCACGAGCACGCCTTGCCCGCGCGGGATCGCGCGGATCTCGTCCTTCAAGGGCCAATACGCCTGCCAGTGTGCGTCAAGGAAGAACAGCGTCTGTCTCACCTCAATCGTGTTACCAGATACAAGCATTCGCAACGCAGTCGGCGAGTCCATCTGCAACAAATGCACGTTAGTTACGCCCTCAGCGGACAGCATCTGCACTACAATCTCTACCTTATTCGGGTCGTTATCAATACCGATAACGCGTGGCACCATTGTCGAGAACAAGAATGTTGAGCCACCCTTGTCGATGCCTGTCTCGACAACAGTTGTAATGCCTAAACGCGCAATGGTCGCCGCGAGGCGATCCTTCAGCTTTGCATCCATCAACGCGCAGATCGGTAGTTCCATCACTGCACCACCAACCGAATTGAATCACGCAACGCTGAGTCAGTCGGATACCGATCGCCCAACACGTCGCGCGGGGCAGACCGCTGCCCATCCCACAGGTAAGATGCTGGTGGGTCACTGACGCACCAGCGCGCCCACGCCATCGTGCGCGTCTTCGACGACGGCCGCTCGCCGCGATGCAGTCCACGCGTGTCGGCCAGGAACGCCGTGCCAGCACGCCCGAGGATCGTGCACGTGCCCGCCGCGGGGCCTCCGTCATGCGTCCCCATCTGAAACTGATGCGCGCCGTCGCTGAGAGTGCACACGTCCGTGAGGTAGACGAACAGCGCCAGGAACCGCTCGTCATCCCGATCGCGGTGGTAGACCTGGATGTCGGGGTTCATCGGCCCGTCGATCGGGTACGTCGTGAACACGTTAACAGAGTACAAAAGAGCATCTCGCTCAAGATACCGCTTGGCGTCGTCTGTTAAGCCCAACGCGAACTCGAAGAAGTGTGGCGCGCCCAGCACGTCTTCAGGCGCCCAGCACGTCGAGTTGCCAGGCTGGTGCGCCGCGACGCTCGCGCCCTTGACGTGCCCGTGGTGCCTCGGCCTGCCATCGAGGTAAGCCAACACTTCTCGCGCGCTAGAACGCGACAAGCCTGGGATCGCGACGATGCCATCCCTGCGCAGCGTGTCAGCAATCACGAAACTCTCCAAGGTGATCCCAGCGCTCTCTAAACGCGACGCGGTCGGCCAAGAAGTACCGGCGCATGTTCTGCAGCTTCGCGTCGTCCTGCCCGTTGTGGTGATGGATGACCGCTCGCTCGGCAACGACGACCGGTACCCCGTGCGCATGCGCGCGCATGCCGAGGTCGGGGTCAGCGTAGAACGCCTTGTAGATCGGGTCGAGCACGCCGCCTAGCCTTGCGAACAGGTCGCGGTGCGCGAACGGAAACGCCGGAAACGGCAACCCGTAGTACGAGAACGCGTACCGCGGCAGGTGCAGCGGCGTCAACAACTGATCGGGCGTCGCAACCGCCTCGTGGTACAGGATCTCCAACGCCACGGACTCAAGCACGGACTCGTCGTTGAAGAGAAACCAGTACTCGCCACGCGCCTCCTGGCAAGCGCGGTTCACCGCGTCGACCGAGCCTCGTCGATCCCTCACGACCCACCGGCAGCGCGGCCAATCCTTCGGTCCGAAGTCAGCAACAATCACGACCTCGTAGCTCACGTCGCAAGCCGCGCCTTCGAGGGACGCGTAGGCGCGCTCCAGCAGGCCAGGTCGCACGGACGGCAGCAGCACGCTAATAGCTGGATCAGCCAAGCGCCACCTCCGTCGCCACCGGATGCGTTGTTCCCGCATCGATGAAACCCATCATGTCAAGGATCGGCCCCGTCGTGCCGTCAGGTAGCGTGATCTTGTCGTTGTCGTCGAACCCGTCTCCAGAAGTCGCGACGACGACGTCCGCGATACTCAGGAAAGTCACCGTCGCGCGGCTGACGCTCAGCACGCCACTCGGCGTGCGCACCTGACGCCGCGTCCAATCGACGATCGCTTTCATCGACACGCCGGCCCCGTAAGTCTTCGTACCGTAAGCATCCGTCGACAGGTAGCGCTCGTACGTCACTGTCGACTGCACGGACTTCGTCACGTCGTCCGCGATCCTAACTCCGGTGCGGAGCACGTCGAGGAGGCTCACACGCACTCCGTCTTGATCAACGTCTCAAACGCCCAGAGCACTGGTACACGACATCCGAACAGCCTCACGCGCAGAGGACCGAGGCCGTACGAGGCCATCCACAATCCGTCGGAGCAGCGTGAGAAGCCCTCGATGTGCTCCGGATGATAGAGCACGATGTACCAGGCCAAAAATCTCCGCATCACCTGCTCACTGCGTCGAATCAACCTCATGTCCTCCTGCTACACTCGAAACACGTCGTCGCCGACGCCGCGAGGCTGTCGTCGAGACGGCAGAATCGCACCTTGCACACGCGGCACACGGCCCACATCCAAACCATACTCGTCATGGCGCCACCACGTCGAACAGCGCCACGCTCGCGTTCTCGTACAGCTCGTCGGTCAGCCACGAGGGCACGAGCAAACTGAACACGATGTCAGGGATGACCTTCAGAATGTCGACGTTGTCGCGGAAGCTCACCGACACGCTGCCCGCCTTGACCGACGAGATGCCCTTCACCGCGACGTCATAGTCGTCCGTCACACCGCCGCTCTTCTTCAGCTGCCGTGTCAGCTCCGCCGTCGCGTTCTTCAGCTCCTGCGGGATGACGTTTGACGCGATCGCGACGCCGACACGGTTGTACATCCCCGTGCGCGGCCACAGCAGCGCCTGCGTCGTCGAGGCCGGCGCGCCTGTCCACGTCGGGCGCACGAGGTAGTAGGGATAGGCGGGCGGCGCGGGTCGAATCAGCCGACGAGACGGCGAGTAGAGCGCCTCCATCAGCCGGGTCGCCATGCCAAGCGTCGCAGCGTCGTCGGGCGCCGTCGCCGTCTCGTCGAAGTCAAAGCTCGTCTCGAGGTAGGCGAGATACTCGGCCACCGTCAGGTACGCGTTGCTCGCAACCCCGCCAACAGACGCGTCGAGCGTAAAGGCCATCAGGGCGCCGTCGCTTTCTGAGGCGAGAAGTTGCCCCACGAGAACACCGTCTCGACGCCCGCATCGAGACGCTTCCACGAGTAGCGATACGTCTTCGCCTGGAACAGGTTCATGTCGTCATCACTCAGCGTCGCCAGCGCGCGCTGCGTGTTCACGGCGCGCACGGCGTTGTAGACACCCGTGAGCGTCGGCGTCTTCGTCACGATCGGCGGAGCCGGCGACGCGTCCTTCTTCCGAATGTCAAAGACGAGCGTCATCCCAGCCATGTCGATCGGCACGCCACTGCCGACTACAGCCGGATCATAAGTACTGTCCAGCAGTTCGAGCCGAAAGGTCTTGTCCTCCCCAACGAACAGCGAGCCGTTGCCCCCGATCGTTGATAAGATGGCCATCACTCGAACTCCCCAATCACGTCGATCGTTGTCTTCGCTACGCCAACGCTCTCGATCACCGTGACTATGTTCCCGATCACGTCAAGCGTACTGACGTTGTTACCGAGGATCATCGAGTTGAACGAGTTCGTCACCCACATCGACACGTTGTAGGCGCGCGGCGCGGGCAGCGGCGTCGGCCACTCGGTCGGCCCGAACCCCGTCTGATCGACGAGCCCGCCGAACCGCGCCTCGCTGATCATCCGCAGTGTGACGTGCTTGTGCGCGGGGGCCGTCAGCGGGTCGGCCGAGCGGCCGACCGGGAACTGATCGACGAGCATTAACCTGCGCGTGTCGGTCCACGTTCGGAGGCTGATCGGATATTGCAAGCTCGTCGGCAGCGGCCAATCTGTCTGCGAGAACGGATACAGCACAACCGACTCGGACTGATTGAGCGACTGCGTCCACGTACGCAGATCGATGCTGCGTCCTGGTATCAGTGGTATCGGCCAGTCTGTTGGTCCGAAGCCCATCTGATCGACAAGACTGAGATCGCGCCATCCGATCCACGTGCGCAGCGTCGATATCGCCGACGGCCCCTGTGGCACGCCGCCCAGCGATTGCCCAACCGGGAACTGATCGACGAGCGCGAGGACGCGCCACGAACCCCACGTGCGGGCGGTGACCGGCACGACGACTGCACGCGGCACGGGCCATTCAGTCAGGTAAAACGGCGGTTGGCTCGACGGCGGCAGCGTGCTCTGCTGGAGGTCGAGCGTCCACGTGCGACCACGCAGGAACGCGGGCTTGCCCTGTGGCAGCGGCCAATCGAGCTGTACGAACGCGACGTCGGCGTCGGCAAACAGTGTGCGTGTCGTCGTCCAGGACGGCGGACCGATCGATCCGCGCCGCGGCACGTCGCTGACGAGCGTAGCGAATGGAATATTATCGTCAACGGCGTAATACTCGGTCCACGTTCGCTGCTGGACAGGTGTGACCGTCCCGTGCGGCACCGGCCAATCGCTCTGTCCGAACGGCGTGCCGACCGTCGGCTCGGTATAGTACGTCTTGCGCGTTTCGAGATGCGTGCGTGAATCAATCGGTATAACAACGCCACGAGGGACTGGCCAGTAGAGCTGACCGAATGCGACATCCGCGTCGGCCAGCTGAGCGCCGCGCGCCGCGTGTGTCAGCGGAGCCAGCGGCGCGCGGAGCGGCAGCGACCAGTCGTTGACAAACAGCGGGCGCTGCTCGAGGGAGGGAGGCACCGGTCCGAACGTCCACGAGCGGTCCGCCAGGAAGACAGGCTTTCCCTGCGGGACGGGCCAGTCAATCTGTCGGAACGCCTGCAGCGCGTCCTCCGCTTGTCCGGTCGCACCGATCGTGACGAAACCTTGGTTCTGCTGCAAAGGCGGGACGGGCCAGTCGCTCTGCGAGAACGGCATGACCTCAGAGTAGAGCGTCGTCTGGAGCAACGAAACCGCGATCGTCAGCAGGCCGACGCCGATCGACTTCAGCGGCAGCGGCGGCACGTCAGTTAGCTGTACGGACGGCTGACTGACGCCTACGTCGCCCCCTTCCCAATTATCGACCGTGGGTGGGCCAGACCCGTAGAGTCCGAATCCCGGAAAGCCCGTCGTCACAAGAGCGTCGTTGACATTCAGGCCCGCATGCACAACTCCGTTCTTGTATACCTTCAGCGCCGTGCCGATGACTTCGAGTTTAATCGTATCGCCGGCCGCGTACGTAAACGAATTGTCCGTCACAATGGTCGTGACAACGCCCGCCACGATTCGCTTGATCAGAGTGTCACTGCCACCGTCGCTCCAGAAGCGATAATACGTCGGCGCCAAGTTTTTCCAGTCGCTGGTGGCCGGCGTCGCGCGAACGAACAGATAGAGATATTTCGTCCCGTTCCCTGGCCCAGTGAACTGAGGGACGACCTGTGAGTACTGATCGTTGCCGATTGTGTTGTTGTAGAGCGCCCCGGCATCATTGTCGGCGTTGGTCGGCGCGCCCACGCCAGCCCCATTGCGGCGGAAGGGTTGGGCCGATACCCACTGCACCCACGGGGTTGTAAGGTCAGCAGCAGCCCCAGCAAATTCTTCCGTATAAACAGACATTTAGGCGTCCAAGACCAAGAGCCAATCCGCGTCGCCAGCCGCGTTGTTACCAGGCGTCATAAACGCGTGTGTCCCCATGTTTGCCAAGCCCGTCGCGTCCGCCACATATGCAGCGTTGCTGGGATCGAACCAACGTGATCGCGTTGTTCCGCGCATCTTCGTCATGTCAATCGTAATACTGCCCGCATGCGCTGGTGGGACGTACGCAAGCAACAGTGATCCGTCTGGCGTCGCGGCGGCAGCCACGTAGGTCGACGAGTCCAACGTCCCCCCACCGGCTGTGACCAACGTGCCGATCGCTCCAAGACCGTCCGGCACAAGGTTGTACCACGCGATCGAGCGAATGAACGCGTTCAAGCGCGCCATGTCCTGCGTGCCGGTCGAGTTGAGGTGCGCCTTCCAAACGCCGCCAGTATCAAAGTGCCAGACGTAGTAATTCGCCGATACGTAACCGCCGATACTTGAGAGCCAACCCCACCACTGGTAGCGTCGCACGGGCTGCGTCGAGTAGGGGTTCGTGTTCCCACCGTCCGGCCCATCTTCGTCGTAAGGTTCCTCGATAAGGAACGCCGGCTGCGTCGGACTGTAACCGTACGCCGATCGCCCCCGTCCCTGCACTGCGACGCCGGCTGAATCACGACTAGAATACGCCCCACTCAGGGTCATTAGCGGACCAACCGTCGGAGCGTCGGTGCCGTTGGTTGGATCTGACCACTGCGCCGCCATCAGTTTCACGGGGGCCACGCTCGTCAACCCGGTAATGAGGGCCGACTCCACGGCCAGCTGAGAGCTGGTAAATGTCCCGGAGTTACTCCCCGATCCATAATCCCCACCTAGGAGCCACACGACATTCGGGTACGTGCGATACCGCGTCGCGATCCAAGCCCCGTAGGTTTGCATCCTGGTAGCCCCGTTCGCCACCATTTCACGCATCCACCCAGAGTTCCCATTGCCCGCCGCGTAGCCCACATAGGCGGGAAACATCATCACGAGAAGATTGCGCAGCTGGCACTCCGTGAGCAACACGTCAACAAATGCCCAAAACGGCTCGTTTGGTTGTGTGAAATCAGGTGCCTCGTTGTTGATATCGGTATAAGTAATCGATCCGTTCCACGATTGACCATCGAGACGTTTCGTGAAGGGATAGTCCCCGGCGCTCGTTTTGGGTCCATTCGGAGACACAGCGCTATCGCACATCGGGATTGGAATTTCAATGGCGTTGTAACCTTTAGGTACCGTGTCCGCCCAAAAGATTTGCCGGTCAACGACACTTAAGTTAAGCAATCCCCACGCAGCACGGCCCAGTATCGGAAAGGGATGCCCCGACGCGGTTCGCAAAAACCGCCCCGGGGTGTCCGCATACACAGGAACTACGATATCACGACGATTGATCATCACCGTCGTCGGTTAAATCGTCTCGATCGTGATGCCAGACATCAGCAGCCCCGGCGTGCCGCCCGTGAACGCGTTGAGCGAGAACTCGCCGAGCGAGGCCGCCGCCCCTAGCATGGAAATAATCTGCTCAGGACCGCGATACCACCGCACGATGCCGCCGAAGGCGTTGAAGCTGAGTGGCACCAGCATGCCGAGCGTCGCCGACCGCTGCGGGTCCGTCGTCGCGGCGCCGTAGCTCACCGGCGGGTTGGCGATCAGCACGGCTGACGGGTCGACCGGCGCCAACCGAAGGGCGGTCAGCGTGGCGCCGACCGTCGAGGTTCGCCCGCCGACCATGAACGTCGGCGAACTGGCACCAGCCTGGCCTCCGAGATAGATCTCGAGGATCTCGCTGCGCTGCGTGCTCACGCCTCCTTGAAGCGTGTGATGGGACCCGTCCACGAGGGCGGTCGTGTCCGCCGTCGCGATCGGAGTCCATGTCGGGATGATAGCTGCCAATTTCATGTCTTGTGCTCCTTGAAAACTCACCTAGCGTTAACGGTTGTGGGTTGGCAAAGAGCGCCGATGGCCATGAGACTGGCGGGCGACGCGGCGGACCCGTGAAACGCTACAACTACTTCTCTCCTTGTTCGGCTTTCAGCCACTTCTCCGTCTCAGCCAGGATGCCCTTGCTGAGCCTAATCAGCGCTTCAATAAATGTACGTGTCGCTGATGTCACGATGCCGATCGAACCTCGTCAATTGGCGCGTCAGCGAGCACACGCGACAGACCGTCCATGCGCGCCGTTCGCCAATAGCCATGTTGATCGATGAATCGCACATGCCCCTGCAACATCCAGGACTCAAGAGGCCGCTCTTCACCGTCGTAAATGTGTTTAATGAAGTCTCGCCGGTTCATACCACCTCCTGCAAGTCCGTTAGCACAACGCGAGGATTGGCATCCGGACTATCCTCGCGCCCGAGGAAACGCGCGACGTGCTCCTGCACCAAGTCGATCTGCTTGACGAACGGCACACACACCAGCGACTTCACGCGGATCGACTCGCACTCGTCGCAGATGTAGTGGTAGCACTTCGGGCAGTAGCCACGATCACGCGTGCGGAGCGGCTCGAGGATCACCGTGCGCTGGCAGTGCGAGCACTGCGCGTGGTCGCGCTCGAACCGCTGCCCGCCTGGAACGGCAATCGCCCAGGGGATACCGGCGACCTGTTCCGGCGTCAGCCCAGGGCTATCGCGATGGTCAATCTCCAGATACCCGAGGCCAGAGCGCAGCGATCTCATGACGCTGGCGCCTCTCTTGAAATTAACGGCCCATCCGGCACACGTTCAACTACGACGCGCGCCTCGACCTCCTTACGACGGTCAAAAGCAACGAACGTGATGAGATATTGAGCCCGACACCGCGCGCACTGCGCGACCATCATCGTGCTACGGATGAGCATTGCCGGGTTGCCAGGCGCGCAGCGACACGTCACTGTCGCCACGACATCGCATTGCCCGACGTCAAACGTCTGGCCGACGATCGGCACGTTGAACGGTATCGTCACCGACACGCCTTTCTCCTTTAGTCTAAGGCCGCCCAGTCACGGTCAGGATCCAAGTCAGGCGCAGCCCAGTCACGGTTCAACAAGTCTCGGACGGCCCCAGTCACCGCCAACGTCATATTTGGCTGTTCCCTGATCGCCGTGAGCACCGGTGCCGTGTTCGATATCGCAAATAATGGCAACAAGTCAGAACGCGGTATATCACCGCCCGGGAAAGAGGGGTCGAACACCACCTGCTTGATGCCCGCGTGATGGCACCGCGGGCACCCGTCTGCCGGTTCCCAGACCTTGCTCTGTCCCCGCGCGTCGAGCACGCGCGGCTGCGCGTAGTGCTCGTCGGCCGTCAACCACTCGCGTCCGCACCCTTCACAGATCCATCTTGTCTGCTTCATGGCACAATTCTGAAGTTACCAGGAGGAGGAGGCGCGCAGTTCGAGCAGGCGAACGTGAACGGCGCCGACTTGACCGATTCGACCGCCCCGATCGCCGCGGTCAGCATCACGGTGTGCATCCCCGCCGTGAGCCCCATCGCCCCGATCAGCACCTGGCAAGTGAACGGTGAAGTTGTGCCAGCACATGTCGCGCCGACCAAGATACCGACGGCCGCGCCGTCGTTGTAGGTCCGATAAACGAGGGCCGCCGCGGTCGGCAGGTCGGCAGCCGCCTGATCGAACGCGATGTGCTGCGTCGCGGTGCCAACTGGCGCCTGCGCCAATACTGCCGCAGGCCACAGAACGAACACGAGCAGCGTAAGCCAAAACTTCATACGGTGCTCCTCCATGTGTACTCGATTCAACTCCATCAGCGCGCTCAGCGCGCTCTGAAGCATCTTGAGGACCTCGGCACGCGGCGCGCGGCGCTGCCGCATCTGCTGCGCCAGCGCGTAGTAGTCACTGACACTCTACTTGTTCTTCACCGCAGAATCCTCCTTCCGAACTAACCGAGACATCTTATTCTCCAAACCGAGACCAGGCATCATGAAGAATTACCTGGTCTCGATTAAGATGCTCCTTACGCCGTCGTCCCGACACAGATCCCGCTGTTCCCATCGTAATCCGAGCGCACGCGCGGGATGATGATCGCCATCACCAAGTTGTTGATGCTGAAGCCATCCAGGCTCGTCCACGGAATGACTGTCGGCGGTTGCCCGACGACCACGTCGAGCACGTCGGACGTCATCTGCACGAGCGCCACCTTGTTGCCGATCGACGGCATCGCGCCGTCGCCTGCCGGCAGGAGGTCCGCGACGCGTACCGCCTGCAGCTGGTCGATCTGCAGGAGCCTCTGCCGGATCGTGATCGGATTGCTCGTGCCCGAGTTGTAGTCGGTGTCGAGCGCGTTGCCGATCTGCGTACCGACGTAGAGCCGGTAGGGGCCGAACTTCTTGTCCCCCTGCAGCTTCCCGATCATCGACATGACCTCGTTGAACACCGTCGAGCCGACAGGCGTGGTCGTCCACGCTGCCGCGGTCAGCGACTGCGTGTTGGCGCCCGTCGCGTTCAGGATGCCAGGCGCCGTGTAACCGGCGTCGTTCAGCGCCAGCCCGTCGAGCGTCGTCGCGCCGTTGATCGCCGCGTCCTCGATCGCCTCGTTCACCGCACGAACGCACGCCTTGATGTTGCTCACGTCGAGCGGCGTACCAGCGCGTTGCGACGTCTTCAGCGTTCGGATGTCGATCTGGAACCCATCGATCGTCAGGTAGATCGGCAACCGGGTCGGGAGCATGATCGGTAACTTGCTCTCCGTTCGCGAGTCAGGCCGCATGGTGCGCAGCGCGGCGCCGACCTTGCTCGCCTGGTACCACTCGAGCTGAGCCACGCTGAGCGGATCGCCCAACGTGTAGGTCAGCCCCGCCGACATGATGTCGGCGACGAGCGTCAGGCGCTGCTGCCCGACCTCGACAACCGCCTTGTCGATGACGACCTGCGCCTTGTCGGGCAGGGGCGCCAGGGCGCGGAACCTGGCGGGATCGAGGAAGTCGTTCTCGATCTGCTCCAGCATGCGAAAGCCGGGCGTCCGCATCGCCTCAACGGACCACCCACCAGCCGATTGGATCGCCCGTGACATCACGTCAGTGAGCGGGCTGGCGCCTTGCCAATTCGGATCGGCCCCAGCCATGTATCGCATTTCTTTTGCCATCGCATTCTCCTTGTCGGGCCGTCGCGCATCCCCACGAAACGCTCAGCCTACAGTTTCATGGTTTAAACGGCCTCGACGCGAATGCGCGTCAACACGGTGACGGAGGCCTTGTTCTCGAGCGCCGTAAACCGCGCCACTGTGGCGCCAGTCTTCAGCGTGCCGTCGCCGGCCGAGCCCAGTAGCACACCAGCCGCAACATTCTGACCCGAGGCGATCAGCATCCAGGCAGACGCGCCTTTGTGCATGATGCCGACTTCCATCAGCTGATTGACGAGATACGTGTCGTCGACGCCGAGGTTCGCCATCGCGTGGTCGAGCGCCACCGCAGGCACGCCGTCGATGTCGGCCGTCGCGACGCGCCAGCGGATGACGCCGGCGCTGTTGAACCGCTCGACGAGGTGGCCAGGCTTGATCGTCGCGCTCGCCGCGAGGTCGCCGACGATCGTCCAGTCGCCGCCCAGGCGGATGGTGTTCGGGTTGCTTCGTGTGATAGACATCGTAGTGCTCCTTGACGGTCAAAGTGCCGTCATCAAACCGTTTCAGTGCACGCCCTGAGTTGCGGCGCGCACCGCACGCGTTGTGTTAGTTGACCGTCTTCGACTTCGACTTCGCCTTCGGCTCCAGATCCGGGTACGGGTTCGGCGGCGCGTAGTTCTCGCGTCGGCTCGACGCGTGGCGCTCCTGCGGCAGACCGCGCCCGCTGAAGTCAGGCACGCTGACCCGCGCGTACTGCGCCAACGTCTTCAGCTCTTCGATCGACTTCTTCTTCAGCTCGTCCTCGGTGTGCGCGCCGAGGTCCTTGAGCTGCGAGACGATCGACGCGCGCGTCGCGTCCTCCTGCGCTTTGTGCGCGTCGAGCAGCGTCTTGATCGAGGCGGGCGCTCGCGCGATGAACTCCTCCTCCGTCAGCGTCTGCTCGGACGCCTTGATGCGGTCCTCGGCGACCTTCAGCCGCGCCGAGACGTTTCGGTTCTCGGTCTCCAGCTTGCCGACCGCCCCGGTCGCCGCGCGGTGCGCCTCCGTCGCCGTCCTGAACTCCTCGAGTCGCACGTCGGACGCCGCCTCGAGGATGGCCTCGTCGCCGTCCTTGAACCCGCTGTGCTTGTCTGTGACGAGCGCGGCGATGAGCTCCGCGCGCGTTGACTTGTCATTGGCCATGGTCTTGACTCCTTTGTGACAGCCGCAGTCGACTGTCGCGTTACAGCCGCGTGCGGCTGTTCTCAGTTTCGCGGTGGGCGTGACCTCAACGGCGCTCATGCCGGTTCTTTGCTCAGCATTCGCGCAGCCCTCATGTCGCCCGCAGTGCTTCTTGCGACGAAACTCACGACGAAACTCACGACGAAACTCACGACGAAACTCACGACGAAACTCACTTGACGATCCCGCTCTTCTCGGCCGGCGTCATCAGCTCGCACCGCGCGCCGAGCGCGACCATCGCGTCGTGAGACGACTGGATCAACGACGTGTCGGAAGCCGAATGGCGCGCGCCGGCCGCAGCGCGCATCTTGCCCTCCCCTTCGCACGTCGGGCAGTCCTTCTGGTGATCGCCATCCTTCACCTGCCCCGTGCCGCCGCACATCTCGCACTCGCTGTACTTCATCGCCGCGGCGACGTACGTCTGCTTCACCTCGGTCGGCTCGCCGAGCGACACTGTGCCGTCCTTGTCGACGTCGTAAGGCATCGCGTAGAGCTTGTCCTTCCAACGCACGACGACACTGTCATCGAAGACCTGCACGGCGTAGGCGTAAGGCGACGGTTGCACGTTGGCATTCTCAGGCCACTTCTTCTGAACGGCTGTGTTCACGGCCTGAATGCGCTCGTCGAGCGGCTGGTCCGCTAGAGCTGTGAACGCCACAACCGCAGCGTAACGCGCCGCAGACATCGCTTTTAGTTTCTTTGTCGAGATAGTTTTAATACCTGAAGGATGTCCTTCTTGCGCGCCAAGCACGTCTAGCTCCAACCCAACCTCACACACGCGCATCGCCGACCTATGCGTCCCGCAGCCCATCGCGACGCTGCAGGCGCCGCGCCCGCCGGGCAGGAATGCGAGGTGGTCGCCGGCCGTCTCGAGCCACGAGGCCATGAACCGCTTCGTCTTCGCCCAGATGCCCGGCTTCTTGTCGGTGACGACCAGCGCGCCGACCGACACCTCCTCAGTCTCGCCCTTGAGCAGCCGCGCGTGCATCTCCGGGTGCAGGCCCTTCGCCTTCACGCTGTCGATGCAGGCCTCCTGGAGCAACTTCACGCCCTCGACGCGACTGTTGCGGATGAAGCCGATATGCGATCCAGCGGCCTCTGGCTCCAGCGCAGAGCACTGCGTGCCGTTCTTCTTTGGGTGCCCGAGCGTCACGGGTCGGCCGTTCCAGCTCGCGGCCGCCTTGCGCAGCGTATCGACCGACACGAACTCCGGCGTCTCGGCGTTCACGGCGTGGATGACGCCCTCCATCAGCGCGACGACCGGCACGACGAGGTGCTGGCGGCCGTCGATCGTCTCGGTATGCGCGGCGCCCGTGGCCCCAAGCAGGTGCAGGGTGCGCATGTCGCCCGACGCCGCGCGCGCCTTCTTCTCGACCGCGTAGAGCGCCGACACCTGACGATCGGCCTCGGCCTGCGTATCGTGCGTGCCGAACGTCTTCGAGCCGTCCTGCTTCTCGACGACGAACTTCCCGGCGCGCTTCGCAACCTGGTAGGGCATCAGGCCTGCTCCGTTTCTTGCGCTGCGGCGAGCGCAGTCTCCCCGAGTGGCGGCATCTCGTACGTGCCGCCATGCGCCTCCGCTAGACGCGACAACACGACCGAGGGCTTTTCGTCCTCAAGGTCAATCATGGGCGGCACCTCGACCGGCTTGGGAGGCGCCTTCGTCACGTAGCCGAGCTGCTTGCTGATCGTCTTCATCAAGACGTCGGTCGGCCACACGTAGCCGTAGAGCGTCTTCGGCTTGGCGATAGGCTTCGGCGCGAGGCGCCCCTCGCGTCGGTCGATCGCCCGCTGGTTCAGTCGCGCAGCATAACCCACGTCAGCTCTCCCTCATCCCGCAGTCCGGCTCGATCACCTCGACGCTCATCGGATTCGACAACCGCGGTACCATCTCGTTGCACGACGGGCACACGAGCGGCGCGACCGCTCGGTGCAGCCACAGCCGGACGCGCCCGCCGCAGAGCAGGCGGTCCAGCTCCTCGGCCGTCGGCTCCCACTCGGTCATCACCACGCCCTCGACGTCGACAGACGCCGGCAGCGGAACGTACTCCGGCTGGTCCTTGGCGAACACCACGAGGTGCGCGCCCTCGTGCAGGGTCGGCTCGACTGGGTTCATCGCGCGGTCCTCCACAGCGTGTCGACGAAGATCCGGACCGATCCACCAGCCGTGCGGACGTACTCGACCTTGCTAAGGTCCATCCAGTTATAGATCGTGCGGCGCGAGACGCCAACCAGCGCGCATGCCTGGAGGATGGTCGCCGTCTTACGGTGCACTGCGATGGGCGACTCCACAAGCACGCCGTCCGCGCCGTGACGAACAATGGTGTCTGTCGGCATCACGCGATCCCCTCCGTGCACCGGCACGTCACGTGCGCCGGCGGCCCGTCGTACTCCTCGCCGTCGTCGCCGACGTAGACGTCGCCGAGCTTGGCGCGCTTGTCAGCGAGCCCCTCGCAGATCGGGCAGACCTTCTTGTCGCCGACCACCAGCCACGTCCGCTCCTCGTCGCCGGTCAGCAGCCCCGCGTCGACCGCCTGGTCCCAGCCCTGTCGCTGACCCTCGGAGGCGGCGAGCATCGACTCGTGATGCGCGATGCGCTGCGCGCGCTCCTCGTCGCCAACCGCCGCGAGAATCGCATCGTAGCTGTCCTCGCCCGTCTCTTGCTGCCGGGCAATCGCGGCGCGTACACGCTCACGGGTGGTGCCGACGACGTCATCGATCAGCTCGATGGCGTGCTTCCTAGCCCAGAACGCCGCGTCCTTGTTGGAGGCGTCGAACTTCATCTTGAAGGACGCGCTCGGCTTCTCTGGTCCCTTCGCGGTTCGTAGTTCTTCACTGACCTTTAGTTCAGTATGCTTTTTTAGATATTTGGTTAAATCGACATATTCAACCAACATCTGTTCGATCCCTAACAACTTCGCAGCAGCAAAACGATGATGCCCATCTCCGACTACTAACTTTCCACGCCACGAAACGATTAAAGGAAGTTCTCCTTCATCGCTTCCACGCGCTAACTCAGTATTACGTATAAAGTCAGACACCTCCTTAACCTCAATGTCTTTTTGTGTTGCATAGAGGTCTCCTATTCTCATCGTCTTTTCAACAACTGTATCCCGCCTCGCCTCTGGCATATGCTTATAATCGATTAGGTAACTCTCGCGTTCTTTAGAGGATAGATGCGAAAAGATTTGATTTTCCTGATTCACTTGAATGAATTTTTTGCCACCCGCGATCTCCTCTAATTGTTCTTGCGCCGCATCTTTTGAGACTAAAGGTTCGCTGTGGATTCCACTCCCTGTTCCAGTCCACCTACCGCTCTCATCACGTGGTTGATCAGGATCAAACTCCGCCGCGCGCGACACAACTTTGATCGACTTGACCTGCTTGTTGAGCAACGTCAGCCCCGCCTCGCCGCCCGCGACCAGCGCCTTGAGCAGCGACAGCGGCAGGACATCCTCGAGAGCATCCTTGAGCGCGGCAACGATCGCGTCCTCGCCGCGCTTGCGCCGCGCGACGGCGAACGCGTAGCGGAAGGCGACGGCGATGGACTTGACGTGCGCGTCAGCGATGGCGTGGAGAAGAGTCTCTTTCATCTTCAACGCGCGCGGTTGCATGACGGCCTTCGGCTGCCGCACCGCGGCCACCAGCAGCCGCGCCCGTCGCTCGGGGGTCAGCGCGAGGTCAAGCATCGGGCGCCTCAAGCTTCTTATACTTCCACGCCACGTCGGGTCGCAGATGCCCGCTGACGTAATGCTGGCGCTCTTCTTCTCGCGGCGCGCGCAACAGCTCTTTCGCCTCGCGCAACGTCGACTTTGTGCCAACCGTCTCGCCGTTCTTGCGAACCGCCATGTACCGCGCGTCACCCTGTCTATCGAACGCGCCTGGCGCGGAATGCCCACGTACGACCTCGACGTGCCCGAGTTTCGACTTCGCGACGACAACCCCGTGTGGCTGGCCCTTGTACGCGTCCCGCTCTGGCTCGCCGCCCTCCGTCCACTGGTTACCATGGAAAGGATGCCCCGGCAGGTCGCCCAGCCCCTTAAAGATCTGGGTGCCGTTCACCAAGTCGATCTCCGTCCGCTCGCCGTCCGCGCGCACGAACGTCAGCTCCCGCACCTCGATCGCATCCTGCCCGGTCAGCATCGTGACGAGCCCGCTCACCTCGCGCCCGACGTACTTGCTGGCGAGGCCCGGCTTGAGGTACGCGATCGTCGCGTGCGGGCGGTAGGACGGCTGCGTGTCGACGAGGCCGGGCAGCTTCGACAATTCAGCGTTCAAGCACACGAGGTCCGGGCTGACGACGCTGAGGAACAGCACGTCGTACTCCGGGTGGTAATCAAGCGCACCGACGAACGCATCGATCTTGCCGAACGCGATCCGCACAGAGCCGAACCCCGCGACGTCGGGCGCCTCGGCGTCGACCGGCAGCCCGTACTTCACCGTCACATGAGGCGCGCGCTCGCGGCCCTCCGGCTCGTAGATGTCCTCGTCGGGGATGCTGTAGCCGAACGCGAGGATCGCCCTCGCGACGTCGTCCGGCAGGTCGACTTGAGTGGTGCTGAACTTGTGAGGCCCGTCAGACAAACCGATGATCTTGTTGACGACATCCTGGTTGCCCGCTTCGATCGCCGCTGCGAGCACCTTGATCAGCTCGCGGTCCTCAGCGGCGCGCGGCCGAACCCGTTCCAGGCGCGCGCCGTTCTCGTCCGGCTGCGACGTCGCGGCCATCGCCTCCTGCTGCTGCGCCAGCTTCTCGGCCGCGCGCTCGGCCATCTCCTGGCGCTGCTCATCGGTCAGCGGAGCCATGCCGTACCACTTGTCGCGGATCTCGGCGTCCGTGAACACCACCTCGCCGTTCGTCTGGTTGGTCGCGGCCCACTTCTGCGCGCCCTCCGACTTCTCCGCCTCGGTCAGCGCCTGGATGTGCGCCCACTTCACCTCGTAGGCGAGCGGCCCCTTCGCGGGCGTCGGCAGCATCTTGTGCTGAACCAGCCGGTCGACCAGCTGCCGGACGAGCGTCGGCCCGGCGTATTGCTCCTGCCGGCCGTTGACGAGGTCCTTGAAGTTATCGCGATCCTGACTCGACGCCAGCTCGCCCATCTCGCTGCCCGTCAGGATACGCGTCGGGATGCCCTTCGCCCCGGCGATCTGCTTGAGGATCGCGTCAGCCGACTGGCCAAAGTTCGCGACGTCACTGCCGAGCGTCTTCACGTCGACACCTCGCGTGCGGATCCAGCGCGTCAGGTTGTGCTGGTACTTCTCGAGGTCCTCCTTCAGCTTGTCGAGCGCGCCATCGGCGCTGCTGAGCGCCATGTCCTTGTCGAGGTTCGCGACGAACCCCTGGTTCGCGCGCAACCAGAACGCCTCGCTGCCGCCGCCGGTCACCTTCTCGAGGTCGTCGAAGAGGTTCCAGACGCGCTCCAGCGCCGGGATACCGTAGACGTCGTCAAACAGACAGCCTTCAGCGGCGTGGATCACGCGCGTCCAGTGCACGGGCGCTAGGTTGACCGTCGTCAGCCCGATGCGCGTGATGCGATAGAACTTCGGCAGCCCGAACCGCTCATTCACCGGGTCCAGCTCCAGCTCGTCGATCGTGATGTCGCCGTCCGAGCCGACCGTGCGATTGCTCTGTCGCTGCACGTCCGGGCCGCCCGCGCCGAGGTACTGCCGGAAATAAAGCAGCTTGCCACCAATAGGCAACTCCTCGCTCAGCGCGCCCGGCGCGCCGATCACGAGGCCGGCGTACGTGCCGAGGCGCGACAGCTTGTCGAGGCGCATCAGGCGCGACTGCAACCCATGCTTCACGTCGAGGTCGAGCCACGCCTGCTCGAATGGCGTAGTCTTCTCTGGGTCCTCATCCTCGATCAGCTCCATGCCGCCGCGCCACGTCGCGTCGGGCATCACGTCGACGACGCGCCCCGCGACGCCGCCGCGCAGGTAGCGCTCGACGTAGGCGTCGGTCGTGATGAGGCGATCGTAGCCGAGCACGACGTAGAGGTCGCGGGCGCCGTCGAACGTGACGCCTGCCTGACGCAGGAACGCCGCGCGCATCAGCAGCGACGACGTGATGCTGTCGAGCGCGCGGAGCTGCGCGTCGCCCGCGGGCAGCTGGCTCGCCTCGGCGCTGTTCGGACCGTGCTCGGTGTCAGCCATGCGTCACCAAGTGGCCTCAGATGTCATGCCCGCAGCCTTCCAGTCGAGCGGCGCCGGCTCCAGCAGCACGGCGTTGAACGCGCAGCTCGACCCGTCGACCTGGTCGTCGTGCAGCGCCGTCGGGAAGCCGCACAGCTCCTTGACGTACTCCGCGTTCCAGTCGCCGCGCAGCAGCCAGACGTTCCCCGCCTCGCACTGCGCGCGGAACGGCTTCGCGCGCGTCACCTTGCTGCCCGAGATCTGCACGCCCGCGTAGTCGATGCCCTTCATGCGCTTCGCGCGCGCATTGATGACCGCCGCGCCCGCGCTGCCGCCTTCCTTCTCCTCGCGCTGCGCGCACTGCCCGTCGGTCTGCGCCGTCGCGACCATCAGCTTGTCGACGCCGTCCGGGCCGAGCTGCTTGCGCTTGACGTCGAGCACGACGAACCGCCCGGTCGCCTCCGCGCGCCCAGTCGCGTTGTCGCGCGTGAACTCCTCGCCGATCTCGACGCCGACCGTCCAGTCGCCGTCGTTCTCCGTGCCCGCCGTATCCCAACCGCGCGCGCGCCGCATCAACGACGGCCTGACGTCCAGCACGCGGTCGGCGAACCACTCCTCCTTGAACAGCCCGCCGCCCGAAGGCGCCGGCTGCTGCTGGTAGAGCGCGGCCCAGTCGTAGGCGCCGAGCATCGCGCGGCGCCTCGTCAGCTCCTGAAGCGGATACTTCGCGGGCCACAGCGCCTCCCCAGGCTCGCGCGGATCCCCCGCCGCCTGGGTCTCGGCTATCGCCGGCAACGCCAGCACGTCCCACCGATCCGCCTCAGGATTCTCCGCGGCGAGCCGCAACAGCCGGCCCGCCAAGTCGTCCTCGTGCCAGCGCGTCAAGCAGATGACGATCGCACCACCGCTGCCGAACTGCCGCGTCGCGAACGCCGACGTGTACTGGTCCCAGACCTTGTCGCGATAGGTCTCGGACTCAGCCTCCTCGCGGTTCTTGATCGGGTCGTCGACGATGCCGATGTCCGAGGTCTTGCCGGTGATCGCGCCCATGATGCCGGCGGCGATGTAGTACCCCGTGCCGCCGACGACGTCGAACTGGCCCTGCGTCCTCTTCTCTGGGTCGCTGCCCTCAGCCAGCCGCACGCCGGGGAACAAGACGCGATACTCGGGCGACGCCATGATCTTCTGCACGTCGCGCGACATGTCCTGCGCGAGCGCGTCGCCATAGCTACACGCGATGATGCGGAGGTTGGGGTTCTTGCCGAGCGCGTAGGCGGGGAAGCGGCGCGAGACCTGCTCGGACTTGCCGTTCTGCGGCGGCTCGAGGATCATCAGCCGGCGGGTCTTGCCGGCGAGCACGTCGTCGAGCTTGCGAGCGACCAGCTCGTGATGCCAGTTAACCTCGTAGTCAGGCTTCGTGTAGCGCGTGAAGGCGAGGTTGGAGCGACGCGCAAGCGACGCGTTGATCAGAGACAGCTCGAGCGCGACAGCCTCTGCTGTAGCTGGCACGTGCTGTAACAACGCGTTGCTCAATGCACTGAGGAGCCTGTTCCGCGGGGTTGTTCCGCGTCGTCCGTCGCATCGTCCCCACGAAGATGCCGCACGACGTCGTTCAAGAGTGCGATGCGCGCCTCGAGCTGCTCGACCGAGATGTCGTCAAATGGATTGATTTTGCTAATTTCAAGGCGCTCAGCGGGCTTGCCCCAACCTTCAGCATAGTCCATCAAGCGCATCACGATTGCCGATTGGATCGTGCCAAGTTTCAAACCGTTCACAACGTAACCATAGAACTCCGGAGAGCTAACGACGAGCTTGGCGAACTGCTTAGCTGTAAGGCCTTCCACACACTCTGTTCCGGGCGCTCCGAGGAAATCCGCAAGGCTTTGCACGGCAGTTTCAGGCTAGCCGAGGGCGGCCGGGAAGTCGAGGTCCTTTTTCTTGTTACTTGGCTGTTTTTAATCGTAACGGACTTCGGTAACACAATTTTCATAGCGGAATCTTAGCTTGTTACTGTTGTTACTGTTGTTACTTAACTCTCTAACACCCTTTCAGGAAAGTGTGAGTGATGAAATTTCTCTCCAAAGGTTAGGAAGGCCGGTAACGACCGGTAACGGTAACACTTTTTTGCGAATTTCCTAAAGTTACCGTTGTTACCTTTCTAGAATGGAATGTCATCTTCGCGCTTTCGCCCTTCGTTCCCTTTTTCTAGACCGGCCCCAAAAGCCTCTTGAAGCTCGAGTTTCTCCTCCTCCTGCACGAATCCTATCTGAACATCCTCGCCACTCGGCCGCACGCGCGTCCGCTTGAAACCCAGTCGTTGCATGACATCCGTGATGCGCAAACTGGCAGACCTATCTCGCCGTTCTGTTATAATACCGAGCGCGTTCCAGACACTCTCAGACGTTACACGCCGCTTTCCGTCTCCGCTCGTTGGCGTGCTAATCAGTAATGTTCTAATCACAGATTCCCACGGATCGATCTCGCGTCGCTCTTCCTGGTGCTCAGCAGCGCTCGGCCACAACTCCTCTTTTAATCGAATGCTTTCACCCGCCGCCTCACGCACAACAGCTTCGGCCCATAGTTGATCCTTATTCTTCTTAATCCATTCAACATCAAATCTCTTCGTAATGGCTAGCGGCCAGAAGCGCCGTGCCCCTGTTGGATCTGGTAAATAAGCACTCGAGTTCGTCGTGCCAATAAGAATAAAATGCCTCGATCGTTCAACAGGAAAGTGTGCATAGGCCATGCGTGCCGGCCCGTCAACTTGCCGTGAGAGCATAGCCTTGAGACTTTCAATCTCGGTTTTTCGTTTACCGGCCAGATCAGATGCTTCGATGATCCATTTACCAAGCGTCGCCTCAATAAGCTGTTGACTCTTGAGATTCAACGGAAGATCATCGCTGAACCAGGCAGGATTGGGACACAGCGCCTGCGCTGCGCTCGATTTATCCGTGCCTTGTAACGGGCTTTCCCAAATAACCATCTCGTCATACTTACAGCCTGGACGCAGGATGCGTCGAACGGCAGCGATAAGCATGATGCTACTAACAGTCCTTGTATAAGGATTATCACTAATACCCGCGACGGTGATAAGCCACTCGTCGATGCGCGGAACGCCATCCCACACGAGCGACGTAAGATAATTTTTGACAGGATGAAAGCTGTTTGACCACGCGAGAAACTTGATGACGCGTTCGAAGTAACTCTCGGGTGGTTGGAAATGGTGTTCGATTTCGATGCGCGTCAAGACGCTATTCACCTCTCGATCTTCCATCGTGTTCCCGTCGATGAGCAGCTTGTCTGCAAACTCGTCGTAGCTTAACGTGTGGCCAAGCATCATGATTGCGCGCTTAATGTTATCTTGATTCTTAGGAACAATACGTCCGCTACTATCGCGGATGAAATCGTCCTCGCGGCCGAGCCACTTGTTTAAACGCGCTAGCAGATATTTACCGGCATCTCCGCCGACGAAATCAGCTAATGTCGGACCGCCGTCAACCTTCTTACCTCCTTCAATACGTTTAGCTGTCGAACGAACAACAAGCGCCATGTCAGTAACGTCTTTGCTTGACATGTCGGGAATGCGCCGCGAGGCTTGAATGCTGCAGACCTCCTCACCGATTATCGTCACGCGCTCTTGTGAGAAGCCTGCACGGAGAAGAAAACCAGCAAGCGCCTTACGACCATCGTGGTGAAGGCCACCCGGGATGCGCTTTAAGAGTAGACAGGCGATAGCAAAGTCTAGAACAGCCAGCTGAAGCATGCGCGGTTCAACATGCAGGATGAAGCCATCTAGAACCAACTCGATATGGATATTCGGAGAATGAAGCGACGGTGCGATCATCGTTTGGCAGGAGAAGTTGCCACCACGCAGCTCGACGAATGTAATGCCGTTTTGCTTGCCAGTCTGATCGTCGAAGTCACAATACTTAGAAATGCCAAGTTGCTCGGATGTCGTGAAGATGGCGTGGCTAATTTTCTTGCCTTTGCGACCGAAAGCGAAGCCAGTTGATGGGATGATCTTACGCGCGAGATCAAGGCCGTCCGCCCAGTCGAAGTCGACATCAGTGAGGAACTTGCCCGGCGATATTTCGCAGCCGGTCAATATGCCTAGGTTCATGCGCGTTTCATCGAAATCCTCCATCGGATAGATGCGTCTTGGATCGTTCCATCCTTCGTCGTGCGGTCCCTTCCATCCCTTCGGATCAGAACCACGTCGTTCCCAGTAAATAAGCGGCAGTTTGAGTTCTTGGTAGCGTGCAAGTAGCTCGGAGACTGTCAAGCTCGCCTCGTTACGGCGGATGTGCCGTTCCAACTGACGATTATGATGATTGGGTTCTCTTGTGGGTTACCACAACATTGGAAGGCACGCTGATGGCGGCTATCAAATTCGACAAGCGCCTTTAGATGCGCAAGATCAAGTGTGTCTTCAGCTGGCTTGATAGAAACCCACTCCCAACGTGCGGCTCGGCTTCGCGTTTCACCATCGACGACGAACGGCTCGACAACAGAAACGAGTACGAAGTCAATACGATAGTGATGCCCGGCGCGATAAGTTGGCCATCGCTTCATGCCACGCGGCTCATAGAAATAGCATGGCGTTGTTGTAATCCCACACAACGCTTGTGTGTAGCCACGACGCTCGAAGCGCGCAGCCCAAAGCGTCTCAAGGCGACTACGCATCAGGTGAATGCCGTGTTGTGTAGGCTGACTCGTTGGAGGATGCGTGTTGATGTAAGTGTTGTCATTGCGACGTCGACCTTGTGTGAGAATGAAGTCGTGCGTCACGCCGCACATTCTTTGCGGAGACCGCGTCTCCACTCACGGTGTGCACGTTTTATGATGCAGCGCAGTTCAGGCGTATTGTCATAATACGTAAGAAAGAGGTGGAGACGTTTCGACCGCCGGGGGAAGGATTTGTCGGTCTTTGCGACAAGCGCGAAGCGACCAACGTCGTCGGATCGTTGTACTTGCGTGACGAGCCAATCGTAGAATGACACGAGATCGCACTCCCATCTAAGGATGGTGCTCTTCGGGCTCCGGGGCGAGGAGTGCGCATCGCCTGGCGGACTTTCAGGTCGGGGCCGGCCAGGCCCAACCCGAACGAGCAAGCCTGAACCGTACTCGAAGCCGGCCGGCAAAACAAGGGAAATTTGCGGCGAAGCAAGAGAAATTTGCATAGGACTAAATAAACACAAGTCAAGAGAAAAATGAACTTGACTTGTGTTTTTGTTTGGCGTTATGCTGTCACCATGAATATTACACTCGAACAGAAGCAGGCAGCGTTCGGAGTGATCCTGGTGCTGACTGAGGCGATCCGTGAAGGATCGAAGGGAGTGCTCGGCGGCGTGCCGAATGGAGAGTTGTACGCATTGGTGTGCGGGCGTATGACATTACAAAGCTATACGAGCGTGCTGAACACCATCAAGGGGACCGGGCTGGTTGTCGAAAAGAATCATCTGTTGACGTGGGTGGGGCCGGCATTCTGAAGGGACAGGATCAACATGTTGAAGTCAGGTCAGGTCGTCCGCTACGGAAACGAACTCTACCGTGTTGATATGGTCAACGAGTGCAGGGCGCGGATCGTGCCGCTCAGCAAACGGCACGTCACCTTGACGAACGGCCGCGAGTTCGACGCAGAACGCGGCGGCGTCAACATCTCGCCGAACAGCCCGTTGGATCTCATCGACGATATCGAAGCAGAGCGCGATCGGATTGAGTTGGCGAAGACGGAGGCGGAACTCGCGCAGCTAAAGGCAGAGCAGGCTCGGGAAGCTCGCGTGGTTAAGCCAGCGATCATCGCGGTCAAGCCGACTCGCGCGGCGTCGAGTGGCGGCTGGATCGTCGGCAACGCAGCGGCGTTCAAGTCGGATTCGTTGGCAAGTGTGGTGATGGCATACATCGCAGCAAATCCCGGCCAGACAACGAAACAAATTGTCGAAGGCGTCGATCGGCCAGAGGCTGTAGCTGCTTGTGTTTCCCGGTTTCACCAGGCGGGGTTGATTCGAAGAGCGTGATTGAGTACAGTATTTATTGAAGGAGATATGAACATGAGACTGACAGCCGCAAAGGCGATCAAGGACGGCAAGGCAATCAAGCGGTATCGGCTGGTTAAGGGAATTCCCAAGGCCATGCAGCACGGCGCTGGCCGCGCGATCCTGGTGTCCATTGCTCGGCATCGTGGAGCCGAGGCCGACACGATCCGACGCGACATGAAACGCGGGTTCTCGGACGCGACGCTCCGGTTTTATCTCGGGAAGTTCCAGCGCGAAGGAGTACTGATCGCGGTGGCGGCATGACTTCTGTAGGCCAAGCGACCGATACCTACCGAGCCTCTCTTACCGGAGAGAGGCTCGGTTGGGTCATCTACAAATGCTCGAACTCTTTCAGCCCAGTTCACCGCGTGTTGGTGGATCTTGAACACGGGCCGGTGATCATCGTTGGCGACGACGTGCTCGAAGTCGATCCGGAAGATGACGTGTTTGCGACCGAGGAACAGGCGCGGGAGGCGTACTTTTCATCGAATTCAGGCCAGAATCAGCCCAACTTTACTTAAGTTTTTAGATTCAGTATAATGTCCGTGTTGGTCGATGGTGACCAGCAGCAAGTCGGGACTAGGCCCCACGGGGCGCCCGCAGAGGAGATGGAAATGACGACCCAAGACCTGCAGCGCGAACTCGAAGCCCTCAAGGGCAGCTACGCTCACGAACTCGACATCCTCGGCGATCGCCTTGCGACCGCGAAGCGCACAAACGTTTCCTCTCACGACGCCTTCAACATGTCCGCGACCTGCCAGAACCTCGCGGTGCTTGCCGGCAAGATCGAGCAGACGGCGAATGTCATTCGTTGGATGGAGGCGAAGTGATGGCAACCACCTGGTCCGCACAGCAGAAGGCCATCTTCACCTGGTTCGAGCGTGGCGACACATACGACGCCGCTGCGCACGAGACGCGCGTCAGCCAGCACCTAGTCGTTCGCGCCCGCGCTGGCACGGGCAAGTCGACTACCATCCGCGAGGGCGTCTTGCGGGCGCCGGAGCAGACGATCCTAATCGCGGCCTTCATCAAGGACATCCAGCTGGCGATGGAGAAGGCACTCGGGCCAGCCCCGCGCGTCACCGTCAAGACCCTCCACGCCGTCGGCTACGCCTGCGTGCGGCGCTTCCGCGACCGGATCAAGGTCGAGTTCAACGGCGACCGCGCCGACGCGCTCGCCAAGCGCGCCTGCGGCAACACGGCGCCGGACGCGATCGTTCGGCTCGTCAGCAAGCTCCACACGAAGGCCCGCGAGATCGCGCCACATGCCGAGCGGCTCGGTGACCTCGCCGCCATCCAAATCACCTTCGAGTGCATGCCGGACGAGCAGTGGGAGTCGACGCAGTTCAACGCCGCTTACGTCGAGCAGAAGGCGCTCGACGCGATGGTGCTGGCGGCCGACGTCAAGAGCGGCGAGACGATCGACGGCTCGGACATGATCTTCCTGCCGGTCCGCAACGGCTGGCTGCAGGGACAGTTCGACCTGGTGGTCGTCGACGAGGCGCAGGACATGACCACCGCGCAGCTCGAGATTGCCCAGGGCGTCCTGAACAAGGGCGGACGGATCTGCGTGGTCGGCGACGATCGACAGGCCATCTTCGGCTTTCGCGGCGCGGACTCGGAAAGTCTTGACCGCCTGAAGCGCGAGCTGAACGCTGCCGAGTTAGGGCTGACCACCACTTACCGCTGCGCGCAGGCGATCGTCGCACTGGCGCAGGGCTACGTGCCAGACTTCCAGGCCGGCCCCGGCAACCCAGAGGGCGTCATCAGCGAGTGCGACTACGACGCGCTGACGGCACAGGCGGGTCCAGGGGACTTTATCCTCTCTCGCGTCAACGCGCCGCTGGTCAGCACGGCGATGAAGCTCCTGCGCGCCGGCAAGCGGACGCGGGTGGCCGGCCGCGATATCGGCAAGGGACTGACGGCGCTCATTCGCAAGATGAAGGCGCGCTCGGTGCCCGACCTACTCGGCAAGATCGAAGCGTGGGCCGCGCGAGAGAACCTCCGCAACCGCGCGCAGCTCGCCGCGGCGAAGAACGGACGACGATCGGCGATCGAGGCGAAGATCGAGGCGGTACTCGACCAGGCTGATATGATGACGTCGCTGGCCGAGGGGGCGAAGGGCATTGGCGAAGTTGAAGAACGCGTCGAGGCGCTCTTCACCGACGACGGACTCGGCGCGGCAGGCATGATCACCTGCTCCAGCGTGCATCGCGCGAAGGGCCTCGAGGCAGAGCGCGTGTTCATCATGGCTGACACGCTCCGGCAGACGACGATCGAAGAGCAGAACATCTGCTATGTGGCGATCACGAGGGCGAAGCGAGAATTGACTTGGGTGGTGAGCGACAAGACGCGAGCATAGCCGGGCGACGAAGATTGGTTGACGCCGAAGATGAAGATTGGTTGACGCCGAAGATGAAGATTGGTTGACGCCGAACAGGTAAAATGACTAGCATCAGTTTTAAGGAGAGACCCAACATGAGTAAGAAGTCGAAGCAAGGCGGAGATCCGAAAAAAAAGTCGAACGCAAAGTCGAACGCAAAGTCGAACGCAAAGTCAAGCAAAAAATCTTCACACGCTCACGATTTTTCTGGTGCAGCTTCGGCGCCGCCGAAGCTAAACGCGCTTGACACGTCGCCAACCGTGGCGGTAAGCTCCGAGCAGTCGCAGGCAATCTCGCCTGTCGTTGAACAGCCGGCCACCCCGGCACGGAGCCTGACTCACATGGACATCACACTCACGCGCAGCACGGCCGCACGCAAGGATCCCCGTCTGGTAATCTACAACCTCGACGATCGTCCTGGCAGCGTCCAGTTGCTCTCAACGCTGTTCGGTCGCAGCAAGGACAGCCAGGGAAACCCGCCCGCGAAGATCACGATCAGCGGCGAGTTCGTGGCGCCGAAGGTCAAGGTCGAAAAGGTCAAGGAGACCCCGGCGGAACGCAAGGCGCGCCTCGCAGCGCTGCCGAAGCTCACACTGGCCGAGAAGGTGGCCCGTGCTGAGAAGCGCACCGCTGATCTGAAGGCCAAGCTCAACAGGCAGAGCGCCGAGCCGGTCGTAGCGAGCCTCTGATAATCGAGCGTGGGGCAACCGGGCACAGCCAGCCAGGACGACTACCTGGCTGGCTCTTCTTAGGTTCGGTTACTTGACTTTGGTTTTAATGTGACGGATCTGTTCGATGGTATTGAGGACATCGAGAACGAGATGTCGCTGTGAATCTGTTTGAAGTTCTTGAAGACGACTGGCACGAGATCCCACAGGATCGTTTCCTGTCGTTATCTATGGCCATGCAACTATCTTATTGCGCCGCCCGCGATGAGCATGCATCGCGTCACGCTGGCACAGATGCCAAAGCGCTCTGGTTCGCTGAACGCGCAACTAGCTACCTGAAAGATCTCGATGAACATCTCCGACGAGCACCGAGCGATTCGTAACTTCCTTCAGCGGCTTGGATCGACGTACGGCTACACCGAGGATGTGCTGACTGATACAGGCTTCGTGTATCAGGAGGTCGGGCCGGTCACCGCGCCAGGCTCCGCACGCAGTGTCAAAAATTTGACGATTGGCGACGTTCGCCCTGAGCCAAGCCAGCCTGGCGCTTCGTCCAACCAAGCCAAGCGCCCTGGCGTTTGCGCTCCTGGGCCAAACGTCGCCGGCCGGCCGGCCAACGTCAGCGCCCAGCCTACCCTTACCCCCGCCCAGCCCGCCGACACCGCCCAGCCCGCCGACACCGCCCAGCCCGCCGGCATCAGGCGCAACCGGACCGCCTCCTAGTCCGTTGGCAACGGTCACACCGTCGCCAGCCCAGACGCTTGCAGACAACCTTGAATCGCGCGGTCACCATGTGCTTACGCGCGACGGAAAACTCTTCATCAGCAATGCTTCTCAACTCACACCTAATGATCGTACGGCGATTCAACAACACAAACCAGAGCTGATTAAGATTGCGACGTACTGGCCAGAAGAGAAGCCGACGACTCTCGCGATGTTTCTTGGTCACAGTCAACAAGAACGTCAGATCGATTGGACGCCGCAAGAACCTCCTGATCTAACTGGCATCGACAATATTGTACTGAACTTCGCGACAGACGGCGTCGACTGGGCGGGCGGCAGTAGGCCGATCGGCGTCACCGTCAGCACGATGGACGGAGGGCTGACACGCTTCCTGCCGTTCAAGTTCCAAGGTGGAAACCTCGACGAAGCAGTCGTCAAGCGCTGGGCACAGGAGCAGCTGCGCGGCAAGCACATCACGAACGCCAACACGCGCTTCGACGTCCACATGGCGCGCGAGTGGGGCGTCGACCTCGAGGCGCAAGGCTGCACGGTGAGCGACGTCATGCACTACGCCGCGCTGCTCGACGATCATCGCAGGCAGTTCAAGCTCGACAAGCTGATCGCCGACTATCTGCCGGACGAGCGAGCCGTCGACAGAGTCGACGAGGCACGACATGTGGATTACGAGGCATCTGAAGTCTCGGAGCGCGAGATTTACACGGCGCAGGCAACGGCGAGGCTGCGCAACGTTATGTGGCCGCTGCTCGATAAGGAAGAATTGCAGAGCGTTCGGCAGATCGAAGATGACGTCATCTATCCTGTCGTCGAGATGGAGAAAAACGGTGTCAAGCTCGATCTGGAACTACTTGAACGATACAGCGCTGAGTGCAAGGCTGCGCATGATAAGTTGATGATGGAGATTGCTGATGAAGCAGGTTTCGGCTTCGAGCATTCAGCATCTGGCTGGAAGCGGCTCTTTGAACGCGTCGGCCTGCCACCGAGCGACAGCTATGCAGAAGACATCGTCAGCGTCATCGATCACCCACTCGTCAAGAAGGGATACTTGGCGTCGCAGTATGCATCGTTGCACAGCAAAACGTTCGGGCCGTATAAGCAACACGTCGGATCTGATGGCATCTTTCGATTCGAAATCAATCAGCTGAAATCTGAGAAGGGCGGAACAGTTTCTGGACGGTTTTCGATCGGCTACGTTCAACAAGTTCCGAACAAAGACAATCATGCGGCCGTCTTCGGCGAGGCGCTCAACCCACGGAAACTCTACATCGCCGCCGAAGGCGACGTGCTTGAAGCTGACGCCAATCAGATCGAGTACAGGATCTTCGCGCACCTCGCGAACAACGCGAAGGTGATCAAGGCGTACGAGGAAGACCCGCGACTGTCGTTTCACAAGATGACCTGGGAGATGTTCAAGGTCCACAAGTCTGACATGCTTTACTCGAATCAGAAACGATTCAACTTCGCAGTGCAGTACGGCGCGAAGGTGATCAAGCTTGCCATCATGATGGGCTATATCACAGAGGCAGAAGGCGCGGAGATACGCGCAGCCAAGCGGTGGAGGGATCCACGACTGACGTCGGTTCAGGCGATTGTCGACATCTACAAGCAGGTGATGCCGGAGGGCGAGGCGCTGTTGGATCATGCCGCGCATCTCGCAAAGCCTGCCTGCGACAAGTACTGTAAGATGAACGACATCTATCACCGAACTTCGGAGCACCGCGGCTATATCAAGACACTCGCGGGTCGACGGTCGCGCTTCGAGGAACATGACAAGACCTACATCGCGTTGAACAGAGCCATCCAAGGCGGCGCTTCGGATATCATGAAGCGGAAGCTCTACGAGCTGCATCGCGCCAGGAAGCATACGGGGTTGCTGCTGCGCCTGTCTGTTCACGACTCGGTGCTTGGGGACGCGCGGCTGCCAGACACGAAGCAGCGCGTGGCCGAGATCTTGAACGAGCAGTCGTTTCCGTTGAAGGTACTGATCCTGTGGGAGTGCGGCGTGGGCAAGAATTGGGCGGAGTGTAAATGAACGACTACAGTCGGATTTTCTCTTACTACGGCGGAAAATCAAAGATCGCTGATTGGTACCCCAGAGCCATTCATGATGTCGTGATTGAACCGTTTTGCGGTGGCGCCAGTTATACAGTTTGTATTACTATAAGAAATCGATTCTGCTGAACGATAAGGATCCTGTCACATCGTCAGTCTGGAGATTTTTGCTTCGGCCGGACGCTCTCAGCATTGTGCAAGAATACTGGCCACGAAGCATCCATAAAGAGATGACTATTCACGATGTATGTTCGGAATCGATGGATCCTGGATTCGTGAATCTGATGCGCGCTGAGTTCGCACAAGGATGTTTTGGCGAAAAGAGTCAAAGGACGTTCGCTACACCATGGGGTGTTCGGGACTGGCATCAAACATTCCCACGACTGATTTATTGGATTCCACGCATTGCGCACTGGCGGTTCATGTCAGGAGATTACTCGGATATCCAGAATCAAGAAGCGACATGGTTTATTGATCCTCCTTACAACAATCCGGCCGGCGCAATTTACCGCACGAACGATGTGATTTATGCACAACTTGGTGAGTGGTGCCGATCGCGACAAGGCCAGGTGATTGTCTGTGAGAATCGAGGGGCGACGTGGTTGCCATTTAAGTTTCTCACGAAACGATCAGGGTCTTTCACTGGCCGAGATGAACAGACCAAGGCTGATGGTGGCGAGGTGATTTATACGCAGGGGACAAAGGATCCGTGGGAATTTGACTTCGATGATTAACACGTGTGTCCAGATAACTGATAGACTTGACTTTTGTTTTTAGTTGAGCTAAGGTCGTATGTTCCATGAGTTCTAAACGTGAAGGTGAATTGAAGTCCGCCGCCATGAAAGAGCTTCGTCGACAATGTCCAAGTTTTCTGATCCTACTCCAGGCGACAGCTGGCGCGCCGGACCGGCTGATCGTCGGCAACGGCTGCACGACAGGTTGGGAGTTCAAACACGCAACACCCGACGCGAAGTTTCCAGGCCACCAGGCGTTGCTCTGCGCGCGTCTCTGCGCACAAGGACTTCACGTCCGCTACGTTGTCTGGATCGAGGCACGCGACGGATCGAATAAACAGATAATGATCGTGATGCCACACAGGATCATAGAAGGTCAACGCGGGTTCAAGCTACAGCCTGAAGCTTCGTGCTACGGATTCGACCACAAGTGGTTGGTTGAACAGATCAGCGAGGCGCACGGGGTATGACGACGCTTCGCGCTCCGTTTCCCTACTTCGGAGGAAAGAGTCGAGCGGCGCATTTGATCTGGCCACGCCTTGGAAATGTGCCGAACTACGTCGAGGTATTCTTCGGCTCTGGAGCCACGTTGTTAGCACGTCCAACGCCGCCGCAAACCGAGACCATCAATGACCTCGATTGTTTTGTGGCAAATTTTTGGAGATCGCTGATCTTCGCACCGGAAGCTGTCGCGGACTTTGCAGACGCGCCAGTGAATGAGGCCGATCTTCATGCCAAGCACATGTGGCTCGTCAGTCAAACAGATTTTCGTGAGCGCATGAAAATTGATCCAGATTACTACGACGCGAAGATCGCCGGGTGGTGGGTATGGGGGAGATGTACGTGGATCGCCGGCGGTTGGTGCGATTTCACTGCGTTGTCTGCAACAACAGGTCGGATGGGCCGTTCCATTCCGAACATGACCACGCAAGGTGTTCACGCTGAGCGCATCACGAAACAAGGGATCCAAGCGCATATGGCGGAGTTAGCCAATCGTTTACGCCGCGTACGTGTAGTATGTGGTGATTGGTCACGGATGGTCACACCGGCGGTGTGTCGCGGACTCACAGGGCTGTTGCTTGACCCTCCTTACTTTGACGGCCTCTCCGACGGTCTCTACGCACACAGCGATAAGAACGTTTCAGCTGATGTACGCCGATGGGCGATTGAAAACGGAGACAATCCGAATCTTCGTATTGCGTTATGTGGATACGAAGGCGAGCACGCCATGCCTGACACATGGGAGAAAGTCTCTTGGAAGGCGGCAGGTGGGTTCGGCGGACAACGGGAAGATGGCAGCAACGAAAACGCGGAGAAAGAACGTATCTGGTTCAGCCCCGCGTGTCTGAAGGTGCAAGACACGTTGTTTGCGGATTATGAGGATGAAGAATGAACATCGTCGTCAACAGCCAGGCATTAGCCGCTGAAGTGCAACTGTTGAATCGTATCGCACCGACAAAACCAACGATCCCAGTGCTCGGGAACATTCTTTTTGATGCCAGCGATGAACTGCGGCTGTGCAGCACGAATCTTGAAGTGTCGATGACTACAACGTGCCAAGCGCATATCGTTGAACATGGACAAACAACGCTGCCTGCCGCAAGGTTGCTTGAGCTATTAAATCAACTTCCAAATGAAGACGTCAATATCACGGTCGACAAGAACCACGTACGTGTGACGTCTGGATCCTTCAAATCCCGGCTCCAAACACTACGTGCTGATGACTTCCCGACGCTTCCACAGGTAGACGGTGACATTGTCATACTTTCATCACAAGCATTACGGTTAATGATTCAACGATCGACGTACGCTGTGTCGGAAAAGAGTCAGAAGTACGTACTTGATGGGGCGCTTCTGTCTTTTGCTGGCTCGGTTATGGTAATGGTGGCCACCGACGGAAAACGACTCACAATTAACACAGCGAATCATACGCCAGGCGCGGATTTATCAATCGTTATTCCGAGCAAGACACTCGAAGTTCTTTTATTTCACTGCGACAGCGGCGATGTTGAGTTTTCACAAACAGATCGACATTTGTTTTTCGTTGTCGGCAAACGGACACTCACATCACGGATGTTAGAAGGCCAGTTTCCGCGATACGACAAGATCATTCCGAGGGACTGTGACAAACATCTACAAGTCGATCGGATGGCGCTGTCATCCGCGCTCCGGCGCGTGGGTGTTGTGGCAGACGAAAACCAGGCCGTGTACTTTCTACTGACAAACGGATGGCTTCAGCTGTCAAGTGTGAGCGCGGAGATCGGCGAAGCTGATGAAAACGTATCGGCACAATACGAGGGGCCAGATGTGAAGATTCTCGTGAGCGGCAAATTTATTCTGGACTTCTTAGAGCGCGCATCAGAAAGAACCGTCACGTTTTCAATCAAAACAAACGCCGGCCCGTTGCTCCTAACGGACGGACAGAATTTCATCAACGTCGTCATGGTGATGAGACCGTAGCCATGCTAAGAGAAGAACGCGATCTTCAGATTTGTCAACTGTATAACGACGGTCGAACACCAACACAGATTGCCCGTCGGTTTATGCTGTCCACTGAACGTGTGCGTCAAATCCTTCGAGAACGAGGAGAATACGTTTATCGACGGGATAAACCGCCGACAGTGATTGATCGATCAGAATTTCTTGGTGTAAATTTGTCGGAGCCTGTAAAAAATGCGCTGCGCGCTGAGGCTGAGAAACGTGGTGTGTCACTCTCATCATTATCATCAGTAACGCTTCGAGAAATGTTAGTGGCGTGCGGACATTCATTAGATCCGACTTCAATGTCTGATGCGATGACATCGGATTTGCCTGACGAGGCGGTGAAACCATGACCCTACAAGACTTGATCGACAAGCTGAGCGTGCTGCCGGCGTCAGCGCGCACGGCGACCGTCGTCGTAGAGAACGTGAACGACGAGGGTGAAGTGCTCTCTGTGCGTTACGAGGGCGCGGAGGTAGTGATCCTCGTGGAACATTGCGTCTGATGAAAAGGCGAACCTGTATGGCGATGATGACTAGCCGCCTCTTCCTCGACCTCGACGGCGTCCTCGCGGATTTCGACGCGCACTACGAGCGACTGTTCGACGTGCGCCTTCATCGCGGCATGGGCGAAGATCCGCCTGGCCTCTGGGACAACATCCGCAACGCAGGAACGTTCTACCGCGACATGCCGCTGATGCCCGACGCGCTCGAGCTGTGGGAGGGCGTCAAGCACCTAAGCCCGACGATCCTGACCGGCGTGCCGTACCACCAGGTGCCGGAAGCCGAGGCGCACAAGCGCGCCTGGATGGCCGAGCGGTTCGGTGCGGATGTGTCGGTCGTCTGCTGCAAGTCGCGTGACAAGCGGCTGCACGGCCGACCGGGCGACGTACTCATCGACGATTGGGACAAGTATGAATGGCTCTGGAAGGCGATGGGCGGGGCGTTCATCCTGCATCGGACGGCGAGGGAGAGCCTGCGAAGGCTGAGCATTGAGATGCAGATGGAGATGAAGTGAGATGGGCTATATGACTGACTGCTTGACGTTCAACACCCTTCGTGGCGGTAACACGGCTCGCTTGCCGGAATTCCGCAACAACAAGGGCGAAGTCGCGCACGGGAAGGCAGACGGATCCGACTGGAGTCTGAACGATTGGATGGTCGCGGTGACTGGGGAACTCGGCGAATCGGCAAACGTGCTGAAGAAAGTACGACGCGGAGATCTGTCAATTGACGAGGCTCGGCCCATGCTGAAACAGGAGTTCGCTGATGTTGTGATCTATCTGGACATCATGGCGAAGCAAGCGGGCATCGATCTCGGCGATGCTGTGATGGATACGTTCAACACGAAGTCGATCAAGGTCGGGAGTCGTGTACGACTCGCGGCAGACGATTGGCATCTGGAGAAGGCGTGACCCGCCCCGAAGCCCTCGCCGCGCTGCTCGCGCGCCATCCCGTCGAGCGAGCCTACGTCCTGACGCAGCCCGGCCGGCCGGACTCCGACGCGATCAAGCGCGACCTCGGGACGGCCTACGTCGAGCGGCGGCGGCAGGAGTGGACGGACGGGGACATCTCGTGCGTCGTCTCGACGCGGCGGCTGCGGATTGTGAGGAGGGCGTGATCGAAGCTACGTGTCAGGTTTGCTCAAAAGTATTTCTCATCTACCCTTCTGGAGTAGGAAAGAGGAAATACTGCTCGAAAACCTGTCAAGACAACGCAGCTTCATGCGCTCCGTATTGCACGTGCAGCAAGCACGCGACGAAAATAGTTTTGTCTTGTCAGACATGCGGTAAGAAATTCAGGGTTCCTCCTTCTGTCTCACATCGAAAATACTGCTCACAAATTTGCTATCCTCGTCCCGGTAGCCACTATGAACGGTCAGGCGACAAGAATCCAAACTGGCGCGGCGGACGCAATGTTGACGAGAATGGTCGTGTCGCTGTTTATGCCCCCGAGCATCCAGATGCTCGAATGGGTGGCGGTCAATACATTTTTGAGTATCGTCTAATCGCTGCTGAGAAAATTGGCCGACCGCTTACAGCTGACGAAATCGTTCATCACATCGACGGTGACATTCGGAATAACCACCCAGATAATTTAGCAGTGATGACGCAGGCAGAACATTGTAGTCTTCATACAACCGCGCTGCATGCTGCTGGACGCATTCGTGTCTACAGCGGTCCGCGAGGTAAGAACGGTCAATTCTTGTCTGCTGCCGAACGGAAGAAACTGCATGCTGAATAAACTACTCAATTTATCAAGACCGTTTTTCTGCGTGGATGTAGAGACGACAGGCCTCGACGTCAAAGTCGACCGGATCGTCGAGATCGGCTTCCAGCGCTACATCGGCGCGTTCCCGGATGGCATGGACAAGGAGTGGCGCTCGCTCGTCGACCCCGGCGTGCCGATTCCGTCGAGCGCGACGAAGGTACACGGGATCACAGACGCGTCGTTCGCGTTGTGCCAGACGTGTCAGACGCCGCTTGTCTCTCATCCTGTTGGCAGGGCGAGCGAGGAAATCGACCATGCCTGCATCACGCCGAAGTCTGTGCCCACCTTCGCCCAGCTCGCCGCAAGCCTCGCAAGGGGCTTCCGCGACTGCGACTACGCCGGCAAGAACGTGCGCTTCGACCTGCGCGTGCTGTCATCTGAGTTCGCCCGCGCGGGCGTCGCCTGGGACTACGTCGGCGCGCGCATCGTCGACGCCGACCGGCTCGAGGCGCTCGCCGTGCCGCGCACATTGTCGCACCTGCACGAGAAGTACGTCAGGTCAACGTGCCTGCAGTGCGGCGGCAGGGGACGCGTGTTGACCGAGGCGCAGACGCGCAACCTCTCGGAGGGAGCCCCGTGGAGCGACCGCACTCTGTGCCCGAATTGTGACGGACTTGGAACGATCGGCATGAAGCACGACGGTGCGCACGGCGCATTATCTGATGTGAGGGCGTCGGCGACCGTGATCGCCGCGCAGCTCAAGGCGCACCCGACGCTGCCGCGGTCGCTTGACGTCTTGCACGAGGCGCAGTGGCCAGGGTATCTCGTCGACGACGGATCGTTCCGAACGGTTGACGGCGTCGCGATCTGCCAGTTCGGCAAGCACCGCGGGAAGCCGATGCGCGCAATCCCACGGGATTACTTCGACTGGATCCTGTCCAGCGACTTCCCGGCGGACGTGAAGGCGCTGGCGCGCGAGGCGAAGCTCGGGAGGTTTCCAGGAGACTCATGACTAACGATCCGCTGTCACCCGCCCGCCTGGAGGCGCTCACCTGCGACGGATGCGGGTTGCCATTCCCAGCCTACGAGAACATGTCTCCTGGCGTAGAACGAGAGACGCACTGTCAGCGGTGTTTGTATGCCAACAACGCCAAGCTGACTCGGGAAGTCGACCGCCTGACGACGCAGCTCGCCACCAGCGAACGCAACCTCGCGGCGATGTGTGATGCTCACGAGGAGGCGTTCATCCGAGGCGACAAGGCCGAGGCCGAACTCGCAAGAGTTCAAGAACGCCTTGCGTCCGCCGAGCGAGGCTGTCGCATGGAGACCGTCGTGGCGCCTGATAACTCTCCAGTCACCGCTCCGTGTGCGATTTCTGGTTGTCAGTATGTGGAACTAGAGGCCCAACTCGTCGCCGTCCAGCAGGAAAGCGACAGTCAGAAACTTCGTGGCGACGAACACTTCAAGTGTCAGATCCAGGCTGAAATACGGGCTGATCGTGCTGAGATCCAACTCGCTACCTTGAAAGACGCCATCTTGCCCCTGCTGCGCATCTTCGAGCCGAGCGTGTCGAGCGCCATCCCAGCCGTGGATGCCGTGATTACAGGGTGTGTGTGACTTGAAGGCCGAACTTTCCAACAAGAAAGACGAGACTTTGCACTATGGTCTATACCTCCGTGAAAAGGCCCTGCGTGCCCGTGCAGAGGTAGAACTCGCTGCCGTCCAGCAAGAACTTGCGGCGTGGCGATCATGGGCGCAATTCGTGTATCTCGGCGGCGGGCCAGTCACGAAAGCGGATGGTGAATTGCGACAGGGCGTATGCGAGAAGCATGACGCCGAACTCACCGCTTTACGTGCCCAGCAGGAACGGCTGCGAGACTTCGCCGTTCACGACGTCAATTGCGCGGTGTGGCCAGGCGGCCATGCTGGGTGGCGAGAAGACGATCGGTCTGTGTGCACCTGTGGACTCGCTGCCGCCGTGCTCGACGCACCGGAGTCAAAGCCATGACCTCGCTGACGAACGAAGAACTCTCGGCACGGCTTCGCGTGGTGCTGGACCGCGCGCTTTGTGATTCTGCCCAATGCGCGTTGGAATTCTGCATTGGGCACGAACACGAGGACGCGCAGACGGAACGGGAGGACACGACCGCCGTCATCGAAGAGGCGATCCGTCGTCTATTGAGAAACGCGCCGGAGCCGCAGCCGTGAAGCGCCAACAGCTTCTCGACGTCGGAATGATCGACGGGTCGGTCACGCGTCTTAGCAGAGACGAGCACTGTCCGTACTGTCACGCCGAGCTGACGGCGACGTCAGACACGACTGGACGCGCTTCGCCTAAGCCTGGTGATCTCGCCTTGTGCGGCGACTGTGGTGGTATGCTCATCTTTGACGACCGCCTCCACCAACGATGCGCGACGCAGGAGGAACTCGACGCGTTGGGCGAGGAAGAGAGGCGAGACCTGCGCGAGGCACAACGCATCATCGCGCGAGCGAACAACAAGGAGACGACATGACCGAGAGGAAGACCATATGACAGAGAGGAAGACCATATGACAGAGAGGAAGACCATATGACCGGCACGATCAAGACGCTGCTGACCGAGAAGGGCTGCGGGTTCATCAAGGGCGAGGACGGCGTGGACTACTTCTTCCACCGATCGGCGCTGAAGAACGTCAGCTTCGACGAGCTGGAGCGCGGGCGCGAGGTGACGTTCGAGGACGCGGAAGGCGAGAAGGGGCCGCGGGCGGAGGACGTGTATGTCTGACCACGACAAGCTGGATGAACCGATCGACGCGACGAACAAGTTCTTCGTCGCCGCAAACACGCAGAGTGAGATCAACATACTTCTGGTGCCGATCGGCTGGATGCCAAAGCAAGACGCCCTGCTTCTGGCCGCCTACCTCGTGTCGATGGTCGGCGACGACGAGCTGTGGGAACGCACGCTGAAGGCGGTGCAGAGCACGTGATGTACGTCCCCGACCTCGTCGTCGAGTCGATCCGGTCCGACCGCGAGCTGATCGACGTCACGTGCCTGTCGCGCCCGGACACAGCCTGGCACTATGTCGATCAACAAGGACACGAACATTTTTGGACGACGCACCACGGAAAACGTTCTTCGCGTGACTACAATCCTCGGCTCCAGTATAAAACGCCCACGCTCGTCAAGGTGCACGACGGCTACGAGCACTTCGATGACGGCGCCGTCATCGAGCTGTCGCACCTCGAGTGTTGGCTGTGCGGCGAGCGGGTCGAGCCGGGCTACTGCGCGGACGAGTATACGCAGTACGTCGAGGGGTTGAGGCAACATGGAGAGCTGACCGGCTATCTGCCGATCGCATCGTTCGAGCCGTCCATGCTGGACGACGAGCTGCTCGTGCCGTTCGTGAAGCCGAGCGACGTCGCGCCGGACGGGCTGCACGAGCTGTCGCACGTCGTCGTGCACGTGCGGGAGGCGACATGCGGCATGCCGATGGACGGTGAGGGGCTCTGGACAGTCGTCTGCCGCGTCGAGCGGTTCGTGGCGGCGGGCGAGGCTGAGACGCTGCTGAGGGCGGTGCGGTGACGAACGATCTCTGCCCAGAATGTGACGCCGATCTGGAGTACGACGAGGTCGACATCGGCGTCGGCGTGCAGCGCGGCAACTACAGATGTCCGGACTGCGGGTGGGCGCCGACAACCGAAGACTGCGACGATCCTACAGCATCAATGCTGCCATGGCCAGATGACGACGATGACTGACCTCGACTTCTCCCGCTGCCGCCTCCAGCCGTTCGCGCACCAGCGCGAGGACGCGCAGCGCCTCGTCGACGAGCCGTTCTTCTTCGTGGCGAGCGAGATGAGGACCGGCAAGACCGCCATCGTGATCATGGCCGCGCAGTTCCTCTTCGAGACCGGCGTCATCGACCGCGTGATCGTGGTGGCTCCCGCGCCCGTGCGCGACGTCTGGTACGATCCCGTGCTCGGCGAGCTGGCGAAGCACCTCTGGCTCGATCTGCCGGCGACGATCACAGAGTTCCACGCGCGGACGCGCACCTGGGTGCACGGCCCGACGGACAACCGCGAGCGTACGCTCGACTGGTACGTGACGAACTACGAGTTCCTCGTCAGCGTAGCGCGTCTGCGTCAGCTGCTCGCCGTCTGCGGCCCGAAGACGCTCCTCGTGCTCGACGAGTCGAGCTACGTCAAGTCGCACGCCGCCGCGCGCACGAAGGCGTGCCTCCAGCTGCGCCGCGCGTGCGGGCGCGTCGTGCTGCTCAACGGCACGCCGATCTTCCACAGCCCGCTGGACCTCTTCTCGCAGGGCAACATCATGCACGCCT